>ERZ1643247.611-NODE-611-length-42158-cov-54.408712_pt1 | contig 42158 bp, 32 predicted proteins | sample MGYA00579264_ERZ1643247 | MGnify/ENA primary metagenome ERZ1643247 (study PRJEB29033, sample SAMEA4952262) | chicken gut metagenome | biome: Broiler Chicken; feature: Gastrointestinal Tract; material: Caecum | place: Ireland | collected 2018 | study: Broiler... | reverse complement strand
AAGACTGGACAAAAGAAAAACGCCCTGCTTTCCAGCAAGGCGTCTGCGTGGTGCGGCTGACAGGATTCGAACCTGCGGCCTTTCGGGTCGGAGAACTGTGACAGACAGGTAAATACCATGATAAAGCGCCGGAAATTGTGTGGTGCGCACAATTTCCGGCGCTGGTTTTGATGGTTATAAAAGAATGTTGGGACGTACAAACGATGCACGGAACCGGCCGGGAGGAAGGGGTGGTCAGATGGTGGTCAAAGTCAGGGTGGCACCAGGCAGGGATGTACCGGTGGCCGTCACGGTGAGCGGGCCTTCGCCCAGCCGCACCACGGCCAGTGCGCAACCTTGGTAGGTGGTGCAACGGCCTGAATCGAACCGGTCAGTGGTGCAAGGATTGGCGGAGCCAAAGCCCAGCAGCTCACCGCCCTCCACGGCGAGAGTCACCGTTTCGTCGGCGTTGGATTCTACCACACCGTTCTCGCCCTGGATGCTCAGCGGCAGGTAGACGATCTGTCCTGGTTGGAAGGTTTGGCCCTCCGCCTCCAGGTGCAGGCACAGGTCCCCGGCGGCGGAGCGCAAGGCTGTGCGGCCGGTGGCCTTGCCATTCCTGTCATACAGGACGGCCTCCAGTGTGCCGGGGACATACCGCAGGCGGAACAGGGCTTTTTTGTCCTTCAGACGCTTGCGGCCCACCCGCTTTCCGTTCAGGTGCAGCACTACGCTTGCCCCCTCGCCGCAGACCTCCACCACAGCGGCGTTGCCGTCACAGCCTTGCCAGCTCCAGCTTTCAATGGCATTGGTTCCACGCCACACAGACCGGCTCGGCCGCTTGCCCGGGTGGTTGCAGGGGCGCACCCCGATGGCCGGGCCGTCCAGCTTGCCCCATACGGCAGCCGCATACCGGCAGGAAAAATCCGGCCGTCCCAGAATATTGATGACCCCGCTGTCGGACAGCAGCCAGGGGTAGGGACGTCCGAAGGGGACGCCGCCCTCGTAGCTCCAGGCGCCCAGGCCCACCTCGCCCAGGTAGTCCCACCCGGTCCACATGAAATCCCCCACCAGGTAGGGCAGCCGCTCCACCTTGGCCCAGTTTTTGGCGATGTCCTGGGGGAAGGTCTCGCTGCCGTAGATGACCCGTTCCGGGTGCAGTTTGCCATCCATCTCATAACGACCGGATGTGTAATTGTATCCTGCAATATCCAGCGCATCCAGCACCGGGGTGGTGACCGCATCGGCATGCTTGGAGTTGGCTGCCTTGTTCATGCCGGACCCGATCAGCGAAGCCATGATGTTGAACATCAGGCTGGCATTCTGCACTTTCTCCTCCTGCTGACCGTTTTTCGGCTTCTTCTTTTTCTGGGCTTGCACGCCGCTGCCGTCGTTGGCGTAGATGCCTTGGCCGCGGCTGGCCCGTTCGATGATCATCAGGTTGATGCCAGCGGTGACCGGGCGGCTGCGGTCCAGCGTATGCAGCAAATCCACCATTTGGTGTGCCAGTGCAACACCCTTATCCTCGGCGGGTTCCGACACCTCGTTGCCGATGGAGTAAGCAATGACGCTGGGGTGATTGTAGTCCCGCTGGGCCATGGCAGTCAGATCCTGCTGCCAGTTAGCTTCCCAGTGGTCGGCGTAATCGTGGCGGGTTTTGTGGTTGTACCACATATCCCACGCTTCATCAATCATGTAGACACCGTATCGGTCGCAGGCGTCCAGCATGGCGGCGGAGCAAGGGTTGTGGGCCGAGCGGATGGCGTTGAAGCCTGCTTGTTTGAGCTTGCGCACCCGGCGGTCCTCGCTCTCCGGGAAGGCGCAGGCGCCCACCACACCGTTGTCGTGGTGGACGCAGGCCCCCCGCAGTTTGACAGGCCGGCCATTGACAAGCAGGCCCTGGCGGGCGTTCCATTCGATCCGGCGGATGCCAAAGAGCACAGCGGCCTCATCCAGCGGTTCGGTGCCTTCGGTCAGGGTGACGCGGCAGGTGTACAGGGTAGGAGACTCCTCGCTCCAGAGTTGTGCTTCGGGCACCGTTAAGGTGATATCCGCGCCGCTGCCTGCGGCCACGACCCGGCCTTTCGGGTCCAGCAGCTCTACTGTCGGCAGACCGCCGGAAGCGTCCACCGTAACCTGTACCCGGGCAGGATTTACAGACAGAGTCGTGACCCGGATGCCCTCCCGCCGGATATATCCCTTGCCGCCGGTGTACAGCCACACCGGCCGGTAGATGCCGCTGCCGGTATACCATCGGCCGCTGGGAGCATCGGCGTTGTCCACCGTGACAGTCAGGGTGTTGGTGCCCGGGCGCAGCTTGCCGTCCAGCGTGACCGCAAAGGGGGTGTAGCCATAGGCGTGGGTGGCCAGCGTTTCTCCGTTCAGAGCCACTGTGGCGTTGCGGTATACGCCCTCAAACAGCACCTCGCAGTGGGCAGCGTCCGGCGCTTCAAAGGTCTTTTCGTAAATGTACGTTCCGCCCGGAAAGAAGGCGTTGTCACTGCCGCCGGGGGCCGCAGCGCTACGGCTTTCGTGGATCATCGCATCGTGGGGCAGGGTGACGGCCCGGGCGGCGGGCGGCTCCTCCGCCTTGCGGAAGGTCCAGCCGCTGTTGAAATCCAGCTTTTTCATCTCATGGTCACTCCTTGGTTGTTGTCCGACGTCTGGCAGGCCGGTTGATTCTGCTTGTCATTATAAGTCCGCAGGGGGCAAGCGGGATATCATCCTGCTCATATATTTATCGTCCTCCTCATTTCCGGAGAAAACAGCTGAAAATTCCGACAAAATCATGAACCTGACTGCAATGTTTCAGGCGGGGCGGCCGCCCCGCCGCGGCGGTTGCGGTAGTCACTGGGGGTCTGACCCACCGCTTTGCGGAACTGGGCCGAAAAATAGCTCACCGAGCCGAATCCCAGCCGCTCGCTGATCTGCTGGATGGACTCGCTGGTGTTGCGCAGCGCCAGCTTGGCCCGCTCCACCCGGAGCCGGGCCAGGTAGTCGCTGAGGGAGACCCCCACTTCCCGGCTGAACTTGGTGGAAAGGTAGTTTTTGTTGTAGCCCACGCTTTCCGCCAGCGCCGACATATTGAGCTTTTCCCCCAGATGCAGTTCCAGATAGCCGATGCAGTCGTTGATCTCCTTGGAATAGCCGTGGCTTTTGTGCCGGTGCACCCGCGCCGTAAAGTCCTTGAAGGCATCGGTGGCCAGCTGGTACACCTGGGCCGTGTTGCGGCAGTCCTCCGAGTTTTGAATATAGAAATCGGCCAAGCCGTAGGCGGTATCCTCCGGCAGGCCGCCCCGGATGGCGGCACGGCAAATCAGGGTGAGCTCGGCAATGGCCATGTTTTTGGCGTGGCGCAGCGGGTCGGTGCGGCTCAGGAAGCCCGGCTGGATCTGGATGCTGCTCTGCGGCCGTTCGGCGTTCACGTTGCCTTCCTCCACAATGCGGAAGAATTCCTGCTCAAAGGCGTAGGTACCCCGCCGGGTGTTGACATTTTCCTCCACCGTGCGGGGAGCCCGGGGCTCCAGGGGGGAAGCCAGCCACTGGATATCGCTGGGGTCGATCTTTTCCTCATACAGGCAGCGGTACAGCATGACGCCGTACTGGACCAGCAGCGAATACTGGACAGCCGGTACTGTTTTGAGCAATTCCCGCACCTGGCTGGTAAGCTCCGGGGGCATATGTACCTTGCCCAGCGCAGCGGTCAGCGCCTGTTCCGATATGGCCGACGGGAACACCGGCCCGATGACATAGATGTCGGTGAGCACCCCGTTGACCTTGTACGGGGCCGCCATCCAGAGCAGCGCGGCGCTGTCCGGTCCCAGGCAGGGCAGGCGGTTCTTGCGGCAGTAGTCCAGGATGCGTGCCTTGCTCTCGGCGGCGCCGAAGAGCTGCTGCAAATCCTCTTTGCAGGGATGGTTGGAGCGCAGCAGCCGCATCTCCCCGTCATAATGCCACAGGGCCACGCCCGCACAGTCGAGAAACTCCGAAAAAACTTCCAGTCGTGTCTGCAGGTCACTCATACCGCTGCCTTCCTCCTTTTGGGCCGGATGCCTTTCCCCGCCAATCTGTGGGATGTTCCGGGCGGGGGCTATGGTTATCATTATACTCATTTTTCTGACAATTTGTTCACTTTTGCCGCGCTTTGCTGTCCAGAATGACAATATTCTGTGGTTTTCTTATAACGGTCCGGCGGTGCTGCCGCTATACTGGGGATAACAGATCGGAAACGGGACCGGCCCGTTACGAAAAGCAGAGCAAAAGGAGAGAACGCAATGAAGAATCCAAAAAAGACCGGCGAGCTCAAGTTCCGGGATTATTTCGGAACGACCGTCATGAGCGTCACCGATGGTCTGGCCTCCACCGTTATGACCGGACTGTTCATGCTGTACCTGACCGACTACGCCGGCATCGGGCAATGGGGCGCCATACTGGGCAGCGGCCTGCTGATGTTCGCCCGCCTGTTTGATGCGCTCAACGACCCCTTTGAGGGTTGGCTGATGGACCGCGGCAAGATCACCAAATACGGCAAGTACCGCCCGTTTATCTTTTTGAGCATCCTGATGACGGCGGCCGGCCTGTGCGGGTTGTTCTCGCTGCCCTCGGTTTTCGCCGACAACCCGGTGATGATCTGCGTCTGGGTCATTGTATTCTACCTGCTGTATGACATGGGAGCCACCTTCTACGCGCCCAACCTGATCTACCGCACCCTGTCGCTGGATTCCAACGACCGCAGCAAGCTGCTCATCGCGCCCCGCGCCCTGAACATGATCATCGGCATGGTGGGCGCGGCCATCATCATGATCGTCAACGGCATCAACACCGCCCTGGGCCTGAACAGCATGCATGACGCCTTCAGCGTGGCCATCATCTCGATGATGCTCATCTCGGCGGTGCTGTCGCTGCTGGGCATTGCCCTGATCAAGGAGCGGCATATCCCCGAGACCACCAAGGAGGACAAGGTCAGGGTCACCGACATCTTCGGCATGATCAAGACCAACGGCGCTCTGCGCATCCGTCTGGCCGACATGCTGTTCACCGGCTTCATCTGGACCTTCCTGTTCGCAACCGCCACCTACTACGCCAAATGGGCCTACTGCACCGACCTGACCACCGGCGCCGTGGACACCGCCAAACTGGGCACCTTTACGATGGTCTCCTCGCTGATGATGTTCTTCCCGCTGATCATCGGTACGCTGCTGGCCAGCCCCATCATGAAGGCCATCGGTTCCCCCATCCGGTTCCACCGCATCCTCATCATGATGGAGTTTGTGCCCGGCGGTATCCTCTTTGTTCTGCAGATGGTGGGCCTGCTGCAGCGCCTGCCGGCGGTCTACCTGATCTGCATGGGCGTGTGTGCCTGCGCCATCGGCATGGACTACATTCCCGGCGAGGTCATCAACATTGAGGCCATGGACTACGAGATCTACAAAAACGGCAAGGACCGCTCGGCACTGTGCAACGCCGCCAACAAGTTTCTGAACAAGGCGCAGAGCGCCGTCGCCTCCGGCCTGGTGGGTGTGATTCTGGTGGCTGTCGGCTATGAGGTGGATTCCGCCACCGATACCTTCCTGGGCGAACTGTCCTCCATCCCCGTCATGCTGGACTGGTTTATCGTGATCATGGGCCTGATTCCCTTCATCCTCGGCCTCATCGGCTGGCTGATCCTCAAGCGCTACCCCATCACCGACGAGATCCGCGCCGATATGCACGAAAAGCTCAGCGGCACCTCCCATGCCGCCGGCAACACCTGAACCATTTCCCAGCGACAGCCGCCCCTTCCCTGTACCGGGCGGCTGCCCGCGTGACAAGACAAATACCATGAATTGGAGGACCCGTATGGCCAAGATTTTTGCGCCCGCAACGCCCGAGATGAGCGAACGGGAAAAACGGAATTTCGCCCGTGTGCGGCACATTGCCGCTCAGGGTATGGTGCTTCTGGAAAACAACGGCGTGCTGCCCCTTGCCGCCGACGGCCGCAAGCTGGCGCTGTTCGGCAACGGCGTGCGCCGTATGGTCAAGGCCGGCACCGGCTCGGGGGACGTGAACGCCCGCAGCGTGACCGATGTGGAACAGGGGCTTCAGGACGCCGGGTTTGAAATCGGCACCACCGCCTGGCTGGACCGCTTTGACCAGGACTGCGCCGACTGCGGCAAGGAATATATGACCCGCTTCCAGGCCGTTCTGAAAGAGAAGGGGGCAACCGGTGCATTCTGGGCGATGGACAACCCCTACCGGGACCCCGATGTACCTTCCATCACCGCCCGGGATCTGGAAGGGACCGACCGGCGCTGCGCCGTCTATGTGGTGGCCCGCACCAGCGGCGAGGGCGCCGACCGCAAGCAGGCCCCCGGCGACTACGAGCTGACCCAGCGGGAAAAGGACAACCTGACCGCCCTGACCGGCTACTATGAGCACACCGTGGTGGTGTTGAATGTGGGCGGCGTCATCGACACAGAATTTCTGCGCACCACCCCCGGCATCGACGCCGTGCTGCTTATGAGCCAGCCGGGCTGTGCCGGCGGACTGGCCCTGGCGGATGTGCTCACCGGCAAGGTTTCCCCCGACGGCCGGCTGGCCGCCACCTGGGCCCGGGCGTACTCCGATTACCCCGACGCGGAGGGCTACAGCTACCTGAGCGGCGATCTGGATGACAGTTTCTACCGCGAGGGCATCTATGTGGGCTACCGCTACTTTGACAGCTTCAACATAACGCCCGCCTACCCCTTCGGCTTCGGAGGCTCCTACACCACCTTCGCGCTGGAGGTCAAGGATGTGGCGCTGGACGGCGAGACGGTGTGCGTCCGGGTGAATGTGCAGAACACCGGCAGCCGGTATGCGGGCCGGGAGACCGTGCAGGTGTATCTGTCCCAGCCCCAGGGCAAACTGGACAAGCCCTACCAGGTGCTGGCCGGCTTTGCCAAGACCGGCTCCCTGGCCCCCGGCCAGTGCGAGACGGTGACCGTCACCTTCCCGCTGCACACCCTGGCCTCCTACGACGAGGAACAGGCTGTCTGGCTGCTGGAAAAAGGCACTTATTATGTCCGTGTAGGTACAAATTCCCGCAGCACCCGCATTGCCGCCGCCCTGGAACTGGGCGAGACGGTGGTCACCGCCCGGCTGCAGAACCGGCTGCAGCCGGACTGCCCCCTGGAGACGCTGCGCGCAGACCCGGCCCGCTTCTGCACCTACCCGGAGGAAGCTCGGGAGAAAGCCGCTGCCCCCCGCCTGACGGTGGACCCCGCCTCCATCCCCTGCGAAACCACCGTCTACAGCCAGAAACCGTCGCTGCTGCACACCGAAAAAGAGCAGACCGCCACCCTGCAGGATGTGGTGGCCGGTCAGGCCACGCTGGAGGATCTGGTCGCCCAGCTGACACCTCCGGAACTGGCCGAGCTAGTGGTCGGCTCCGCCCGGGGCGGTTTTGGATCCACCTCGGTCATCGGGGTGGCCTCGACCGCCTGCCCCGGCGCGGCGGGCGAAACGACTTCCACCCTGCTGGAAAGCCGGGGCGTGCAGAATCTGGTGCTGGCGGACGGTCCGGCCGGTTTGCGTCTTTCCCGGAGTTTTGTGGCCGACAGCCAGGGCAATATCATTCCCGGCCTGGGGGATTCCGCCTTCGGCAATCTGGGCGAACTGCTGGGCATCGTCCCGCCGCCGCGCCCTGCCGATGCGGTGGACCATTACCAGTACTGCACAGCCATTCCCATTGCCACCATGCTGGCCCAGACCTGGGACCCGGCCCTGATGGAGGAAGCCGGGGACATTGTGGGCGGTGAGATGGAGGATTTCGGCGTGACGCTGTGGCTGGCTCCCGGCATGAACATTCAGCGCAACCCCCTCTGCGGCCGCAACTTTGAATATTATTCCGAGGATCCGCTGCTCAGTGGCCTGTGCGCGGCGGCGGACACCCGGGGCGTGCAGCGCCACCCGGGCTGCGGCACCACCATCAAGCATTTTGCCCTGAACAACCAGGAGGACAACCGCAACCACAACAACGCCCACTGCACCGAGCGCGCCCTGCGGGAGATCTACCTCAAGGGCTTTGAGATCGCCGTCAGGACGGCCCAGCCGCTGGCGCTGATGTCCTCCTACAACCTGGTGAACGGCATCCACTCGGCCAACAACAGGGAGCTGCTCACCGATATCCTGCGGGATGAGTGGGGCTTCGCGGGCCTTGTGATGACCGACTGGGGCACCACCGACGCCAGCACCGGGTTCAAGTACGGTTCCTCCAGCCCGGCGGGCTGCGTGCTGGCCGGCAACGATCTGACTATGCCCGGCTCCCAGCAGGATGTGGACGCCCTTCTGGCCGCCCTGAAAGCCGGCACGCTGCCGCTGGCAGCGCTGCAGCAATGCGCCCGTCGCGTCCTGGCCCTGGCAGCACACTGCCAGCAGGCCCGTCAGAATACCAAGGCATGAGCCTGCCTTCCATCATCCACGGAAAGAGGCTTGCGGATGAAACAACAGAGCAAACGGCAGGCGGTGAACCCCTATCTGCCGCTGTATGAATACATTCCCGACGGGGAGCCCCATGTGTTCGGGGACCGGCTGTATCTCTATGGCAGCCATGACCGCTTTGACGGCAGAAAATTCTGCGAAAACGATTATGTCTGCTGGTCTGCCCCTGTCACCGACCTGGCGGACTGGCGGTACGAGGGGGTTATCTACCACCGCACCCAGGACCCCCGCATGCCCCACGGGGAACACGAACTGTGGGCCCCCGACGTGGTACAGGGAAAGGATGGGCGCTACTACCTCTACTACTGCCCCGACGACAAGGTGAAGTCCATCGGCGTGGCGGTATGCGATACCCCGGCCGGGCACTATATGTTCTACGGCGTGGTGCGGGACCGGGAGGGTGGCATCCTGGGGGAGCGCCCGGGGGATACCATCCCCTTTGACCCCGGCGTGTTCCGGGACGAGGACGGCACCGTCTACCTGTATTCCGGCAACGGACCGCGCACCGAAAAAGAAGCGGTCAAAACACAGAAAGCCTCGGTGGTCATGACTCTGGAGGATGATATGCTCACCCTGCGCACCGAACCGCGCCGCCTGCTTCCTACAGTAGGGCATTCACAAGGTACGGACTTTGTCGGGCACGAGCTGTTTGAGGCCAGTTCCATCCGCAAGATCCGCGGAAAATACTACCTTGTTTACTCTTCCATTGCCTGCCACGAGCTGTGCTACGCGGTCAGCGACCGGCCCGACCGCGGGTTCCGCTATGGCGGCGTGGTGGTGAGCAACTGCGACCTGTTTCCCGGCGAGAAACCCCGCTACGCCTTCGGCAACAACCACGGCGGGCTGGAATGCATCAACGGGCAGTATTATATCTTCTATCACCGCCCCACCAACCGCAGCATGTATTCCCGGCAGGGCTGCGCCGAGCGGGTGGAGATCCGGCCGGACGGCAGCATTCCCCAGGTGTGCGTGACAAGCTGCGGGCTCAACGACGGACCGCTGGCAGCTAAAGGTACCTACCCGGCAACTATCTGCTGCCACCTGTACGGCAAGCGGACTCCTACCTACTCCGTGAGGATGTTGATGGGGAACAAACATCCCTACATCACCCAGGACGGCCCGGACTGGTCGCCGGGGGATGCCGGACAGCCGCCGCGGCAGTACATTGCCAACGGGCGGGACGGCATGACCGCCGTGTACCGATATTTCCATTGTGAGGGGCTCACCCGCATCCGGGTTACAGTGCGCGGCAGCGCCCGGGGCCGGCTGCTGGTCAAGCTGACACCGGGCGGTGAGCCGGTGGGGGCCGTGGATCTTGTGCCGTCCGGGACGTGGACAAAGTTCAGCGGGCAACTGTCCATCCCGGACGGCGACCACACTCTCTGCCTGTGCTATGAGGGCAAGGGGCGTCTGGATTTTCTTGAATTCTCGCTGTCTTGATTCTGTAGCAGCAGGGCGTTGTCCGGCACCAAAACGCGCCCGGAAAAAACACGGAATTACAGGATAGAATCAATCCCATCAAATCGGACCGTCCCCGGAATGAACCGCACCCCATTTGTTATACAGTATGGTATACTGAGTAACAGGTGGGGTACTTTCCGTTTGTTTTTTCCGGTGTTTCTGCAAGGAGGATACAGACATCCTATCGCCGTTTCAAGCAAGGAGAACCGTCATGAAACTGAAATCATCGCTGGACCTGGAACGCTTTTTTACCGCTGTGCGTCACTGTCAGGGCAAAGTCACCTTTGAAACCGAGGAGGGCGATTCCCTGAATCTCAAATCCGCGCTGTGCCTGTTTGTTTTTACAGCGGCCAGCCGGGACAATTTTGCCCATTTGTCGGGAAAAGTGGTTTGCCAGCTTCCGGAAGATGAAGCGCTTCTGGCACCGTTTGTGGAGGTAGACGGGTAAGCGCCGGGTGCAAGCAAAAATACAGCAGACGAGGCGGTAAACCACCCGGTCCCGCCGGGGGCCGGATGAACGCCCATCCTTCTGTTTGTCAGGCACACCCACAGGGAGGATTTTCCCTTTGAGGAGAATCCTCCCCGCCGGTTATCTTCACGAACTTTTGGTTTTGTGGCAAGCCATGAACAAATCCGGGAGCCAGAAGGTTTTCCCCCGCCGGATTTTTGCCACGGATGAAACAGAGAAACAGCCGGTCGGTTCAAAGAACCGACCGGCTGTTTGGGTAGCGTCGAATCGTCAAGATAAAAACTGGTTCACCTTGGGAAAGCTACAAACCTCCTGGCCCGATGCCGGCAGATAGTGGTCGGCAGCCACCTTGTTGTCGGCGATGCCGGGGCGGTTGGCGCCCAGGTTGGTGTACAGGCCGTCAGCGGCCGGGATGCCAAGGCCTGATACTGCGGCCACAGGCAAGGTGCCGCTGCCGCCACCTCCATCGGCCGTGTTGGCAAAGGTAACAACTTCTTTTTGGATGCCGGGGATGTACTGGCCTCGCCCCGGCAAAATAAGCCGGATTTCGGACGAGATAGACAATCCCCCTTGAGCGGCGGCGGTGGGCCCTGTATACTGCGTAATAAAAGATGAACAGGAGGCGCCGTTCATGTTGGATTTGCTGATCGTGGGCACCGGCCCGGCCGGGGTATCTGCCGCGTTGACCGCCAGGGCCAGGGGTCTTTCGTTCCTCTGGTTTGGTAGCCGGCGGCTCAGTGACAAGGTCGAAAAGGCAGAGCGTATCCTGAATTACCCCGGCCTGCCCCGGGTGACCGGCCGGGAGATGCGGGACGCTTTTCTGCGCCAGGTGGATGATCTTGGCATCCCAATCCAGCAAGCACGGGTGGCGGCGGTCTACGAGATGGGCGGGCACTATGCTGTCTGCGCCGGGCCGGATTTCTATGAAGGGCGCTGCCTGATCCTGGCCACCGGCGTGGCGGCACGCGGGCAGATCCCCGGCGAAAGCCGGCTGCTGGGCAAGGGTGTCAGCTGCTGCGCCACCTGCGACGGCGAGCTGTACCGCGGGCGGAACATCGCGGTGGTGTGCGAAAGCCAGAGCCTGGAGGAGGACGTCCGCTTTTTGCAAAGCGTGGCAGGCCATGTGGAACTGTTCTGCACCTACGCGGGCGGTCTGGCCGATACACCGGGCTGCCACAAAGGCCGGCCCCAAGCCATCGAGGGGGACGACCGGGTGACCGGGGTTCGCTGGGCGGATGCGACCCTCCCGGTGGAGGGCGTGTTCTGCCTGCGGGAAACGGTGGCCCCGCAGGCGCTCCTATCCGGCCTTGCCATGGAAAACGGCCATATCCAGGTGGACCGGGCCCAGCGCACCAACCTGCCCGGCTGCTTTGCCGCCGGGGACTGCACCGGCCGCCCCTACCAGTACGCCAAGGCAGTGGGCGAGGGCAATGTGGCGGTGCACAGCGCGCTGGCTTTCCTGGCACAACCGCAGGAGGAGCCGCGATGAAACCCGGCTGGCTGGGCTACCTGGGGCGGCTGGCGGGCGTGCTGGCCGGCAATGCGCTGCTGGCCTACGGGGTGGCAGCGGTCTACCTGCCTGCCGGGCTGGCGGTGGGCGGCGCCACCGGCGTGGGGCTGATCCTCCACACGCTGCTTGGGCTGGACACCGCCGTATCCGTCTTTGTGCTGAACCTGAGCCTGTTGGTGGCCGGATGGATCTGCATCGGGCGGGAGTTTGCCATCAACACAGCGGCCGGGTCGCTGGCCTATCCGGTGTTTCTGGGGCTGTGCCAGCGTTTGCCAGCCTTTTCACTGCTCGAAACCGACCGCTTTGCGGCCCTTGTGTGCGGGGCCTGCTTTGTGGGGGCCGGCGTGGGGGTTACACTTCGGGCCGGCGCTTCCACCGGCGGCAGCGACTCGCTGGCCATGATCCTGCACCGAACCATCCGGCTGCCGGTGGCGGGGGTCAAAATGGCCGCCGACTACGGCGTGATGGCCATAGCGTTCTGGATGGCTGGCGGGCGCAACCTCTGGTTCAGCGTGATGGCCCTGGCCATCGAAACTTTTGTGATGAACCGGACCATGGTGGCAGGCGCCGCCCAGCTTCAGCTGCTGGTGATCTCCGACCACTACGAGGAGATCCGGCAAGCCCTGCTTTGCGAGGCGCAGGCCGGCGTGACAATGCTCCACGCAGACACCGGCCTGCGGCGGACGGCGGGCAGTGTGGTGTTCTGCGTCATCCCCAACAAGAAACTTTACGGCGTCAAAGCAGCTATCCACCGCATCGACCCCGGCGCATTTTTGACCATCGCCGCCGTCCGGGAAGTGCAGGGTCAGGGGTTCACCGCCGCGCGCATCCCATTGCCGGTGGGAAAATAGGAGGAAACGTATGCAATCCAAACTTGTTGCCGCCAAGGACTACCATGAAGTGGCTTTGGACATCCCGGCGTTTGTGCCCGACCAGGCCGCTTTGCAAAAAGAGCTGGACCGGCTCCGCAACCCGTATGTGACCTGGGAGCCGGGCGGCGCGGTGGCTGCCGGCGATATGGTCCGCTGTTCGCTGCACTCTGCGCTGCCGCGCTTTCAAAAAGACGGCATCCGCTTTGTGGCGGGCAGCGGGATGTACAATCCAACGCTGGAAGCCCTGGCCATCGGCATGCAGGCCGGCGAGACCCGCACGGCGACCCTGCCGGAGGGCGAGGTCGCCCTGACCGTGCAGGCCGTGCAAAAGCGGGTTGTGCCCGCGCTGACCGACGAGATGGCCGCCGCGAGCAAGCTGCCGGGGGTGCGCACGGTGGCCGGGTGCCGGCGCTATCTGCTGGCGCAGCAGCGGGACAAAGCCGCCGCGCAGGCAGCCTGGACGCTGGCCGCCCGGATCAAGCGGGCGGTGCTGGACGAATCCGTGTTTGTGCTCTGCAAGGCGGACTGGAAGCAGGCGGTGGAGCGGGAGCTGGACCGTTGCCGGGCCATCGCCCGGCAGAGCGGCATGGTGCTGGAACAGATGACCCCCGAGCAGTTTGCCGGGAACATCCCGGTCAAAAGCTACGCCGAGCTGGTGGCCATGACCCAGGACACCTGCTTTGACAGCCTGCGCTGCTGCCTGCTGGGGCAGCATTACGCCCAAAACGACGGCTTTGCCGTGACCGAGGCGGGCTACGCCGCGTTCCTGCAGGACTATGCCACCGACTGGCATACCACCGCGGAGGAGGCCCGGGCTGCCATGCCAAAAGAAACCTATACCTTCAACCAGTACGCTGCCCATGCCGAGGAGGTCTGGCGCGCCCACGCAGAGCGGCTGTACCGGGACAAAAACCCGCTGCCCGGCGCGGAATGACCCATCCCCATGAGACACAACAGGAGGTAACCCCATGATTCAACAGGCCAACAGCGAAAACTTTGAAAGCCTTGTCCAAGACGGTTTTGTGATCGTCGATTTTTACGGCACCACCTGCGTGCCCTGCAAGCTCTTTGCCAGCATTCTCGAGGATTTGGACGCCGAGATCCCATTTTTGAACATCGTCAAACTCAACACCACCGAGAACCCCGGCCTGGCCGAACAGTACGGTATCCGGGCGGTGCCCACCGTCCAGTTTTACAAGGACGGCAAGCTGGTTCACAGCCATGTGGGCGTGATGCAGCCGCAGCAGGTCAAGGACGTGATCGCCCGGTACATGTATGACTGAGCCCTGGAGAGTGTTTGGAAACCCTCTGCGGCCGAAAGCGGCAGAATAGACCTGCAACCGGACAAAATCGACACCGCTGCTGTTTTCCCGTGTAAAAATGTGGTAAAATACAGTCAATAACCAAGCCGGTCACCCGGGAAAGGATGTGTGCAGGATGAAAGCGGCAGCCCTCACACAGCCAAACCCGGCGCCGCCGGCCCCTGTTGCCCGAACGCTTGACCGGGCGCAGGCAGGACAGTAAAGTCAATGGAGACCCAGCCAGTTTTGTGCGCGGCTGCGGCGCCCCCGGTCACCGGGCGCGCCGCGCCCGCAAAACCGGCGGGTCTCTCTTGCTTTCCGGGGCATTGCCGGAAAGGGAAGGGAGGAACAAATGGAACAGAACGCATTGTTCCGCAAGCGGTACGGCAGTTTCCGGCGCTTTTTTGCCATGCTGGGCAAGGCGCGGCTGCCTTATCTCTGGATCGTGGGGTATCTGGCGGTATCGGCCCTCATTGCCAACGTGAGTGTCAGCACGACCGAATACAGCGCCGCGCTGTTCGCCGGCCAGGTGGGCCTTTTCGCCGTCGTGCTGCCCTACCTGTTTTTTACGCTGCTGTCGCTGGTGATCGGCTCCATTTCCAGCCTGACAAGCAACCTGTGCCTGGCGCGGATCGACCGGAACCTGCGGCGGATGGTGTGGAAAAAGGTCGTGCATCTGCCGCTGCAATTCTATGAAGCCAACAACCCCAAGGAACTGCTCAGCCGCATCACCACCGATGTGACCAGCATCAGCACCCTGATCATGCAGGTGCTTTTGCCGGTGTTTACCACGGCGTACTCCAGCCTGCTGATGCTGGGGCGCGTTTCCAGCTATGACCAGCGGCTGATGTGGGCGCTGGTGATCGTGCTGCCCGTCAACATCCTGATCTCCTTTGTTTTGGGGCGGATGCGCTTTGGCGTGGCGGACCTGATCAACCGGCGCAACGCACAGCTGACCGCGGCCATCGCGGAGCGGGCCAACAATATGCTGCTGATCAAGTCGATGAGCACCGAGGAAAAAGAAGCGGTCGCCGGCGAAGCGCGGATGCGGGCTTCCTACCAGGCCGAGGTGACCGACCTGTGGGTGCGCGGACTGGCGCTGCCGGTCAACGCCATCGCCGGCGCGCTGCAAAGTGTGGCGATCATCCTGGCGGGCCGTGCCTTCTACAGCGCCGGCGCCCTGGACCTGACCCAATGGATCGCCTACTACGGGTTTGCGATCCAGCTCACAAACATCCTCAGCAACTACTGCAATTCCTGGTCCAATTTCAAGGGCGCGCAGGGGTCTGTGGACCGCGTGTCCCAGATCATGGACGAGCAGGAAGAACCGCTGGACAAGGGCCGGGATGCGGGGGCGCTCGCGGGGAATATTTCGCTGCGGGACGTGTGCTTTTCCTACGGGGACAAACCACTGTTTACCGGCCTGAGCGCCGAGATCCCGGCCGGACAGATCACCGCCATCGTGGGCCCCTCCGGCAGCGGCAAGACGACGCTGCTGAACCTGATCGACCGGCTGTACCCGCTGGCGAAGGGGACCATCGCTGTGGATGGGCAGGACATCGCCGGTATTTCGCTGCACAGTTTCCGCCAGGCCGTTGGGTATGTGACGCAGGAGAGTGTGATGTATTCCGGCACCATCCGGCAAAACCTGCTGTATGGTTTGGACCGCACGCCGGACGACCGGGAACTGGACCGGGTCTGCGAGGCCGTGGGCATTCTGGATTTTGTGCAGGAGCAGCCGGAAGGCTACGACACACCGGTCGGGGAAGCCGGGGCCAGCCTGTCCGGCGGGCAGCGGCAGCGCTTCTCAGTGGCGCGGGCGCTTTTGCAGAAGTCGGATATCCTGCTGCTGGACGAGGCGACCGCCGCCATGGATATATCCGGCAAGGACTGCGTCTGGAAGAGCATCCGCACCTTCATGGCCGGTAAGACGGTGGTGTATGTGGCCCACGACGCCCAGACGCTGCAAAACGCCGACTGGATCCTGGTGCTGGAACACGGGACGGTCACCGCGGCGGGCCTTCGCCAGACGGTTTTGCAGCAAAGCGCGTTCTGCCGTGAAATGATGGACCTGAAAGGAGGGGCCTCCGCATGAAAAACAAGCAGAAAGCCAAGTTCTCCTTTGGGGCGTACCTGTCCTTTTTTACCCGCTTCCCGATCCCGTGGTGGCTGTTCCTGCTCTCGCTGCTCCTGGGGTTTGCCAACACCGAGGTCGTGCTGGCCGTCTCCAACTATCTGATCCGCATCAACAAGGGTGAGCTGTACAACGGGGTCATCATCGGCTATGCGCTGATGAACGTTTTCAACGCCCTGCTCAGCATGCTCATCAACCTGACCGGCGGGTACGGCAGCGCCCTGGTCACACTGCGGGCGCGCAAACTGCTCTGGCGCAAGATCCTCCACCTGCCCATGCGGGAGGTGGAGCGCCGCCAGCCCTCCGCCCTGATCTCCGGCCTGGTCAACGACATCACCCAGGCCAGCCTGGTGGTCCAGATGGCCTTCAACACCATTGTGTCCCTGTACAGCTTTTTCCGCTGCTGCTGGGAGATGTACCGCTTTGACGGCACGCTCTCGCTGTATATGCTGCTGTTGCTACCCATCGCGGTGCTGGTGTTCGCACTGGTGGGCCATCTGCAATACCAGATGATGCTCCGGCGGTACGACAGCCTGAACGTGATGACCACCTTTTTCTCCGAGCATATCTCGGCGGCCAAACACGTCAAGGCCCAGGCGATGGAGGACCTGGAAGTGACGGAGGGACTGAAAGCCATTGATTCGCGGTACAAGGCCGACCTCTACTACGCCTTCATGGTGGCGGTCCAGACGCTGTCCAACTCCCTCTACAACACCATCGGCACCATCGTCATCGCGCTGTGCGGGTCGGATCTGATCCGCCAGGGCAAAATGCCCGAGACCGGCATCAACGATTTCTCCACCTACAAAGGGCGGGTGGACCAGTATACGGCGGAGGTGCTGACCCACTACCAGACCCTCAAGGGCACCCAGGGCGCTTTGCAGTATGTGGGCGTGCTGCTGGACGGCCCGGAGGAGGACCCCCAGGCCGGCAATCCGCTGCCGGACAAACAAACGGCGCAGGATATCCGGCTGGAGCGGGTATCGTTCGGCTACATCCCCCAGCAGCCGGTGCTGCACGATCTGTCCTTCACGATCCCCCATGGCAAGGTGACGGCCATCATCGGCAACAACGGCTCGGGCAAATCCACCCTGCTCAAACTCCTCCAGGGCATCTATGCGCCGGACAGCGGCCGTATCTGGCTGGGCAGCACGCCGGTGGACGAGTCGAAGCCCTGCGAACTGCGGCGGCAGTTCGGGTACATCCTGCAAAACAACCCGCTCTTCTCCGGGTCGGTCTGTGACAACATCGCCTACGGCGAAACCGGCCCGGCCGACCAGCGCCAGGTCGAGCAGGCGGCCCGCCTGGCCGACGCCGACGGCTTTATCCGCCAGTTGCCAAACGGCTATGACACCGACGTGGGCGCGGCGGGGGCGCTGCTGTCCGGCGGGCAGCGGCAGCGCATCGCCATTGCGCGGGCCCTGTACATCCGCCCCACCTATCTGCTGATGGACGAAGCCGGGGCCAGCCTTGACCACCGCAGCGACAGCGCGATTTTCCGAACCGTACGCGAGGAACTCAAGGGCCACACCATCATTGTGGTGGCGCACGATATGCGCACGGTGATGGATGCCGACCTGATTGTTGTGCTGAACCACGGCGAACTGGAAGCCACCGGCACCCACGACGAATTGCTGGCGGCCAGCCCGACCTATCGGGACTATCTGAAAAAGCAGGGCTTTGCCCTGCCCGGGGAGGAGGCGGCGAAATGAAACGGTTTACGGTGATCTTCTCGATCCTGCTGGTGCTGTGTTTTGGCGGCACCCTCGCGTATGTGGCCGCCACCCCGGATTTCGTGCCGCCGGCCGCCACCATGCCTGCCGAGCAAAATGAGGACCCGGACGCCCCCGTCTGGGACGAAACGATGGACAGCCTTCTTGCGTATTTGGAGCAGAAGGGGCTGATCAGCGGGGAGCGCCTCACGCTGGCCAGCGACGGGCTGTGTTCGCTGGCCGTCTCGGAGAGCGGGGCCGAGTTCTACTGGTGGGACCTGGACGCGCTGGACAAGGACAGCGCCGAGTACGCCGCCTACGAAAGCCTCAAGACCGAGGGCAGCATTGACCTGTTCAACAGCGGCAGCCTGATCTCCCCGGCCAGCAACGGGCCGTTTGCGCTGCTGACAACGGGCTACACCGGCGACGTGGACGCGCTGACCGATGCGTTTATGGCCTTTGGGCAAAGTGAAACAGAAGCGGGGTGAAGAGATGAAAATGCGCACCCTGCTGGTGGACAGCGACGAGACGCTGCGCACCAATTTGTGGAACCTGCTCAAGCTCTACCAGAACTTTGCGCTGGAAGGCGAGGCCGACACCGCCGAGGCCGCCGTCTCCTTTGTGCAGCAGCACCCGGTGGATGTGATCTTTATCAACCACCAGCCCGCCGAACCCTGCCGCACCAGCACCGGGGACTGGGTGGCCTATCTGCTGGCCCAGACCCACCCCGATGTGCAGGTGGTGCTCTATGCCGACACGGCCGATTGGGCCTTCCAGGCATTTCGCAGCCAGTGCGCCGGCTACCTGCTGCTGCCCTTTGACCCGCTGGCGTTGCAGGCGCTGGTCAACCGCCTGTGCTATGTGTTCGACTTGCAGCAGACCAAGCGGGAGGCCGCCAACCGCAGCCTGCTCATCAAAACGCGCAGCGGCTATCAGCTCACGCCGGTCAGCGACATTTTGTTTGTCGAGCGCAGCAACCGCAAAAACCGCATCGTCACCCAGTCCGGCGCCGAGATCCACCCGCTGGGCTACACGATGAACCAGTTGGAACAGATGCTGGAAGGGTGCGGTTTTTACCGGTGTTACCAGTCCTTTATCGTCAACCTGTCCAAGGTCTCCTTCATCCGGGCGGACGGCAGCAGCAAAACCTACGCCATCCAGTTTGACGGCTATGACGGCGAGGTCCTGCTCAGCCGCGACAAATACCCCGAACTGCTCACCCTGCTGAAAGAAAAGTACGCCAACATTGACTTTTGACAACCGGCCTGCCGGGGACATCTCTCGATCTCCCGGCAGGCCGGTTGTTATTGCTATTCGTTTGGGTTTGGCGCCGGCGGCGGGGCTTTGGCTGGCTTGCCTCTCAGCACATCCCGCTGGTCATCAGGCGGATGATCGTGCGGTCGGTCTCCCGCATTCCCTCGCTGGCCAGGGTGCCCACGTTGCGGATGGTGTTCTCAACGCCCTTGACCACAATGCCGTCGCCGCCGTAAAACTGGCTGTGGTGCTGCTGCATCTTCCAGCCAAGCAACCCTGCCTCCACCGCCGAGGCGATCTTGGCCGCGCAGCTGGCCTTGGCGCCGTCGCAGATCATGCCCGAGTCGATGGCCACCGCGTTGACGATGGTGTGGGCGATCTCCTTGTACCGGCCGCCGTGCAGGTAGCACACCCCGGCCCCGGCGCCGCACCCGGCAGCCGTGGCCCCGCAGTAGGCGGACAGGCTGCCGATGCCGGTTTTCAGGTGAATGGTGACCAGGTTGGACACCACCAGCGCCCGGTAGAGCTCCTCCTGCGCCGAGCCCAGCGCCCGGGCGTAAATGATCACTGGCAGCGAGGCGGTCAGTCCCTGGTTGCCGCTGCCCGAGTTGATGACCACCGGCAGTTCGCAGCCGTTCATCCGGGCGTCCGACCCGGCGGCAGCCCAGGCCTTGGCCCGGTTGTGGGTGGAGTCGCCGTAGGATTCCAGCAAGATCCGCCCGATGTTGGCGCCCCACTGCCCACGCAGGCCCTCTTTGGCAATGGCGGTGTTGCAGTCGATCTGCCGCTGCAACACCGGCTGCACGTCGGCGATCTTAACGGCGTCCGCAAACTCGACGATGCGCTCCACCGTCAAAAGGCTGCGGTCGGTGGCGTGCTTGGGGCCTTCCTCGGTGTAGGGGCGGTCGAGCAGCACGGCGCCGTCCTGTTCCAGCCGGATGACGTTGGTGTGGAAGCCGGCGATCTCGGCAAAGGCGGTGTGCCCGGCGGCGTTCACCCGCACCTGAATGTCAAAGATGTAGTCTTTGTCCGAGGGGTGGACGTGGACGATGCCCCGCTTTTCATAACCGGCGATCTGTTCCACCTGTTCCGGCGTGATGCCGGCCAGCACCTGCAGTTGGGCATCGGCGTCGCCCGCCACAATGCCCGCGGCCGCGGCGGCAGTCAGCCCGCGCTGGCCGCCGGTGTTGGGCACGACCACGCTCTTGACATTCTTGATGATGTTGGCGCTGGCGTACACCTGCACATCCTCCGGCAGGCAGCCCAGCGTCTTGCGGGCCAACGCGGCGCAGTAGGCCACGGCAATGGGCTCGGTGCAGCCCATCGCGGGCTGCAGCTCCTCGGCCAGAATGGCACAGTATTCGCTGTAAATTTTGTCCTCCATGGTATCCTCCTCGGTGGCGTTTCAAACGCTCTCGATGTGGTCCAGGCCGCAGGCTTCCAACTGGGGCCGGCCGCCCACTACGCAGACGCCGCCTTGCAGCGCCGTTTCGAGCGCGTCGGCCAGGGCCAGCAGCGTGTCCGGCGTGGCGGACAGCAGCGCTTTGCGGCGGCGGCAGCGCTCGGTGTAGTCCACGCCCTGCCAGTACCAGGTGTCGGCGGTGGTGCCCTGGGCCTGGGGCGAGAGCAGCGGTTCGCTGTCCGACACCGCGCCGATGATCAACCCGGTCAGGTCGCGGCCCTCCCGGCAGAATTGGCGCAGGAAACCGGCGCAGCGGCTGTACGTTTCCAGGCTCTGCACGCCCCGCGGGTCGCGGTAGGACCAGCATGCCGCCAGGCCGGTGTCTCGTACCGCCAGCCCGGTACCGTAGGCCCCGCCCTGCACCCGCACGGCGTTCCACAGGTATTCAAGCCCCAGCAGCTTGGATGCCAGCTGCCAGGCGCCGGTGTAGGGCTGCCCGCCTGCCAGAACGTTGCCGCCGCAGCAGGCAAAAGCGATGTCGGCCGGGATGGCGATGCCCTCCCGCCGCGCGCCCCAGGGGGTCAGCGCGGTGGCTTCGGGGGCGGCGACGCCTGCGGGCAGGGCCGCGGCCAGCCGGGCGGCGGCCTGTCCGGCCAGGTCATGGTCGGTGGTCACGGCCAGCGTCAGCCGGGCCTTGCAGGCGATGGCGTCCAGCAGGCTTTGCAAGGCCGGGCGCAGGGCGGCCCAGTCCCAATGATCCTCCTGGGCTTTGACCCACTGGTAGCCCGCAAACCCGGTCAGATATTCCTGCGCCGCGCCGGCCGCCGAGAACTGGGCCGCCAGCCGGCCAATGCCCACATTGTGCCCGGCCATGATGCAGTTCTGCATCCGCTGCGTCCGCAGCTGGCGCAGGATGTCCCGGGCGGCGGGCTCGGCGCTCAGGTCGGTGGTGGTCAGCACCTCGGCGGCCAGGTCCAGCGCTGCGTTCAGCTTGGGTTCCAGCGCGCTCAGGTTCAGGCAGAGTTTGACATGGCAGCGGCCGGTCTCGCCGGGGATCGCATAGGCGGTGGCGTAGAACCGCAGTTCGCCGCAGGTCAGCCGGATGCGGTCGTTGAGCTGTTCTGCCGTGTAATGCCGGGTGGGCAGGTGGCCCAGCAGTTGGCACAGATAGCCGAGTTCGCTCATCTGCTCGGGGCGCAGGCCGTCGGCGTCAAAATAGAAGGTCAGGTAGACAATGCCCCGCGTCTTGACCCGGTGCCGCAGTACCGGAACCCCCGCCAGGGTGACGGTTTCCAGCGGCAGGTCGGTGGGGGCGGCGGGCAGATCGGCCAGCGTCAGGCTGGGCAGCGTGGCCAGCGCCTCGGGGCTGTCCGGCGTTTTCTGCCAGGCGTCCAGTTCCTGCTGCTTTTGTTGCAGCGCAGTGCGGTCGGCCTCGGTCCAGGCGGCGGCCTCCCGGGCCAGACGGTCGGCCTCGGCCTGGCGGCGGGCCTCGCCGGCGGTGTGGCTCGGGGTCAGCACCACCTTGGCCTTGTGCGGGTTTTGGAGGAAGATGCGCCGCAGCAGCTCCTCAAAGTAGCCCTCGCGCATCTTGGCGCGCAGGCTGTCGAACAGCGCGCCCACCTGCAGGTTGGCTTCCGGCTGGCCGCCGTACAGCCAGCTTTCCAGCGTCTGCATACACAGGCCCACGCCCGGCGTGTGGGGGCCGAAATCCCGCTCCCGCATCTCGAATTCCCGCCGGGCCAGGGCGGCTTCCAGCTTGGCGCGGTCGATGCCCTGCCCGGCCAGGCGGCGCAGCTCGTCCAGAACCGCCTGCTCGGCGGCGGCCGCGTTTTCGGCGTTGAGGTCGGTGATCTCCATTTGCAGCCAGGGCTGGGCCACGCTGTCGTACACCCGCAGCATCAGGTCCCGGGCCAACTGGCGGGAGAGCACCGCCCGGCACAGCGGGGATTCGTTGTCCCCGGCCAGCACCTGGGCCAGAACCCCGGCGGCCACCAGCGTCTCGCGGTCGGCGTAGCTGCCCAGCACAAAGCCGTAGCCCAGACGGGTGCGGCCAGGCTCCTCGGCCTCGCTGGCCACCTCGTACTCGATGCGCTGCACGCCGCCGTCCACCGGGGCTTGCAGCGGCGGGAACACCGTGCGCTCGCTGCGGGCAAAGCCGCGCAGGTATTCCTCGTCCATCACTTGCAGCACGGCGTCCAGGTCCACGGCGCCGTCCAGAAAAATCAGCGCGTTGGAGGGCGCGTAGAACTTGCGGTGGGCGGCCAAAAACTGTTCATAGGGCAGGTCGGGGATGCAGGCCGGATCGCCGCCCGACACAAACCGGTAGGGCGTGTCGGGAAAGAGGGCACGGTTGAGGGCGTTCGTCTCCAGCTCATCCGCATCGGCGAACGCGCCCTTCATCTCGTTGAACACGACGCCCTTGTAGTGGGGCTGGCCGTCGGCGTCAAACTCGTACCGCCAGCCCTCCTGCCGGAAGATGGCGGGGTTGTGGTAGATGGCCGGGTGGAACACCGCGTCAAGGTACACCCGCATCAGGGTCAGAAAGTCCTTGGGGTTGCGGCTGGAGATCGGGTAGAGCGTTTTGTCCGGGAAGGTCAGCGCGTTCAAAAAGGTGTTCATCGAGTGTTTGAGCAGCTCGACGAAGGGCTCCTTGACCGGGTAGCGGTCCGACCCGCAGAGCACCGAGTGCTCGAGGATATGAAACACGCCGGTGTCGTCGCCCGGCAGGGTGGGGAAAGCGATGCCAAAGGTCATGTTCGCCTCGTCCCGCTCCAGCCAGACCAGCCGGGCACCGGTCTGCTCGTGTTCCATCTCATGCAGGGTGGCGTCGAGTTCGGGCAGCGGGGCCTGCCGGATTTCGGTAAAACCGTGAAGGGGCGTGTTCATGGATGGTTTCCTCGCTTTCTGCGATGAAAATAGCGGCCGTCCCGGGGGCGGCAGACGCGAATTGTCCGTTTCTTATACTTACTGTAAAAGGTAGCACCGGTTTTGTCAATTTGATTTGTCGATTCTGTCCGCTTCAGGCTCTATTTTGTATGGATTCATGGAGCCTGCGCGGTGACGGTTGTACGGCGCAACGTGGACTTTCTCTGCTGGCCCGGTGGGACCCTACTTCCCTCTGCACGCAAGCCAAGTCAAAGAAGCATACAGGAAACACAGATGTTGTTGATTCTGGTGAATAGAAGGACAGTTGTTCTGCCAAAGCGCGTTAGGGGTGTATCTGATAAAGCAAAAGTGCTGGAAAATTCGCTAAAAAGTGGCGGATACAAGGCGCGAAACCGCAGAAATACTTGGTGTATTTCAAGGTTGAGTAACGCAGCAGACGTTACTTTTTAGTAGAATTGAACAGTGCTGAGGATTTTTCAGGTACACCCTCTAGGGTTGGTGATGGATATAGCCGTCTTTTCCCAAAACAGACAAATATCAAGAGCAATTATAACGCCTTCCTGATTTGCAACCAAAAGTCTAGCTGTGTAAGACAAGGAAAACAGCCCCGCCAGTTGCTACCCGTGCATCCGGCACAAACCCCTGGTCCAGCCAGTAGGTCAAACGGAACCGGCTGAGCGGATCGTCCAGCGGCACCTCGATGGCCAGCCGCGGGCAGCAGGCTTGGCAGAAGGACAGCATGTATTTGGAAGCACCTGCAAAACGGGGGCTTGTATAGGGGCCCAGCATGGTGGCGCGGGGCAGCGGCGTGGAGGCCGTTGCCTTCGCGCCGCCTTTTCGTTTGTTGGCGTCCGTGTAGGCGTCTGGCGCGGGAAGCTGCAAGGCAAACCAGGCCCCGGGGCGGCCGTTGGATTCCATCAGGAAGCATTGCCCGGCGCTGATCCAGTTGACAAGAGATCGGGTTAGGGTTTCCAGCTGGGATTCAAAGCTGGGAAACTTGTTTTTGTCAACACCTGCGCGGGTGGCGTCGAACTGGCAGCGGTCCTTGCAGATCTGCAATAGAACAGGGAAGTCTTGGGCCAGGGCGGGGCGAATTGTGATTTGCGGCAGCTCTTGCCCGGTCGATTTGTAATAGTTGCTTGCGGGGTCTACACCTGCTGATTGTGCCATCTTTTCGCAGTAAGCCTCATAGGTGGAATCGCCCGGCCAGGCGGGACCATCCGGGAGCAGCTTTTCATATTGTTGTTTGGCGTTCTCCCATTGTGCGCGGGAAAGTGGCGGTGTGTTGGTCGTGGTTTCTTCGTTGTGCAGATCGTCCGCCTGTACACCCAAAATGTCCGCCAATGTCTGATATGTAGAGCGCTTTTGCGGGTAGGTCTCGCCCTTTTCGTAAGCGATGATCGTCCGCAGCCCCAACCCGGCCTGATTGGCAAGCTCGGCTTGCGTCAGGCCTTTTTCTCTGCGGGCGCGGCGGAGTTTTTCACCGAATGTCATGGGATACCTCTTGGTTACCTGGCTGGGGAAAACATATAGCAAGTAAGACCATACGGCAGAAAGGAAAATGCGATGACGAATGAAACCAAAGAACTGAAACCTTACACGATGCAGGAGTTGTACGAGCACCCCCTAGAACCGATGGCCTGTCTGGTGGATGGCCTGCTGGCTCCGGGATTGTACATACTGGGTGGTTCACCCAAAGTGGGCAAGAGTTGGATGGCGTTGCAGCTTTGCCTTGCTGTGTGCGGCGGAACGGCCTTTCTGGGGCGGAAAACGCAGAGGTCCGAGGTGCTCTACCTGGCGCTGGAGGATGGCCCACAGCGGATGCACAGCCGGGCTTTGCGGCTCGCTGATACGGCGCTGGAGGGGCTGCACCTCTGCCACCGGGCAGCGCCCATAGGCCGGGGCCTGGAACAGCAGATCGAAGCACAGCTGGCAGAATATCCGCACATTCGGCTGGTGGTGCTGGATACGCTGCAAAAGGTGCGATGCGTGGGCGGCAGTGGCATGACCTACGGCAGCGACTACGAGGACGCAGGGATACTCAAGGCGCTAGCCGATCGCAACGGCATCTGCCTGTTGGTGATCCACCATCTGCGCAAAATGGCGGACGAAGACCCTTTCAACCGGCTGTCCGGCACCAATGGCCTGGCCGGTGCGACGGACGGTAACCTCATCCTGATGCGTGGCAAACGGCAGGACGGCACCGCCACCCTCTATGCCACCGGGCGGGACATTGAGGACGTGGAGGAAGAACTGGAATTTGCCGACTGCCGATGGAGCCGCGCCGTGCCGCAGGAGCAGTTGCGACTGACTTTGGTGGTGAATGAGCTGAAAAAGCTGCTGGCGGCGGGGGCGTTCCGGGGAACAGCCACCGAGCTGGCAGCGCAACTGGAAAAACAGGGCAACTATTGAAGCCCGGCGATCCTTTCCAAATATCTGCAAAGCCGTGATGATGTGTTGGCTAAGTGTGGGATATTGCTGGAGACCAAGCGCACCAACAGCAAGCGTCTGCTGTGCCTGCGCTATGGTGACGCCTGTGACACGAGTGACGGCAGTGACGGGTGTGACAGATACAGTTATACCGGCGGTATGCCGTCACTGCCGTCACAACCGTCACGTCCGTCACTGGCATCATAAGATTTAAGTAAGGGAGGTGCCTGCATGGCATATATTCAACAACGCGGAGAAAGAAAATACAAAATTACGGTTTGTAATGGATACAAACCGAACGGCCGGAAACGGATCAGGCACGAACTGTTGATGTTCCCAAGGAGGTGCCGAAACGGGGGATCCAACAATACGTCATGGCAGAGGCTGAGCGCCTGGAAAAACGGTTCCGCACCGGCATCGACCAGAGCGAGAATTCCCGGTTCGAGGACTATGCCAACCGCTGGCTGGAACGAATGGCCAAACGCTACAAAGTCAGTACACTGGAGGGCTACCGCCGGATACTGGAGGCGGTGTACCCTGTCATTGGCGGACTGCCGCTGTGCAAGATCCGGCCTATGGTGCTGGAGGAACTTTGCGAGGAATTGCGCCAGCGGCACGGACGGAACGGTCAGTTACTGAGCGAAAATACGGTACATAAATACTTGGACACCATTTCCGCCGTTTTGCAGGATGCCGTAAAAAATGACATCCTGCTGTATAACCCGGCCCACCGCGTGGACAAACTGCGTGTGAAGCGCACGCCCCAGCGCATCCCGCAGGCGTGGGAGATGCAGAAGCTGTTGCAATGCATTTTGCAGGAACCATTGCTTTACCGGGTGTACTATCTGCTGGCGTTATCCACCGGCCTGCGCCGAGGGGAGTTATGTGCCCTGCGCTGGCGCGATTTGCATGAAGGTAATCAACTGCTGATCCAACACTCCCGCAGCACGGTAGTTGGTAAAGGTGTGGTGGAAAGTGACACCAAAAGCCACCGCACCCGCGTGGTGGTACTACCCCAGTTGGCATACGATTACCTGGGCGAGCTGCTTTTCAACCAGATTGTGGAAAACAATGGCATCTGCCCGGATGACCTGATTTTCGCCAAAAACGGAAACCCCATTCACCCGGATACGTTCAGCCGCCACCTGCGGAAATTATACGACAGAAACGGCTTCCCCAAAGACTACCACCTGCACACGATGCGTCATTTTTTCGCCACCTATCTGCTGGAAAACGGAACCAGCAAACAGGTGACCGCCGACCTGCTGGGCCATGCGGACACTGCCTTCCTGGAGCGCACCTACTGCCACCCACAGGATACCTGCAAGGAGCAGGCAGCGGGGCTCCTGGATACCATGTTGCAGCCTGCGGATGCCGTTGCCTGGGAGCGGGAACAACAGTTGCTGACGGCGGGGCAAGGACACCAGTAAGAAAGCCTACAAGATAAAAAGCAACAGGGAAGCCCCATGCTCCGGGGCTTCCCTGTTGCTTTAACTGGTGAAAATGACGGTCATGACGATGATGACGGTGATTTTACTATATCCTCACGAAAAGGAGTGTCCCAACGGTATCGTCATCACCGTCATCATCGTCACTAAAAATGCAAGTGTTGTTGGTTCTGGTGGATGTTCGGACAAATTTGCCTCCAAAGTCCGTTGGGTTTGGTGATAGCTATATGCCACAGAGGTTGGTATGCTTTGTGGTACGGATGGTCAAAAACGATGACCGGACGCAGAAAAGTATCCAAGGAAAACCAAAGGAAATCACAGCAGAAAGGACGGGACAATATGGCATCCATTCGCAAACGGGGAGAGAACAGTTATTTAATCGTTGTATCTCGTGGGTATGACTACGAGGGCAACCGGCTGAAATCGGCACAGAAAACCGTGCATCCGCCGGTGGAGTTAAAACCAAAGCAGCGCGAGAAGTGGTTACAGGAACAGGCGGTGCTGTTCGAGCGGGAAGTACACCACACCCCGGAGCCGGTGAACAAGAGCGTTACGTTAGCCAAGTATATTGACCACTGGTTGGCGGATGTCGCGCCCAAGAAACTGGCGAAAACCACCTACTCCCGTGATCAGCAGGATGTACGGCGGATTTTACCCGCGCTGGGGCATTACAAGCTCACTGATTTACGCAAGGAAGTCATCCGGGATTTTTACGAGGAAATGCGCAAGGCCCCCAAGCTGACCGATGGCAAGCCACTTGCCGAGAAAAGCGTGGAAGGTATCCACAATACGCTATGCAGCATCTTGAGTGACGCGGTGGAGGAAGGGTATTTGTTACACCACCCGGCCTGGAAAATGTACAAGCCCCAGGGCGAAAAGAAGGAGCGCCCGGTGGCGGACGAAGAACTGGTACAGCGATTGATTGCCGCATTGGAAGGGCAAAGCCTCAAATATGAGACCTACTTCAAACTGGTGCTGGCCACCGGGATGTGCCGGGGCGAAGCCTGCGGGGTGCGCTGGTCGGACATCAACTGGAAGCGACGCAGCATCCATGTGCAACGCAATGTGGTAAAACTGAGCCACGAACCCATCTTCGTGAAGCCGCCCAAGACGGCCAGCGGTGACCGGGTGGTGTATGTCAGCAAGGAAATGGCTAAATTATTGAAGTCGTGGAAGCAGCAATGCGCGTGGGATTGCAAACAGAATGATGAGGTATTACAGGAAGATGACTACCTGTTCCACCAACCCAACGGCGATCCGATGGTGCCGACCACGTTTACCTTCCGGTTCAAGAAAATCCTGAAACAGAACGGTTTGCCGGAGGACCTGAACGTACACAGTCAGAAAGTGGATCGACAAGCAGAGCCATGACAAAATAAAAGGTCGCTGTACGGCAATACAGCGGCCTTTTTGGTGCCGGTGAGCATTCCAAATCCGAACCAGAAGCATCCCTTTTAGAGGCTTCCTGTATGCCCTCCATCCACATACTGCTCCAAATATACATATTTTTTACCTTGCTGAGGTAGCAGATTTTACACGACGCATTGTAAAATATAATGGGTTGTTGTAATTGTAAAAAATATTTACTTTGCAATATACGAATGTTGGCAAAGGAAGGGGTCTCACTATGAAAATGAAAAGGGGCTTTATTGGTTGTCTGCTGTCTATTTTCGTGATACTGACAATGTTCAGCGGCTGCAATGTAGGAAGCACGGACGGAGGTGAAGCCGACACGGTTTTGGGTGGTGGTAGCTCGGTGCTGCGTATTGTTTCCGGATCGGAAAATTCCGAACTGGAACCGATCTTGGAGGAGTTTTCCGACAGGGAGCATGTGCGAATTGAGATGACCTATATGGGCTCGCTGGATATCATGCGTCTACTGGGAGAGGAAGACATCCCCTATGACGTCGTGTGGCCGGCCAGCAGCCTGTGGCTGACGGTGGGGGATACGGAACACCGGATCAAGCACGTGGAATCCATCTCCATTTCGCCGGTGGTGTTCGGTATCCGCAAAAGCCTGGCGGAGGAGCTGGGATTTGTGGGGCGGGAGGTGTCGGTAAACGACCTTCTTGAGGCGATCCGGAACGGAAAACTCCGCTTCTGCATGACCAGCGCCACTCAGTCCAATTCCGGCGCCAGCGCGTATATCGGATTTTTGTACGCGCTCCTGGGCAACCCGGAAGTCATCACATCGGAGGATCTGCAGAGTGACGAACTGAGGGCGCAAATGCAGGAGCTTCTCTCCGGCGTGGACCGCTCCTCCGGCAGCTCGGACTGGCTGAAGGACATGTTCTTGCAGGGCGATTATGACGCTATGGTGAACTACGAGTGCCTGGTCATCCAGGCCAACCGGGAACTGGAAGAGCGTGGCGAGGAGCCGCTGTATGTAGTGTACCCCTATGACGGTCTTTCGCTGGCGGATTCGCCCCTGGGCTATGTGGACAAAGGGGACGATGGCCAGGAGGAACTGTTTTTAAAATTGCAGGAATACCTGCTGTCGGAGGATGTGCAGGACGAGATCCAGCGCACCGGCCGCCGTTCTGGCTACACCGGGGTTTCGGAGAAAAACAAGGATGTATTCCGGGCCGACTGGGGCCTGCAGCCCGACCGGGTGCTCTCCCCCATCAAAATGCCAGCTGCCGATGTTATGTTTGAATGCCTAAATCTATACCAAACCGATTTCCGCAAGCCTTCCCTTACCGTGTACTGCCTGGACTACTCCGGCAGCATGAGCGGCGAGGGAAATGAACAGCTGGTTCAGGCCATGGAGCAGCTGCTCATCCAGGAGAACGCCCGGAAAAACTTCTTGCAGGCATCAGAAAACGAGGTGAATATCCTTATTCCCTTTAACGGGGGCGTGATCGACACTTATACGGCCACAGGCACGGCAGCGAGCTGGAAGCGCTTTATGACAAAGTGGAAAACCAGGAAGTAGGCGGCGGTACCGATATGTACGCGGCCGCCGTGCGGGGGATTGAGCTGCTGGGAGAATATGATCTGTCGCAGTATACGCCGGCGATCATCCTGCTCACCGACGGGCAGTCCAGCGGGTCCCTGTCCGATTTTGAGGCGGCTTACGCCGGGCTTGGAACTGAGGTCCCGGTCTTCTCCATCATGTTTGGAGACGCTGACGAAACCCAACTGGAGGAGCTGACGCGGTATACCAATGCCCGGGTGTTCGACGGCCGGGAGAATCTGACGGAAGCGTTCCGCAGCGTAAAGGGGTATAACTGATGAAAGAGACTTCGCGAATGCTCGTTTCCTCCTTTGCTGCTGCAATCGTCTTCCTGCTACTGTTCCTATTTTTCCATTGGAATCTGATTGTCTGCATCCTGCTGTGTGTCGGCATCTATTTCGGACTGTTTTTCCTGCTCAAACCCAGCCGGAAAATCGCGGGAATTGATGTGGAATCTATGCCTGGCGGTGAAGAGATCCGGCAACTTTTGGACGATGCCCAGGCGGACCTGGCAGACATTGATAAAGCAGTAAAAGAGATCAAAACTTCCTCTGTGCGGCAGGATGCGCAGGCTCTATATGCTACCGGGGCCCGGATCCTAACCTATCTGGAGGAAAATCCAGACAAAATTAAGCTGGCGCGCCGCTTCTTTACCTATTATCTGGATACGGCCGCCAAATTGCTGACAAGATATGTGGATTTCCAGGAGACGGAGCTTCATTCGGGGGAGGTCGCCGATATTCTGCAAAAGACGGCGGAGGCCCTGCCGGTGCTGAACTCCGCCTTTGAAAAGCAGTTTGCCCATCTGATGCAGGGCGAGCTGCTGGATATCGAGGCAGATATCGAACTCCTGAAAAGCACCTTGAAAATGGAGGGCGGAAAATGAAAACCAAGCTCATTGGGCTGGGCATCCTGGCAGCTGTCATCATAGCCGCCGCTGCCTATGTATTCATCAGTAATAGCCAAACCGTTACTGAAATCAACGGTTATGTGGGCGGCGAAAAAATCGGCCTGCTGGAAGACGAGGAGGTACAGGATATCCTGCGGGACAGGTATCGGCTGGTCATCGACTACGCCAAGGCAGGTTCCATCGATATGGTCACCGACGACGCCGAGGGGCGGGATTTCCTATTCCCCTCCAATCAGACGGCTCTGGAACTGTATAAGCAGGTTCATGGAGACCCGGTGAAAAGCGAGATCATCCTCAATACACCCATCGTCCTGTATACCCGCAGCGCCGTGGCGCAGGCCTTGGTCGACAGCGGGCTTGCTGTCGTTACAAACGGCGTATACACGGTGGACATGGAAAAATTGACCGAGACCATAGAAGTCGGCACAACCTGGGAGGAAATCGGCCTTCCCCAGCTTTACGGCAGTGTTTCCGTGGGCACCACCGACCCGACCAAATCCAATTCCGGCAATATGTTCGCCGGGCTTTTGGCCAATACCCTCTGCGGCGGCGTGGCGGACGAAAGCAATCTGGCGGAGATCCTGCCCCGGCTGCAAAATATTTTTCAGAAGCTGGGGTATATGGAAAGCTCCTCCTCGGATTTGTTCGATCAGTTTCTGAAGACCGGCATGGGCGCCAAGCCTCTGATCGCCGGCTATGAAAACCAGCTGCTGGAATTCGCCGTGGAAAACCCGGATACCTGGGAGCAGATCAAGGGGGACATTGTGATGATGTACCCGACGCCCACCGTCTGGTCCTCCCATGTGTATATCGCCCTGGATGAGGCCGGTACGGCGGGGATCGACGCCTTGCTGGACGAGGACATCCAGCGACTGGCCTGGGAAAAGCATGGGTTCCGTACTGGCGTATACGATACCCCCACGGATGCAGCCCATTTCGGGGTGTCCGGTATTGCCGAGGAATTGACGCAGGTAGCGCCCATGCCGGATGCCAATACCATGGACAGGATCATTAAAGCGCTTTCATAGCGGGAAGGAGCAGATAAAAGATGGCAGAGCATATCACACTGGATACTTTGATGCAGAGCAGCGGCCATACCGCCCTTCAAGTACAGGAGCCTGCGAGCGTGGAAGCGGTGCGCGCTCAGGTGGAAGAATTGAGCCCGGAGCAGAGGGTACGGGTGGAGGAGGTCAAAAACAGCATTGACCTGATCGATTCCCAGGCCGTGCTTCAGTACGGCGTGGGGGCGCAGCGGAATATTTCCAGCTTTTCCGACAATATCCTCACACAGGTGCGCAGCAAGGACAGCGGTTATGTGGGGGAGCTGATGTCGGATCTGGTGCTGAAGGTCAAAGAGGTGGATGTGGACGGACTGGACGAGGGCTTTTTGGATAAACTCCCGTTTCTGAAAAACGCCTCCCGGGCCGTTAAAAAGTTCATGCAGCGGTATGAAAAGTTGGAGGTGCAGATCGACCGCATCGAACAGCAGCTGGATCAGGCCCGGATGCAGATGCTTAAGGACATCACCATGTTTGACGGGCTGTATGAAAAAAACCTGGAATACTTCCGGGAGCTGCAAATTTACATCGCCGCAGGCGAAGAAAAGCTGAAGGAATTGCAGGAAATCACCCTACCGCAGCTCCACGCCGAAGCGACGGCCAAGGGCGACGCCATGAGCGCCCAGGTAGTGCGGGATTTTGAGGACACGGTAAACCGCTTTGAAAAGAAGATCCACGACCTGAAGCTGAGCAAGGCCGTCGCTATCCAGACAGCGCCGCAGATCCGTCTCATCCAGAACAACGACAAAATGCTGGTGGATAAGATCCAGACAGCGATCCTCAGCACCATTCCGCTGTGGAAGAGCCAGATTGTCATTGCCCTGGGGCTGCACCGGCAGGAGAGCGTGCTGAAAATGCAGAGGAGCGTCTCCGACACCACCAATACCCTGCTCACCAAAAACACAGAACTGCTCAGGCAGAACAGCACGGAAGTGGCAAGAGAATCTGAGCGCGGCATTGTGGATCTGGAGACGCTGAAAAAGGTCAACGCGGATCTGATTTCCACCATTGAGGAAACCATCAAGATCCAGCAGGAGGGCCGCGCCGCCCGCCAGAATGCCGAAACAGAACTCCTCAGTATCGAACAGAAGCTGAAAGAAGCCCTATTGACCGCGATACAGTGAAGAAAAAATGAGGGGTCCTAGCGCGGTGCATTTTCCCCGACATTCTTGCCTTCTATGAGAGTGAGGAAGGGCAGCGGGAATTTGCAGAATGGAAAGCGCAACAGGCAGAAAAGCCAGATAAAGAAATTGCAGCACAAGCCGCTGACTAAATATAGAAACAGGCAAGGCAATTCGCCGGTTTGGTGATTGCCTTGCCTGTTTTTTACTTGGTTACTTTCTTTTTCGCGGTCCTCGCGGTTTGGATTCAGGGCGCTTTATCACGCCGTTCGGGAAATAGGTGTTTTCGTATAGCTCGAAATAAACAAATAATCCGAACCCGTCCCCCACAGGGAAGAACTGGTTCGGATTATATTGGTTTGGTGCGGCTGACAGGATTCGAACCTGCGGCCTTTCGGGTCGGAGAACTGTGACGCACAGAAAAATACGATGATACAGCGCCGGAATTTGTGTAGTGTGCACAACTTCCGGCGCTGTTTGTGGTGGTTGTAAAAGAATGTTGGAGCGTACAAACGATAAGCTGAACCGGCTGGGAAGAAGGAGTGGTCAGATGGTGGTCAAAAATTGGCCGAGCTCTGGTAAAGTTGCTCATGTTTCTGGCGAATAAAACCCGAAAACTCCGTTGGAAACTTTTACAGCAGTGATTTTACCACGGTACCGCCAGGTATCTTTGAAAATATTCACCCCGAACAGCCGGCAGTTCCCGTCCAGGGCATCAATCCAGGGCATCAATCTTTGGAATCAGTGTTTTTTTAACAGCTGAATTTGTAATTCCCTTAACTTATTGCATGGTAAATCTCCAGTTTCAATTCTTCATCTAGATCATAGGTTTGGTCCATAATTGCTTGCATAATTTTATGAAGCAAGTTTTTGTCGATTTTTCCCGCGGCAACTTGATAACTTATATTCTCCATAACGCGGAAAAAGTCTTTTGCAATAGCCATATATCCATTCAAAAGCAAAAATTGCGCACAAAGGGTGATTGCCAAGCGCTTATTTCCGTCTGCAAAACAATGAAACTGACATGTGCAAAAAAAGAGATGCGTTATCTTGTCGACAAAATTGGGATAATAATCATCATTTTGGATATGCTCGAGAACGCTGTCTAGTCGTCCCAAATCCAAATGTTCATATGTCCCGCCACCACTGTACTGAATGGTTTTTTGATGTATGATTTTTGCTTGTTCTAGAGTAATATAAATGATTCCATCCATATTACCCACGCTCCTTTAAGCGCTTCAATACTTCTTGGTTTTCAGCCATTAACCGCTCAAGTTCATCCCCTGCTGCACCCAAGAATTTTTGATATTCATCTTTTTCCAGTGGTTGAATATATTCCGAAAGCTGGTAATGGAACGCATCACGAAACGCCATATCTCTACTTGCCATTTTAATTCTGCCGCGTTGAATCAGCGGTTTCCATAACGCCATGTTTTCAAATTCATGGAACAATTGCTCGACTTCATTTCGAGAAAGACGTCGACCGAGTTCTTCATATTTTTTTTGAATGCCATCCGCAAGTCCGCTTTCGTATGCGGCAATAATATCCAGAATCTCGCTATAAAAGGTATCCCGAACTTTGTCTTTGGCTTTCAAGTCAAGAATTTTTTTGTATTCTTTTGCTCTTTCACGGAAAATGCTCACATAAATCATATCCGTAAAGTGCGCATATTTATAGCGATCTTCTTCCACACACACTTTTAATGCATCTGTAAAGTGACGCCGATAATTGTCTTCTTGCAAGGAAGAAAAAACAAAGTCCTTATCACGTTGATTGATATACTTGGTACCGCCACCTGTTTTCCGGTTAATTAGATCAATCACAACATCCAGCATGAGCTGGCGTAGCGCTTTTGCAGGTTCACTTTCAGACAAAAGCATCGCCATATTAAGAAACGCCCGAAAATCAAAGACCCCTAACACGGTTGTTTTGGTAGGGACATTTATGTCCTTACCAGAAATTTTAGCGGCGTTCATAAAAGACTTTAATTGTTTTCCGCGCAACACTTGATACCCGTTTCGCGTTAACTCCTCACTGTTTTGCTCAATGTAACGGCTAATTGTGCGTATATCTACCTGAAAAAAATTGGCTGTCATTTCTCTTGTAACATAGATGCTATCATTCCAGCAAACTCCATCCAACCCACATCTAGGCTGCAGTTCTTCGATGGCCAGTTCATTGTTTAAAATATTCTGGCGGTCAATTGGAGATGTTGTCAAATCTTTGGTCATATCTTACACCTTCATCTTTTCTTCGCGATTTTTTTGCAACAGATGTTCACGGTTTTCTTACCATTGCCGTCATGACTAACTCAAAGTATACTTTATGGAAGAATAGACATAAAATTTTCAAACCTATAAATTGGACAGCTTTCGAAACATCGCGATTTAGAAGCTTCTTATCAACGGAAATTTATAGCTCTTTCCTTTCTTGTTTTTCATTATATATCAGTTTCTCTTTTTTGTACAACAAGATATATAATTTAGGTTTTTCGGCTCTTCTTTGTTACGCTTCGAAGGGGCTTTATTTGTTTGAAAAGTTTCTAGATTTTTCATTCAGAACGTCGCCTCGCGGAAAACGATGTACTGCTTAATCTGTCACAATTCTTTTGAAAAGAACTATGCGGCACAGCAATCATGCATCAAAAAGCGCCTTTTGAACCGGACAGCGTCCCTTAAAAAGCGTCATAATAACGATTGTTTTTCCTTTTATGTAGTTCAACAGTCTCAAGTTTAGCTGTCCATAGTCTAGTTGGCCGTAGTAGTCTGGTCGGAGAACTGTGACGCACAGGCAAATAGCATGATACAGCGCCAGAAATTGTGTAGTGTGCACAACTTCTGGCGCTGTTTGTAGTGGTTATAAAAGAATGTTGGGACGTAAAAAACGACAAACGGGACCGGCTGAGAAGAAGGAGTGGTCAGATGGTGGTCAAGCCGTCCCGTCTTGCCTGAATCGGCAGATCCGGCCTGTGGATCCTCCCGGCCACCTGTATGGGCTGGCCCGCACAAGGCAAAAGACCTCTCTGCCCCCTACGCGGGGCGGAATGGTCTTTTTTGTATATCGGGGGACAGAGCCTCAGGCTTCGGTGAATACCTTGGCCATGATTCTCCAGCCGGCCGGGCCCTTCTTCAGGGCGTGGAAGTCCACATAAACGGTACTTACCGCAGAAAAGTGCCGGAACCTGTGCAAGGTGTACAGATTCCGGCGCTGATTTTTGTGAGGGCAACCAGATGCAGGGGCTACAAATGTTGCTCCCAACGGGCTGTGCTTTCCCCGGGTCTGCTGTATAATGAAAGCAGAAACCGCAGGAGGTGACAGCCATGCAGGAAAAGCTCTATCCAACGCCCTGCGGGGAAATTCATTACTGGGTGAATCGTGACTGCGGCCCCGAAGCCATCACCTTGGTTTTTCTGCCGGGGCTGACCGCTGACCACCGGCTGTTTGATAAACAGATTGCCTGTTTCGAAGGAAAATACAATCTGCTGGTATGGGACGCCCCCGGCCATGGTGCTTCCTGGCCGTTCCGTCTGACCTTTACCCTGATGGACAAGGCAAGATGGCTGGATGAGATTCTCTGCCGGGAAGCCCTGTGCCAGCCGGTGATTGTGGGGCAATCCATGGGCGGCTATGTGGGACAAGCCTATGCGGAATTGTTTCCCCGGAAGCTGAAGGGCTTTGTGGCCATTGATTCGGCCCCTCTGCAGCGAAAGTATGTGACGGGCATCGAACTGTGGCTGCTGAAACGGATGGAGCCGGTCTATCGCCATTACCCGTGGAAGTCCCTGCTGAAAACCGGGTCAAAAGGGGTGGCCACCTCCGCCTATGGACAGGCCCTGATGCACGCCATGATGATGACCTACGACGGCGACCAGGAACGGTACGCCAGACTGTCAGGCCATGGGATGCGGATGCTGGCCGAAGCCATGGAAGCCGACCTCACCTACAAAATTCCCTGTCCGGCGCTGCTGATCTGCGGAGAAAAAGATCATGCCGGTTCCTGCATCCGGTACAACAAAGCCTGGCACAAAAACACCGGCATCCCGCTGGTGTGGATTCCCGGAGCTGGACACAATGCCAACACTGATGCACCGGACGAAGTGAATGGGCTGATCGGGAAGTTTGTGGAAGGATTGTGACGGGAATGGGACATACTTCCGTGGGCGCTTTCCCTTGTTCGGTGCAATCCGATATTCTATAATAGAATCAGATCCGTTGAGCATCCGCTTTATCGGATGCCATAAACGGTATACTGAAATTGTCTGTAAGACGAAAAACGCCGAGGGAGGGATTGGATTGGAAAAAGATTCTGAGCGGCAGCGGTTTGAGAAAGCCTTCCAGGACAGGATTGGCCGTTCCCCGGCCGAATTCATTCAGCAAAAGTTGGCCAACGGCACAGAGCCGAAAACCATCCAGTACCAGTACGAAATGATGGCTGCGGAAATTGCACGGCAGAATTCCTGTGCCGCCCCTCCTTTTGGCCTGTATGCTTCCCTCAAAAAGAAAACGTACCACAAACTGGTCCGGGACCGCATCCCGGAGATCATCGAGGCTTCCGGCAAAACCTGCACCTGGGAAACCCTCTCTGACGAGACCTACCTTCAGCTGCTGGATGAAAAGCTGAACGAGGAACTGGCCGAATACCAGGAGAGCAAATCCCTGGAAGAACTGGCCGACCTGCTGGAGGTCATGGGGGCCGTCGTGGCCGCCCGGGGTTGGACCTGGGACGAGCTCACCGCACTGCGCAAAGAGAAGCGCCGGCAGCGCGGCGGCTTTGCCAAGAAGATTTTGCTGAAGGAAGTATCGGAATGAACCACATTTCTTTGCAGAGATCGGTGGCCGAAAAGATCAAGGCACTGTATGCCATCTCCCGGGAACTGGAGCAGCTCTTTCCCGGCAGACACTACACACCGGACGGCCACATGATCGGCAGCATCGGGGAAGCCCTGGCTGCCAGCTGGTATGGGCTGGAACTCTTCGAAGCCTCCGCCAAAACCCACGACGCCAAAGCCCCCGACGGACGCCTTGTGCAGATCAAAGCCACCCAGATTGACCGGGTGGCGCTGTCCAGCGAACCGAATTGGCTACTCGTGTTAAAGATTCACCCCGACGGCACCTTTACCGAGGAATACAACGGCCACGGCGCACTGGCCTGGGACCACTGCGGAAAACAGCAGACAAACGGCCAATGTCCCATTACGCTGGCGACTCTTCACAAGCTGCAGGCGGAGGTTCCGGAATCTGAACGGCTGCCGAGAATCAAGGAGGTGTCTGCCCATGCCTAAGTATCAAGCCGTATCCGGCAGCGCTGCCGAGGATCTTTTCATCGATCTGTTCAGCGAAACCTTCGGTGCTGAGAAGGCCGGGTATCTCTATTCCCAGTATCCCTTCTTCGACATCTACCAGAACAGCCGCTATGCGGATTTTCTTCTGGAAAATGGCGGTCGCCGGGTGGCCATCGAGATTGACGACGAGACTTCCCACAACAAAAGTCTGGTCTCCTCCAACAAGTTCTACGACGACCTGCTCAAACAGAACAGCATGATCTATCTGGGGTGGGACGTCTACCGCTGGGCGGTGCGCCAGATGCAGATTCAGCCCGAGGCGGTCAAGGATGAACTGCGGGTCTTTCTGGGCAGCCAGCCCCGGTTCAAAGAGATCGAGGACTACCTGCCCACCCAGCGCGGCAAAACGCTGGACGGTGCCCATCTGGAACTGAAACAGCACCAGCGGGAAGCCCTGGACGCCCTGCAGGCCATGCGGGACCGGCACGAAACCATCGCGCTGCTCTACCACGCCACCGGCACCGGCAAGACCGTCACCGCCGTGATGGACGCCAAGCGCTGCGGCGGGCGGACGCTCTTTCTGGCCCACACCCAGGAGCTGGTCAACCAGGCCGCCGACGCCTTCCGGAATCTCTGGCCGGAGGTCACCGTGGGACGGTACATGGAAGCCATCAAGGAGCCGGATGCCCATGTGGTGTGCGGCAGCGTCCAGAGCGTGGCGCTTCATCTGGAGGACTTCCGGGAGGATGCCTTTTCCTACCTCATCGTGGATGAGGCCCACCACGCTGCCGCCGACACCTACCAGAAGATTCTGGCCTACTTCCACCCGGCGTTCACCCTGGGCCTGACCGCCACGCCGGAGCGTACCGACGACAACCGGGCGATTCTGGACATCTTCAAGAACACCGCCCACAAGCTGGACATCCGGACCGCCGTGGAGATCGGCGAGCTGGTCCCCATCCGCTGCATCCGCATCCACACCAACATCGACCTGACCAGGGTGCGGTTCAACAGCGTGCAGTACAACATCCGGGATCTGGAAAGCAAAATCTATGTTCCAGAGCGCAATCAGCTCATCGTGGACACCTGGCTGCAGTACGTCCGGGACAAGCGCACCGTGGTGTTCTGCGCTTCGGTGCGTCATGCCGAACAGATTGCAGAATTGTTCCGGCGGGTAGGCGTGTCTGCAGCTGCGGTCTCGGGCGGGATGAAGTCCGCTGAGCGCCGGGAGTTCCAGGATCGCTTTGTCCGCCGGGAGATTCTGGTGCTCTGCGCCTGCGATCTGCTCAACGAGGGCTGGGACTGCCCCGAAATCGAGGTGCTGTTCATGGCCCGGCCCACCATGTCCCGGGTGCTCTACATCCAGCAGCTGGGCCGCGGGATGCGGCTTTTCCCGGGGAAAGAGAGTCTGATGGTCTTTGACTTTGTGGACAACGCCAGCCAGTACAATATGCCTCAGTCTCTGCACCGTCTGTTCAAGCTGAAAGAATACCGTCCCGGCCAGCTGGCCGTGGCCCCCGGTGCCCAAAAGACCGCCGAGGCCGCCCTTTACGCCAAAGGGGAAAAGCCGGAAGCCCTCATCGACTGGCCGGTGGATGCCACCGACTACGAGCTGGTGGACATCTTCAACTGGCAGGACGAGGCCGCCGGGATGATCTCCCAGATGGAGTTTGTCCGCCGGGTGGATGTGCAGACCGAGACCATCGAGCGGTATGTGCGGGAGGGCAAGCTGGTGCCCGACCTGGTGGTGCCCATGAGTGAGCACCGTACCTTCAAGTATTTCAAGGAGGAAACGCTGGAGCGCTACGCCAGACTGTACGGCTGGACCCTCATCGACGATTCCAACCGCAAGGAGCTCTTCCTGGAGATGGTACGCCAGATGGATATGAGCTACTCCTACAAGCCGGTGCTGATCAAGGCGATTCTCCGCCACACCGACGAAAAGGGCCGCATCCAGCTGGCGGACATCGTAGCCTGCTTCCGCGCCTACTATGAGGGACGCCGGGCTGCCGGACTGGTGGTGGAAAAGCCCAACAGTCTGTTTGCCCGGGGCGGGTACACCGACAAGGAGGCCGAGCGGAATATCCTGGCCAACCCCTTCAAGCGGTTCGAGGATATGCAGATGCTCCGCCACACCCGGACACTGGGCATTGTCCAGGTGGATGAATCGGTGTGGAAGAAACTCACCGCCGAGGAGAAGGCGGAAATGGAAATGATCTGTGAGGAGAAGCTGGCACAATACTTCTCCCGGTTGTCCCAATAAACCGTATAAAAAAGATGGCAGTTGTCCTCATTTTGAGGATAACTGCCATTTATTTTTTGGTGTTTCGAGGAAGGGCCTGCGGCTGTTCATAGGCAATAATCCGCTTCCCTTTTTGCCTGGCGTGCCGCAGGGTTGCGGCGGCTCCGCCCCAGTCGTGGAGCACACAGGCCACCACCACGTCGGCGGCATCGACCATCCACCGGTTTCTGCGGGGAATCGCAAAACGGCGGGGCACCGTTTCCAGCGGTGGATACAGGGTGCCGTCATAGTCGGAAACATCCTGCCTGGTGCCGAGATAGGCCAGAACAAGAATCCTCTGAATCTGCGGGTGCTGCTTTTTCTGGCTTCTCAAAACCGAAGCTGCCAGGCTGTCAAAATCCCCGTAGCCGCCCAGGTAAAAGGATGCCGCGCCCTCTTCTATGAGTTTTTCCGTCACCGTATAGAGCCATTTTTCAACGTCGCTGTTCTGCGAAAGCTGTGCGTGCCCGCAAAAAGTCACAATCATACCGCATTCCCCTGCATAAAGCTATTGGCTAATAAAGTATAGTCTATCAGAATCTATTTTCACCTGCAAGGATAATGTAGCCTTAAAGTGAACAAAATAATCGCCAAGAGCTAACAGACGGGTATAGACTATGGAACAAAGCAAACTGGGAAAGCGGATCAACGAGGTGCGGAAGGCACGCGGTCTGACGGCGGACAAGCTGTCGGAGCTATGCAACATCAATGCTACCTATCTGCGGCAGATCGAGGGCGGCGCAAAGATGCCCAGCCTGCCGGTCTTTATCGACATCTGCAACGCGCTTCATGTTTCTCCGGATTATCTGCTCCAGGACGAGCTGGAGGAAAATGAGGTCAGCAAAATTCAGGCAATCGAAACGCTCTGGGAGAATGTGCCGCTGCAAAAGCAGGAAGTCGCCCTTACCATGATCCGGGCGGTTCTGGAACATACCGAACAGTAAAAAAGCCAGCCGGTTTAGAAAACCGGCTGGCTTTGCTGTTTGTAATCTGTATTTTGTGAAGCGCGGGAAGAACTTTCTTCATGGAGGTTCATCTTCTCAGCGTCCGCCCAGCACCGCCCGCAGTCTCTCTTCGGTGGCGGCGGGAAAATGGGCCTGTATCTGGTGGAACACTTTTGCCCGGGATTGTACCGGGTCGGTAGCGTAGGCTGCCGCGATGCACGCCGCGCCCCATAGCGCTTCCGGCGTCGTGTACTCTGCCCGGGGCCAGCCGTAAGGCTGGCCTTTTT
>ERZ1643247.609-NODE-609-length-42218-cov-5.513246_pt1 | contig 42218 bp, 36 predicted proteins | sample MGYA00579264_ERZ1643247 | MGnify/ENA primary metagenome ERZ1643247 (study PRJEB29033, sample SAMEA4952262) | chicken gut metagenome | biome: Broiler Chicken; feature: Gastrointestinal Tract; material: Caecum | place: Ireland | collected 2018 | study: Broiler... | reverse complement strand
TTTATTTACCCCTAGTAGAACTAGGGGTTTTGTTAAGCTAAAGCATCCAATAAGAAAGCTGAAATCTTTGCAATGCAAAGATTTCAGCTTTCTTTGTTTTCTTAGGAAGATGCCCCGTACAGTAGAGCCTTTTTCCATCGGAAAATATCTTTCCAACCATTCCCATAAATTACATCTTCTTTATATCTGTGCAAATCCGCTTTCCAGATCGGCAAGAATATCTTCTACGTTTTCCAGTCCCACGGACAAACGAATCAAGCCAGCAGAGATACCTGCTGCTTCCAGTTCTTCTTCATTATACGCTGAATGTGTCATAGATGCTGGATGCTGGATCAACGTCTCCGCATCTCCCAGAGAAACTGCCACCGGAATCATCGATAAACTATTGACAAATTTCATGCCGGCTTCTTTTCCTCCTTTGATTTCAAAAGAAATCATTGCACCAAAATCTTTCATCTGTTTTTTTGCAATCTCATGACCCGGATGATCTGCCAAACCGGGATAGTACACCTTTTCCACTTTTTCCTGTTTTACCAGATATTCTGCAACCGCCTTTGCATTTGCACAATGGCGTTCCATACGAATTTCCAAGGTTTTCAATCCGCGCAGGATCAAAAATGCTTCAAAGGGACCCAAGGTTGCACCAGTCATATCTTTCAAACCGAACATCTTTACTTCCGAAATAAAATCCTGTTTTCCCACTACAAATCCGGCAATCACATCGCCATGACCATTCAGATATTTCGTTGCAGAATGTACCACAACATCTGCCCCCAATTCCAGTGGACGCTGCAGATACGGAGAAGCAAACGTATTATCGCAAACGACTTTGATTTTGGGATTATAAGCATGTGCAATCTCTGCTACGGCAGCAATATCCGCAATCTTCAAGTTCGGATTTGCAGGCGTTTCCAGATATACACAAACGGTATTTTCCTTCAAATTGGCTTTCACCGCCTCCAGATCGGATGTATCAATAAATGTCACATCCACACCGTAACGGGTCATGCCATGCTGCAGTAAGGCAAAGGTGCAACCATATAGTGTTTCATCTGCCAAAATATGCTTCCCGGCTGCGGCGATACTCCACAGGCACGCAGAAATCGCCCCCATACCGCTGCCCGCTGCTGCGCAGGCTTCTCCTCCTTCTAAAATAGCAATTTTATTTTCTACCGCTGAGATAGAAGGATTTCCCAGCCTTGTATAGATATAACCGTCTTCTTCTCCCGCAAACCGTCTGCCACCCTGCTCGCAGCAATCAAAAGCAAACGTGGACGTCTGATAAATCGGCATTGTCAACGCACCATACTGTGTATCTTTCATTTTTCCGCCATGGATTGCCTTCGTACCAAAACCACTGTTGTGACGCAACATCATCAATCACTCCTTCATATATTTGGTTTTTTCTTTTTTCTAGCATAGCATAGCCTAACCAGAAAGTGTTATTTCACAATGCAGATAACTGTATATCAAAAATACAGATAACTGCAATTTTTTTGTGGATTGCAAAAAATACTCTTCTTCCTGAAAGATCGCTGTTACACCATTTCTCGAACACAATGCAGAAATAAACATATGTGGGCAGGAAACGGCTTATTTTCCATCACAACAAACATCTTTTTCTTGTTTTGTTTCTTGATTTTGTCATAGACCATCCTTTCTTATCATTTGTGGCGAAGAAAAGTCAGCCGATTTCTTCGCCGTTCGATTCAGCAGTCATTTTGTTTTGTGTATACGCTAAATCATCGGAAATGTTTGCCCTGCCCTTACACATCGTCGGCATTATCATAATACTTGACTTCCAATAAATATTCTTTTCCTGGAGCTTTCAAACAAATGATTTTCTGTTCCTTCGCATTGAAAAGAAAATAAAGGATAGTTCATTCCAAAAAATGCAAAGATCATTTTACAAACACAGCCGAACAAATAACCAAACTTATCATCAAAATCCGGTCTCCTTTATCCTTTTATCTCTTTGTTTCATGCTTCCGCTGGTAACACAAATCTGAATAAAAGTATAAATAAAAAACCAGTGGATTCCAAATGGAATCCACTGGTTTTTTATTTATACTTAGTTATGCGCAATCCAATTTGCATATGTTCCTTGCAAACGGTATCGCCCTTTGCTGTTTTACAATCGACCAACAGAAAGCGACTCTGTTGTCCCCTCTTATCGCTTACGGTCAGAAAAGTCCAATCTGCTTTCGTTTCCTTTTCTTACGAAAGCCTGCAGGTTTTATCTGAACTGTGTGAAATTCCTATGTATCTCATTCTTCATGCGCATGGCGTTCCATATTCACCTGTTCCATATCATATTTTTCCAAAATATCCAGCGGATTGTCGGTTACCGCTTCCTTACTGTAACGATTAATCAGTTCAATTCCTTTTGCATCGTGCAACAAGGACGCCGCACCACCGGTACAACCATGTTTGCAGGCCATACCTTCAATAAAGTTCGCATCCAGCTTACCGAAAGACGCCATCTTCATTGCTTTGATGCATTCTTCAATCCCGTTACAGCGAATGGGCTTCCATTCCACATCCAAACCACTGGCTTCTACCGTACGTTTCACGCTCTCCGCCACACCGCCAGTTCTGGCAAAGTTTCTGCCAAACGAAGATGCAAAACCGCCGTCTCTTTCTTCTAAAGAAAGCAAATCAATTTCTCTGGCATCAAAAATTGCCTGTAATTCTTCAAAAGTCAATACTACTTCTACAGCGCCTTTCAAAGATTCCTGTTTAATCTCTACCTTTTTTGCCGTGCAGGGACCAATAAAGACAATTCTTGCTTTCGGATCTTTTGCCTTAATCGCTCTTGCAGCCGCGATCATCGGAGATACTGCTGTAGAGATATGATCCTTAAACTGCGGATAATTCTTTTCTACATAATCCACAAACGCAGGGCAACAGGAAGATGTTTTCCAACCTTTTTCTCCTACCGTTTCTGCAAATTCCTTTGCTTCAAAAGCAGATACCATATCCGCTCCCACAGCTGCCTCCACTACATCATAGAAACCCAACTGCATAATTGCAGAATATACCTGACCAGTTTTTACTCCCGGGAATTGACTGGAAACTGCTGGTGCTACCAGTGCATATACATGATAACTGGTATTGTTCCAAGAATTTTTCAGCAAATTTAACATATCCATCATAAAGGATTTGTCAACTATTGCCCCAAACGGACACTGATATACACAGGCGCCACAGGAAATGCATTTTTCATGGTCAATAATTGCCTTTCTATTCTCATCCATTTTTACCGCACCTACCGAACAAGCACGAATACAAGGACGTTTTACTTCACTAATGGCGTTAAACGGACATACTTGTTTACAACGACCACATTCAATACAAAGCTCTTGATTGATATAAGAGCGGTGGTTCACAATCGTAATGGCATTTCTGGGACATACTTCCTGGCACTTATGACCCAAACAGCCGCGGCATGCCTCTGTTACAACAAAACGGTCAATGGGGCATTCGTCGCATGCCGAATCCAAAACGTTGATGATACGATCATCTTTGGTAGGTTCCATCACCAAATGTACCCGTTCTTCAATGATATGACGTTCTTTGTAGATACAGCAGCGAAACAATGCCTTGGGTCCTGGAATGATGACTTCCGCAATTTCTCTGGGATCATCTGAAGTCCCATTGAAGAAGCGTTTTGCCACTTCCTTGTTTACAAGGTACTTGATATACTGTACGTTACTTTCAAAATTTTTCACCATACCTGAATACCTCTTTTCTCCTTTTCTGTTTTTGTGATTTCGCCATGTTCATCGCTTTTGAATTTTTAATCCTATATATTGCATTCAAACTTCAGCAATACGCTGTCTTTTGATTGCCTCATTCTGATGGATTCAGCTCATTCTAACATATATTTTATTCGCATGCAAGCTATTATCCAAAAGACTTCAGGTAAATTTTTCCAATTTTTTTCTATCGCCATTCATCCAAATTCAGCACTTTGCCTCCCATCCATTGAACCTCTTTTATATCATGAGTCGCCACAAGAATCGTCCTGCCTGCCGCCTCTTCCAGCACCATGGCTATCACTTCCTGCTTTGTTGCTTCATCCAAACCGCGAAACGGTTCGTCCAAAACCAGGATATCAAACTCCGCCAGCAGCGCCCGGGCAATGGCAACTCTGCGCTGCATCCCACCACTAAGCGCCTCGACCGTCTCCCCCGCCCACGCTTCCAGCCCCAGCCGGCGCAGCAAATACGGTATACGGTCACATTGCTCCCGCGTATGGCAAACACAACGTAAGTTTTCCCGCACGATAAATCCGGGAAGCAGACGATCTTCCTGAAACACTGCGCTGAATCGCTTTCCCGCAAGCCCCTCCATTTGTCCGCTATCGGGCTGCTCCAATCCCAGTAACAGCCGCAGCAGTGTTGTTTTCCCTCTGCCGGATTTTCCCATCAACGCTGTCACACATCCCTCCTCGATTTCACAGGAAATGTGATCTAGCACAACTTGGGTCTCATAGGATTTCATAACCTGCCGCAGCACAATCATTTGCCACTCCCCCTTTTGTTTTTTCTGTCTAATCCATCCAGTGCTGCTAATATCGCTTTTTCAAATACAATGCTGATGCAAATAATCGTAACCGTCCATGCAAACAAGTCCGGCATCTGCAAATAAATCTTCGCTTCCTGCAAACGCTCTCCGATAGAGCCATCTGGAATTCCAATGACTTCCGCCGCAGTCCCTGCCTTCCAGCAAAGCCCCATACCAACTGCACAAGCCGAACGCAGATAAGGGAACATTTGCGGGAAATATAAATATTTCACTTTCTTGCGAAATCCTAAACCAAACACCTGCCCCATTTCCCATAACTGCCGATCCGCCTGCAGGATCCCTTGCAGTACATTATTATACACAATGGGAAACACCATCAGAAACGATATGAATATAGATAACTGGCTGGAAGAAAGCCAGAACAGCGCTAATATGACAAACGAAGCCACCGGCGTTGTTTTCACTGCCGCCATAAACGGTGCCAGTAAATCCCGTGCTATGACATATTTTGCCGAACAAACTGCCGCAGCAATCCCCAAGCAAACCGCCAGAAAAAATCCTCCGAATATCCTGCATCCGGAAAACCAAATACTTTGCCAAAAAGACCATTCTCCAATCAATTCCATCAGACGGCGGCAGACAACAACAGGAGATACCAATAGTATCTCCTGTTGTATCCACATACTGCCCAACTGCCAAATGGCAAGCCAAAACAATACCGCCCAACCTTTCATACTGTGTTTACGCGCCATGATAGTAGAATGTATTCTCCGGCAGTGCCCCGCCAACGGCTTTTGGATTTTGCTCATATAATACCTCCAAATATCCGCTTAGTTTTGCCTGCATTTCCTCCCCGGTGATATAAGTGATATTGCAGTACGGCAATGCCCGTTGTGCCACATCTGCTTTTAAGATATCAAACTGCTCTATCAGCGCTGCCGCTTCTTCATTGTTTTCCTGCACATATTCCACTGAGGCTGCATACTGTTCCATAAACAGCGCAACCGCTTCTTCATGCTCTGCCAAGAAATCATTTCTGACTACCACCACGCCGGTTATCATCCCGCTGGGATTTTCCTCTCCTGCCTGCAGTGCATCCCATTCCGCACTCAGATCCAGTGCAATCCGCAGATTTTCATTCTGCATCTGCGCAGAAGTCACAAACGGCTGCGGCAGCATTGCAATAGCATCAGGATTCGCCGCCAAAGCTGCTATGCATTCTGCATGCTCTGTTTTCCATTCAATCGTCACATCTGTTTCCGGATTCAGACCATTTTCTTCTAAAATATAGTTCAATCCATATTCTGGTGTAGCACCTTTACCAGATGCATAAATGGTCTTGCCTTTCAAGTCAGATACCGCGTGGATGCTGTCACCATCTTCCACAATATAAAGCACGCCCAATGTATTGATTGCCAGTACACTTAAGTTCTGATCCATATTTTGGTATAGAACCGCAGCCAAATTGGCAGGAACTGCCGCAATGTCCAATTCTCCTTTCGCCAGCAGCGGCGTTACCTCATCCGGTGATGCAGACAGTGTAAAGCTGTAATCGTTAGGAGCCGTCTCTCCAGCTGCATCCTCTTCCATCAGCTTGACCATGCCCATTGCCGTCGGTCCGATCATCGCACCTACCTGCATCGCCGTTGGCTCTGCCTGCTGCGTACCACAGCCAGCCAATGCTGCGATCCCCAGCACGGCTGCCAACAGCACAGCAATACCTCTTTTCATAGAACATCCCTTCCTTTTTGACATTTCACAATTTTTGTTTTTATTTTACTGCAAAATTTACTCTTCTACAAGTTGCTTTTGCAACATCCTCTACATTCTTTTGCCTTTTTCTCTATATTTTGTCTGTTGTTCCCTTTGTTTTCCGCCATACTTCACAGAAAAAGAAAAAATACAATGTTTCGTTTGCTTCTTTTCCATGAACGTGCTATACTAACCCCATTACATATTGTACTTATTTTTATACAAAGGAAGGATACTATGCAAAACCATACAAAAGAACTTTATGAGAATTTACAAACCCTAACGATCTTTCGTCCATTGCTGACCCATCCATTGCTGCAGCAGCTGCAAACCATGCTGCATACGCAGCTCCAACTGGCACAACATCCGGATGCCCCTGCGCAGTTGTATGATGCAATTTCAGCATATTGCGACTTTACATCTGAAATCTATGAATATTCTGTCCAAAATGAAAGTGAAATTTCCGGCAATTTTTCCATATGCTTAGCAACACTTTTGTTCCAAACAGAGAATATTTATCTAAAAGCCAAAGCACAGAAAAAACGATTTTCTCCTGCATTGGAGCAGCGGGTTTCTATAGAACTGTCGATTTTGCAGCAGCTTTCTCAACTGCGTGCAGAAGATATGCTTCAAAGCCTACAATCCTGCGGTCTTTCCGCTTCTCTGCCCGTTTGGACAACTTCCCCGCTTTCTCTGGAAGCAGAATATCGCAGACGAATGGAAAATTTATCGCACACCGGTTTTGGCATCTATGCCCAATACCATATTTTCCAGTTCTCCAATGGTCAGATTTCTCCTGTACGTCATCCAGATATCCAGATGTTAGAAAACCTGACCGGCTATGAACGGGAACGTCAGATGGTGCTACGCAATACAGAAGTCTTTTTGGAAGGCGGATCTGCTTCCAATGTTTTACTTTATGGTGACGCTGGCACAGGAAAAAGTACTACAATCAAAGCAATTGCGCATTCTCTGGCGCCTCGTGGGCTACGGCTATTAGAAGTCAAAAAAAATCAACTATATCTAATCCCTGATATTTTAGATGAATTAGCAGGAAATCCATTGAAATTTATCTTGTTTATTGATGATTTGAGCTTTTCTAACAACGACGACAACTTCTCTGCACTAAAAGCTATTTTAGAGGGCGGTGTTGCATCCTGCGGCAAAAATGTATTGATTTACGCTACCAGCAATCGACGACATCTGGTTAAAGAATCTATGACACAACGACAGGGAGATGACCTGCACCTCAATGACACCCTGCAAGAAACCATGAGCTTGGCAGCTCGTTTTGGATTGACGGTTACCTTCCAAAAACCAAATAAAGACGCCTATTTGGATATCGTAAAGCACCTTGCCCTGCAATACGGCATACATCTGCCGGAACAAGAGCTATTCACCAAAGCAGAAGCATTCGCCATTCGCTGTAACGGCAGAAGCCCGCGAGCTGCAAAACATTTTATCGAACTGCAAAAAGCAGGCATTTGATTTGGTCTTTACCACAGAACGGAACTATCTAATTGGAACTGATGGCAAGAAAACAGTGCCACTGTCAAATCTAAGGCATCGTGTATATACTGCCCGCCTATCATCTCTTGATATCAGTCATGTCGCAAGATACAAGAGCTTTGATTTTATAGCAAATTCAGTATTATGCAAACATTGTTTCCATTTCTGCACACAATCTTTGACGCCAAGCTAAACCCATTACAAAAACCCCCTTTGACGATTATCCTCGTCAAAGGGGGCTCTCTTTTCCTTTTTATTGTAGTGATGAATAGACCTTTCTGTTCCAATTTCTTGCAGCCATCTCCGTCGTGGCACTTGCAACAGTCTTTCTCTTTGATTGCCGCCTTTTATATACTGCATCCATTTCCGCATTTTTCATGGATGCGTATCCACTATTGCATAACAGCCCCTTTGCTTGCCGCAGAAACGATTCTGCTGTATCTTGCCAGCCATCCACTCGTCACCTTTGGTGCAGGAGGTATGTACTGCTTTCTTCTTTCTTCCAATTCCGCATCGCTCAATTTCACCTGAATGGAAGCATTGGGAATATCAATCTCAATCAGATCTCCGTCCTGCAGCAATCCGATTTCCCCGCCTGCCGCCGCTTCCGGACAAACATGACCGATGGATGCGCCTCGGCTGGCACCGGAAAATCTTCCATCTGTAATCAACGCCACGGACTTATCCAACTGCATGCCTGCCAGTGCACTGGTGGGATTGAGCATCTCCCGCATACCAGGACCGCCTTTGGGACCTTCATACCGGATGACCACCACATCTCCTGGTTTGATTTCTCCTCGATAAATGGCAGCAATGGCATCGCTTTCATCATCAAACACACGAGCAGGACCTGTATGGCACAACATCTCCTCTGCAACGGCACTGCGCTTGACAACACAGCCATCTTTCGCGATATTCCCCCAAAGAACAGCGATGCCTCCTGTTTCGCTGTATGGCGACTCGATGGGACGGATAATGTCTGGATTTTTATTGTACGCATCTGCAATATTTTCTCCCAGTGTTTTTCCGCTTACCGTCATGCACTGTAAATTCAAAAGTCCTTTTTTCGACAATTCTGCCTGTACCGCAGGAATGCCGCCCGCCTGCTGCAAATCCACAATATAGGTATTCCCCGCCGGCGCTAAATGACAAAGATTCGGTACTTTGGCGGAAATTTCATTAAAAATTTGCAAATCCAAATCCACACCTGCTTCATTGGCAATTGCCAACAAATGCAGCACGCTGTTGGAGGAGCAGCCCAACGCCATATCACAAGCAACAGCATTGCGAATAGAAGCTTCCGTCAGAATATCTCTTGCCCGAATATTCCGTTCCACCAATTCCATAATTTTCATGCCTGCATGTTTTGCTAATTGCAGTCTGGCACTGGAAACCGCCGGAATCGTACCATTGCCGGGCAGTGCAATGCCGATGGCTTCACATAGACAGTTCATACTGTTTGCCGTAAACATTCCAGCACAGGAACCGCATCCAGGGCAGACATTTTGCTCAAATTCCTCCAGTTTCGCTTCGTCAATGATGCCAGCTTTTTTCGCTCCTACTGCCTCAAACATTTCAGACAAACTTTTATAGTTGTTGTCCACAATACCGGGCATCATGGGACCACCAGAACAAACAATCGCAGGTAGATTGATTCTTGCAGCTGCCATCACCATACCCGGTACAATTTTGTCACAATTGGGCACCAATACCAATCCATCAAAACAGTGTGCCATCGCCATGGTTTCCACACTGTCTGCAATCAATTCTCTGCTGGCAAGGCTGTACTTCATGCCAATATGCCCCATAGCAATGCCGTCGCATACCCCAATGGCAGGTACTTCAATGGGCGTACCGCCCGCCATACGAATCCCAGCCTTGACTGCTTGCGCTACTTTATCCAGATGGAAATGCCCCGGAACAATTTCACTGTGCGCAGATACAACGCCAATCAACGGACGATCCAACTCCTCTTTGGTATATCCCATCGCATAAAACAGGCTGCGCATGGGCGCTTTTTCCACTCCCTGCGTAACTTGTGCGCTTCTCAAATCTTCTTTTTTCATATCTCATCGGGGGCGATCCTTACGGAATCAAGAAAGCGCCCAAAAACTAGATTGCCGGAAGAAAACACTTGTTTCCCATTGGTTTCTTCCGGCAAATGACAAAGAATCCTGACATCAGAAACGACAAGGATCAGCAAATCCACTCCTGGATGGGTTTACCATTTTCATTGATTTCTCCTGTCAGCGATCATATTGGACGCTTTTTCGTCGAGGAATTCCCCTTCCTCCTTTTCTCCTGTATTATTTTTTCAGCCAGCTCATCATTTCACGCAGTTCTTTGCCCACATGGCACAGCTGATGATCCGCCTGTACTCTTCTGGATGCCAGGAATTTCGCTTTGCCGCCTGCGGTCATTTCCTGGATAAAAGTGCTTGCAAAGGTACCATCTTGAATATCTGCCAGCAGGCTCTTCATACCGGCTCTTGCTTCCTCTGTAATGATCCGTTTGCCTGCAATATAATCTCCGTATTCCGCCGTATTGGAAATAGAATAACGCATTTTATCAAATCCGCCTTCATATATCAAATCTACGATCAGTTTCATCTCATGAATACATTCAAAGTATGCCATTTCCGGCTCATATCCAGCTTCTACCAGTGTTTCAAATCCAGCTTTCATCAGTTCTGTTACGCCGCCGCACAGTACCGCTTGTTCCCCGAACAGATCTGTTTCGGTTTCTTCCTTGAACGTGGTCTCCAGAATGCCTGCACGACCTGCACCGATGCCACAGGCATATGCCAATGCATATTCTTTCGCTTTGCCAGAAGCATCCTGATATACTGCAATCAGACTGGGTACACCTGCGCCTTCGGTATACAGCTTTCTGACAATATGACCGGGTCCTTTTGGTGCAATCATAATCACATCCAGATTTTTCGCGGGCTGAATCTGATTATAATGGATATTAAAGCCATGGGCAAATGCCAGAATGTCGCCTTCTTTCATGTGCTTGGCAATCTGATTTTTGTAAATATCCGCTGCCAGCTCATCCGGTACCAACATCATGACCACATCGCCCGCTTCTGCCGCTTCCTCAATCTCCATCACTTTCAACCCTGCTGCTTCTGCCTTTGCTGTATGAGCGGAACCTTTTCTCAGTCCTACCACAACGTCCATACCGCTTTCTTTCAGGTTCTGTGCGTGTGCATGTCCTTGGCTGCCAAAGCCAATCACTGCGATGGTTTTTCCATCCAGCATACTTAAATTACAATCCTGATCATAGTATTTGTTTATCATTGGTAAACACTCCTTTTCTTTTGCACTTTTTCTGTTTCTTCTTCCGTTGTTTTATTCTGAAAGACCCCGTTCAATGCCTGTAATTCCTGTCCGGCATACTTCGATGATGTCGTACTCTGCCACCATTCCCATAAAGCCGTCCAATTTTTCAGGAGAGCCTGTCAGTTCAATAATCATACTATTTTGGGACAAATCAATGATTTTTCCTCTGTAAATATCCACAATCTCGTGCAGCGCGGTACGTTGTTCTGCATTGGTACGGATTTTTACCAACAACAGCTCCCGGTACACACTATTTTTCATATCCAGCAGATAAATTTCCCGTACCACCTCCAGCTTTTCTGTCTGTGAAATAATCTGATGCAGGACATGTTCATCATTTTCGCTGGTTACCACCGTAATACGGGTCAACCCCGGCACATGGGTTTCCGAAGCAGTGATGGTGCTGATATTAAAGTTTCTTCTGCCAAACAGACTGGAAATCCTCGCTAACACATTGGGTTGATTATCTACTAAAATACGCACCACTTGTCTTGGGGCTTCTTTATTGACCTTGATTTCCGTCATGTCTTCGCCTCCTCTTTTGTATCGTTCAATTCAAGATGATATCTTCTACCGTACCACCATTGGGTATCATCGGAAGTACTTTTTCTTCCTGATCAATGATGCATTCAATCCATACCGGTCCCGTTTCTTTGAGTGCCTGTGCAAAAGCATCTCGGAACGCCTGCGGCGTTTCTGCCCGGAACCCCTTCACACCAAACCCTTCCGCTACCTTCACAAAATCCGTCTTGCGATTCGGTGTCGTCGCACAATACCGCCGCTCATAGAAAGAGCTTTGCCACTGATATACCATTCCCAGAACATGATTATTCATAATCACGGTAATAATCGGAAGCCCTTCACTGACTGCCGTACATCCTTCATTCAAATTCATATGAAACGACGCATCTCCGGTAAAATGTATCACTCGTTTATCCGGACATCCCACCTGTGCACCGATCGCAGCACCGTAACCGAAACCCATCGTTCCCAGACCGCCGCTGGTCAAGAATGCTTTTGTGTTGCGGTGTTTGATAAACTGAGCCGCCCACATCTGATGCTGTCCCACATCTGTCACATAAATGGTTTCTTTATCCGTCATGTCACACACAGATTCAATAATTTCTCTGGGATGCATTTTCGTTTGCGGACACTGGGTCATCACAGATTGTGCTTTCCATTGTGCGATCTGCTCCAACCAACCCGAACGTTTTTGATCCTCTACCAGCGGCAACAGCTGTTCCAAAAAATATTTCACATCCGATAATATACTCAGCTCTACAATAACATTTTTATTGATTTCGCTCTCGTCAATATCTACCTGAATTTTCACAGCATCCTTCGCAAATTTTTCCATATTCAGCGCTACTCTGTCAGAAAACCGCGTACCGAGTGCCAGGACCAAATCCGCCTGATCCACCGCTTTATTTGCCGCAACGCTTCCGTGCATCCCAATCATTCCCAAAGCGCGTTCTTCCTGATATCCAATGATACCGGCAGCCATCATCGTATAAGTAACGGGAATATCTCCTTTCTCCATCAACCGATGCAGTTCTTGTACCGCATCCGATGCCGCCACACCGCCGCCACAGTAAATGACTGGTCGTTTTGCCTGATTGAGATACGCCGCCGCTTTCTCTACTTCCTCCCGTTCCGCCTTTGGCAGCGCCACATTGGAGGACGGCGTTGGACATGGTTCAAAAGCAACCATCGCCGCAGTCACATCCTTTGTCACATCCACCAATACCGGTCCCTTTCTCCCGGTTTGGGCAATTCGGAATGCCTCCCGCATGGCATGCGCCAAATCTTCAACACGGTTGACAAAAAAGTTGTGCTTGGTAATCGGCATTGTAATACCAGTGATATATACTTCCTGAAAGGCATCTCTACCAATCAGGCTATTTGCTACATTCGATGTAATGGCAACCATAGGAATACTGTCCATAAACGCAGTTGCAATTCCCGTCACCAGATTGGTTGCTCCGGGACCGCTTGTGGCAAACACCACGCCGGTTTTTCCCGTCGCTCTTGCATATCCGTCTGCCGCATGTGCTGCTCCCTGTTCATGGGCTGTCAGCACGTGCCGAATTCGGTTTTGATAGGAATACAGTGTGTCATAAATGTTCAGCGCAGCGCCTCCGGGATATCCAAAAACGGTGTCCACGCCCTGTTCCAACAAAATTTCCATGATCACTTGTGATCCTGTCATCTTCATGTGGCAGTCCCTCTCTTTCTTTTTTTCTTTCGTGTGTTTCTTTTGTTCATTTGTACTTTTTTTGATACACCCCATTATATTACACTTTTGCTAAATGTCAATAACTTTTTTTGGTGTATCTGCATAATAAAAAAAATACAATGTATTTACAAAAATGCACTTGACAAATTGTTTTTATTTTAGTACACTTTCTATCATTCACAGGAAACCTGTGAAGCAGCTTTTGTCTGCCTGCCTTGGCAATCTTGCTACCTCCATCAGACAGGCAGACAAAAACGGACACGGGAACGTCCGTTGCAAAGCGTTTATACAAAAGACTCGAGATTCATGGAAAGAAGGTTTGATGAAAATGAAAAATTATGAAAAGTATGAAGTCGGTTATTTTATGCCACCAGAACCATCAATGCAATGGGTCACCAAAGATCATCTGGATCATGCGCCCATTTGGTGCAGTGTTGATTTAAGAGACGGTAATCAAGCCCTAATCGTTCCCATGAGTCTAAATGAAAAAGTAGCATTCTTCCAATTTCTAGTATCTTTGGGATTTAAGGAAATTGAAGTTGGCTTTCCTGCCGCATCCGATACGGAATATGAATTTCTGCGTACATTAATTGAGCAGAATTTGATTCCAGACGATGTAACCGTGCAGGTATTGACACAGTCTCGGGAACATATTATTGCAAAAACATTTGAATCATTGAAGGGCGTCAAACGGGCAATTGTACATCTGTATAATTCTACTTCTCTTGCACAACGAGAACAAGTTTTCCGTGCTGACAAACAGGAAATTATTGACATTGCCGTCAGCGGTGCAACATTGATGAACGAATATGCAAAAAAAATGCCGGAAACCGATTTCGGTATTGAATATTCTCCAGAAAGCTTTACCGGTACAGAAATCGACTTTGCAGAAGCCATCTGCAATGCCGTCATTGATATTTGGCAGCCGACTCCGGAGAAAAAGGTAATCATTAACCTACCTGCAACTGTATCCATGTCTATGCCGCATATCTATGCCGCACAGATTGCATACATGTCCCATCATCTGCACCGCCGAGAGAGCGCTGTTTTGTCTTTGCATCCCCATAATGACCGCGGTACCGCGGTCGCAGATGCAGAGCTGGGTCTGCTGGCAGGCGGCGATCGTATCGAAGGCACACTGTTCGGGAATGGAGAAAGAACTGGTAATGTAGACATTGTCACCCTTGCCATGAACCTGTTCTCTCACGGCGTAGATCCAAAGCTGGACTTCTCTGATATGCCAAGGGTAGTCGAAGCCTATGAGAAATATACGGATATGAAGGTACATCCTCGTCAACCCTATGGCGGGCAATTGGTATTTGCTGCATTTTCCGGCTCTCATCAGGATGCGATTGCCAAAGGCATGAAATATCGTTCCGAACGTCATATGCACCGTTGGATGGTGCCGTATCTGCCTATTGATCCCCATGACGTAGGAAGAGAATATGAAGCGGATGTCATTCGTATCAACAGCCAATCCGGCAAAGGCGGTATTGCTTATATTCTGGAACAAAACTACGGATTCCGTATTCCAATGAAAATGAGAGAAGAGATTGGCTACATGATCAAAGGCGTATCCGATCGAGGACATAAAGAACTGAAACCGGCGGATGTTTATGAAGCCTTCCGCATGGAATATATCAACGTATTTGACCCGGTGGATATTACAGATGCTACTTTCCGGAAAAATTCCACTTATAAGGGAGACGATGGTTATACGGTAGATATCCGTGTACATATTGCTGGCACAGAATACAACTTTACTGCCTCTGGAAACGGTCGTCTGGATGCAGTCAGCAATGCACTGCGCCAATCCAAACTGTATAGCTTTGATTATACTTTCGTTACCTATGAAGAACATGCGTTGGAGGCGGAATCCAACTCCCGCGCCGCTGCCTATGTTGCCATCGCCGATAAAAGCGGGAAGATCTTCTGGGGCATCGGGCTGCATGAAGACATTATTCTGGCTTCCATCAACGCTCTGGTCAGTGCAATTAACCGCTTGAATAAAGTCAGCCATTTTATTACGAAATAACAACAAATTGTTTACCGGGACAGGTGCCGCATCCGACAGTTTGTCGCACCTGTCCCTTTCTATATCAAAAGGAGCGATTTTTTATGGGTATGACAATGACACAGAAAATTTTGGCGGCACATGCCGGATTGGACACCGTACAGGCAGGACAATTGATCCGCGCAAAACTGGATATGGTGCTGGGAAACGACATCACTTCTCCTGTCGCTATCAACGAATTTGAAAAAGCTGGCTTTACCAGCGTATTTGATAAAAGCAAAATCTCCATGGTTATGGACCATTTTACTCCCAATAAAGATATCAAAGCTGCAGAACAGTGCAAACAATGCCGCACCTTCGCACGTACCTTTGGTATTGATCATTTTTATGATGTGGGCAATATGGGAATTGAACACGCCCTGCTGCCGGAAAAAGGACTGGTTGCTGCCGGTGAATGCATCATCGGCGCTGACTCCCACACTTGTACCTATGGAGCATTGGGCGCATTTTCCACTGGTGTTGGTTCCACAGATATGGCTGCCGGCATGGCTACCGGCGAAGCCTGGTTTAAAGTACCAGAGGCAATTTTATTCCGTCTGCATGGTTTCTTACAAAAATACGTCAGCGGCAAAGACGTCATCCTGCATATCATCGGTATGATTGGTGTAGACGGCGCTTTGTATCGCTCTATGGAATTTGTCGGAGATGGATTGCGCAGTCTGACTATGGATGATCGCCTGTGCATTGCCAATATGGCCATCGAAGCCGGTGGAAAGAACGGAATTTTCCAAGTGGATGATATTACCCGTACCTACATGAAAGATCGGGTAACTCGCCCTTATACCGCCTACGAACCGGATGCGGACGCAGAATATATCCAAATTTACGATATTGATTTATCCGCCATCCGCCCTACTGTCGCGTTTCCCCATTTGCCGGAAAACACCAAAACGATCGATGAGATCGGAGAGATCCCGATTGATCAGGTCGTAATAGGTTCCTGTACCAACGGCAGATTATCCGATATGAAAACTGCTGCGGAAATTCTCAAAGGCAAAAAAATACATCCCAACGTGCGCGCGATCATCATTCCTGCTACGCAGGCAATTTATAAAGAATGTATGCACGCAGGTTATTTAGATATTTTCATCGACGCAGGCTGCGTAGTATCCACCCCTACCTGCGGTCCCTGTCTGGGTGGTCATATGGGAATTCTGGCAGCTGGAGAACGCTGCGTAGCAACGACCAACCGCAATTTTGTTGGTCGTATGGGACATGTCACATCTGAAGTATATCTGGCAAGCCCTGCAGTAGCAGCAGCTTCTGCAATCGCCGGTAGAATCAGCTGTCCGAAAGAAGGATAACAAAAAGGAGAAAAAGGAGGTTTTGTGCAATGAAAGCGAATGGACGTGTACATAAATATGGAGATAACATTGATACAGACGTAATTATTCCAGCAAGACATCTGAATACAGCAAACCATAAAGAATTGGCAAGCCATTGTATGGAAGATATTGATACAGAATTTGTGCATAAGGTCAAAACAGGCGATATCATGGTAGGCGGTTGGAATTTTGGTTGCGGTTCTTCCAGGGAACACGCTCCCATTGCCATTAAAGAATCCGGTATTTCTTGTGTGATCGCAAAAACATTTGCGCGTATTTTTTATCGAAATGCCATCAATATCGGTCTGGCAATTTTGGAATGCGAAGAAGCCAGCAATAAAATACAGGATGGAGACGAAGTTTCCATCGATTTCGACACTGGTGTAATCACTAATATCACTCGAAAGGAATCCTATCAAGCACTACCGTTTCCTGATTTTATCAAAGATATCATTGCAAAAGGCGGCTTGCTCCGTTCCATTCAATAATCAAATAATCAAAACAGAAAGGATTGTTTCCTATGAAATATACCATTGCAGTCATTCACGGTGATGGCATCGGTCCTGAAGTCGTGCAGGAAGCCATACAGGTACTGGATGTCATTGCCGAAAAATATCAGCATACATTTACATACACACCCGTTTTCGCCGGCGGATGTGCCATTGACGCAGTTGGCGAATGTCTTCCGCAAGCCACCATCGATGCCTGCAAAGCTGCAGATGCCGTTTTGTTAGGCGCAGTCGGCGGTTGGAAATGGGATACGCTGCCCGGTGACAAGCGCCCAGAACGAGCCCTGCTGGGGTTGCGCAAAGAGTTAGGGTTGTTTGCGAATCTGCGTCCGGCTTTGCTGTTTGATGCTCTGTCTGATGCTTGCCCATTGAAAGCAAATATCGTTTCCGGTGGTCTAGACTTCGTTGTGGTACGGGAATTGACTGGCGGCATCTATTTTGGAGAGAAAGGCATGAAAGAAACGCCTTTGGGGTTGGCAGCTTATGACGTGGAACAATATGCAGAAGAAGAAGTTCGCAGAATCGCAGTCACTGCTTTTGATATGGCAAGAAAGCGGAATAAAAAAGTAACCAGCGTGGATAAAGCCAATGTTCTGGAAAGCTCGCGTTTATGGCGGCGCATTGTAACAGAAGTATCAAAAGACTATCCTGATGTTGCATTGGATCATCTCTATATTGATAACGCTGCAATGCAGCTAATACGCAATCCCAAGCAGTTTGATGTCATTGTCACCGGAAATATTTTTGGAGATATCTTGTCGGATGAAGCTAGTATGATTACCGGTTCCATCGGTATGCTTCCCTCTGCCAGTCTTGCACACGGCAATTTCGGTATGTATGAACCGGTACATGGATCTGCACCGGATATTGCTGGTCAGAATAAAGCAAATCCCATGGCAGCCATTCTGTCTGCCGGAATGATGCTGCGTTACAGCTTTGGTCTAATACAAGAAGCAGATGATATCGAACGTGCCGTCACCGCTGTATTGGCACAGGGTTATCGTACACCGGATATCTATACCGCAGGTATGAAACAAATCGGCACACAAGAAATCGGTCAATTGATCCGCTCTGCTCTGACAGAATAAAAAATCCATACAAAGAGTCCGATCTCTTTCCATAACAATCGGACTCTTTCTTGCTCCCAGGAATAGCAACCGGCAAACGTTTTCGCTTCCCTCTGTTTCACTCTTTTCAAATCCACAACATACAGCCGCAAGCCTATCTCCATAAAATTCCCTTTCTGATACCATTTCTCATTCAAACGGTATATCTCTTATCTTTATTCTTTCTTTATATGATCATGCATGATCGTTCCCTGTTCTTCCGCTCTCTCATTCCAAAGCACTTGCGCATGAACATCCTTTTGTAAACCCCAAAGGAATCCCTCTCCTTACGATTCGCTCCATACGGATACAAACGCTGTCTATGAAAAAAGAGCACTTCCTTTCAGAATGTGCTCTTTTGGATATCAACCAATTAAAATATCATACTTTTTGCCTGCGCTTATTTTTCCTGTGTCTCTTTTGGAAAAATCAACCGAATTGTCGTTCCCTGATCCACTTCGCTTTCCATTTCCACTTCCGCCTGATGCAGCAATGCACCATGCTTTACAATGGATAATCCCAAACCAGAACCTTCAATGGTTTTGCTGCGACTACGGCTGACACGGTAAAACCGTTCAAATACCCGTTCTTGTTCTCCTGCTGGTATCCCAATTCCGGTATCCTGAACCGTCAACCAGACTTCCTTTTCTCTGTTTTCAATCCGCACCGTAACACTTCCCGATTCTTTGTTATAACGGATAGCATTATCACACAAATTATAAACCATCTCTTCCAATACATGCGGGACGCCATGGATCACCGCTTCTTCCGCCTGCAAAAACAATGAGACATGATGCTGCGTTGCAGAAGTTTCCAGCCGCTTGATAACCGTTTCTCCAATCCGTGCCAAATCCACATCTGCTTTTTCCATCGTTCCTTCTGCTTCATCCAAACGGGATAACTGAATAATATCCTGTACCATTGCAATCAGTCTTTGCGCTTCTTCATATATATTTTCCGCAAACCGTGGGACGTCTTCTGTTTTAACCATACCATTTTTGATGATTTCCGCGAAACCAGAAATGGATGTTAACGGTGTTTTCAATTCATGGGAAACATTTGCCGTAAACTCTCTGCGGAGTCTTTCCCGGTCTGCTTTCTCGGTATTATCAAACATCAGTACCACAACACCGGCAACCAACTGTTCCTCTGTGACCGGATTTGCTAATAATTTATAGCTTCTGCCTTCACTTTCCATCGTTGCTTCTTCGTGTTTTCCTTGCAAAGCCTGCGAAATACATTTGCGGAATATTTCGCTGCGATTGAGCGTATACACATTTTCCCGCTCCTGCACCTGCTGGATACCCAATAACCGCAGCGCTCCTTGATTACAGGAGAGCACTTCCCCCTTCGCATCCAATACCAGCAAACCTTCTTCCATATTTTCTGTAATGGTAGAAAATTCTCGCTGTCTGCGTTTTTGTTCCTGTACCTGTTTATGAATCATTTTTTGCTGTACTGCAATTCTGCGCAAAAATGGAGCCATTTCATCATACACTTCTGCCTGCTCTGGATGCTCCAAATCCACCTTTTCCAGCGGTTTGACAATGGCTTTTGATGTTTTGCTTGCCAACAATCCTGCCAAAACCAGTGCAATGGCAACCGCCACTGCTAAAGGCTGCGTCATGGAAAGAAAGATACTCAGTGCGCTCAGTTCTGTTGTGGACAAACGTAATACACTGCCATCCTGCAAACGCAGTGCATAATTTTCTGTTCTTTCCGCTAAGGTGGTGGAATATCGCGAACTTTCTCCTGATCCCGTCCGCATCGCTTCCTGTACTTCTTCTCGGTCTCCATGATTTTCCATCTGAGATTCATCCACAACAGAATCGTACAAAACCGATCCATCCGCTGCAATCCATGTCAGGCGCTGCGTATTCGTTTCAGACAAATCCTCCAAATAAGCAATACCTTCTTTTTCAATTGCCGCAGCGATATAGGCTGCCTCCGCACGCATGGTTCTCTGTGTATTATCGCTGATATAATCCCCTACAAATGTCATCAAAATCAATGAGGAGGCTGCCAAAACGCCTAGAGATACATAAAATATCGCACGAAAAATTCTTTTCGTCATGCATTTCCTCCAATCTTGTACCCAATTCCTCGTATTGTTTCAATGTATTTGCCGCATTCGCCTAATTTTTGGCGCAGGGTACGAATATGTACATCTACTGTCCGGTTCTCCCCATCGAAATCATACCCCCAAATTTTATTGAGCAACTGATCTCTCGTCAAAACCATACCGCGATTTTCCATTAAATAGCAAAGCATATCAAATTCTTTTTTTGTTAAAACCACTGCTGCACCGCAAGCAATCACCTCATGTCGCTCCCGATGTACGCTCAAATCTCCGATTTGATAAATATTTTGTACCGCGGGACGCAACTCTTCCGTTCTCCGCAGCAACGCTTTCACCCTTGCTAACAATTCCATCATACCAAATGGTTTGGATACATAATCATCGGCTCCGCTATCCAAGCCCATCACTTTGTCGTACTCACTTGCTTTTGCTGTCAGCATAATGACAGGGATTTTTTTCATTGCCTCTGTCTGCCGCAACTTTTGCAAAATCTGGATGCCATCCTCTTCCGGCAACATAATATCCAACAGCACCAAATCCGGCAGTTCCTTTTTGCATGCTTCCCAAAACAGAGAAGGTCTATCAAAACCTTCCGCGGACAATCCTGCTGTATTCAATGTATATGCTACCAATTCCCGAATACTGTTGTCATCCTCTACCAGATATATCATCGGCAGCCTCACTCCTTACATCAAAGAATGTTCATTGATCATCAATTGAAACCGCAGTCCCAACTTCTCCGCAGCTTTTCCGCACAGTGTCATCCGTTCCAAAAAGATCTCAAAATAATCCATCACCGAACCATAGCGGGTATCTACCGTTAACTTCAGTTTAATTAGGGTATGCGCTTCATTGATCTTTAAGACAGATTTCTCCACAGAATAATTTACCCGGTCATGAATATCGAATGTCTTCTCATCCCGATTGCGCACACGAGTTCTGCGAACATCCGATTTATCCGCCAGAATCAATGCCGCCGCAATGGCATTTACTGGAACGCCATAGCCCTCGTCATGATTGCCTATAGCTGTTACAACCATTGCAATATCTTCTGCATCCATCCCCAGCTTATCCAGAATACGAAACGCCATAACTGCTCCGCTCTGCGAATGATCTACACGATTGACCACATTTCCAATATCATGCATAAAACCTGCAATCTTCGCCAGTTCAATCTCATGTGCGGAGTATCCCAGTGTTTCTAAGATATATTGCGCCGTTTCTGCCACGCGGGTCACATGGGCAAATGAGTGCTCTGTAAACCCCAATGCTGCTAAAGATTCATCCGCACGCTGAATATACGTGCGGATGTCTGCGTTGTTTTTGATTTCTTCATATGAGATCATGCATTTTCACCGTCCAACCCACCATGGACACCCGTAATGGAATATTCTACCCATTCTGCAATGTTAGTGGCATGGTCGGCAACACGCTCCAAATACTTCGCAATCATCAGCATATCAATGCATAGCTCGCTGTCTGTTTTATCTTCTGCCATTAAAGCAATCAATTCCCCACGGATTTTTACAAACAGCTGATCCACCACATCATCATACTGAATCACTTTTTGCGCCAAATCCAAATCCCGTTTCACAAAGGAATCTACACTGTCGGTCACCATTTTCACTGCTTCTGTTCCCATGGAACGAATGTGCACACTGCTGGTAAGTTCCAAATCCTTGCCTTTCATATCTCTCACAATTTCTACGATATCTGCCGCCTGATCGCCGATTCTTTCCATATCAGAAATCATCTTCAGCGCAGAAGAGATGGAACGCAGATCTCTCGCTACCGGCTGTTGCTGCAGCAGCAGTCTCATGCACAGTGCTTCAATTTCCCTTTCTTTTCGGTCGATTTCACTGTCTTTTCCCAAAACTACCTGAACCAAGGATTCATCTTTTTCGAATAAAGACTGTAGAGCCGCCGTAATTGCTTCTTCACATAACGCGCCCATTGTAATCAATTCCACGTGTAATTGTTCTAATTGTTCATCAAATCTTGTACGCATATCAACCAAACCTCCCAGTAATATAGTCCTCTGTGCGTTTATCTTTTGGCATAGAGAACAACTGCTCCGTGCCACCGAATTCCACGACTTCTCCCAACAGGAAAAAAGCAGTTTTATCCGAAATACGGGCAGCTTGCTGCATATTGTGTGTTACCATGATAATAGTGTACTCTTTTTTCAGTTCCACTGCAAGTTCTTCAATACGAGAGGTGGAAATCGGGTCTAATGCAGAGGTCGGTTCATCCATCAATAACACTTCCGGTTGTACTGCCAACGCACGCGCAATACATAAACGCTGTTGCTGACCACCGCTCATACCCAAAGCATTTTTCTTCAAACGGTCTTTTACTTCATCCCAAATCGCAGCATCACGCAATGCTTTTTCCACAATCTCATCCAGTTTTACTTTGGAGCGAACGCCGTGGGTTCTGGGACCATACGCAATATTATCATAAATACTCATCGGAAACGGATTCGGTTTTTGGAACACCATACCAACCCGTTTTCGTAGCTGATTCAAGTCCATACTACCGTAAATATCTTCTCCATCCAGCAAAACATTTCCCGTAATGCGGCAGCCTTCCACCAAATCATTCATTCTATTCAGTGACTTCAACAGTGTGGATTTCCCACAGCCAGAAGGTCCAATGAATGCTGTAATTTCTCCTTCGGGAATATTCAATTCAATATTTTTTAACGCCTTAAAATCTCCGTAATATAAATCCAGATTGGATATCTCAAACTTATTCATACTCAATCTTTCACTCCTACCTTCTTCGCAATCAATCCCGACAATGCATTGATACCGATAACAACCACCAGTAATACAACAGCCGTTGCATACGCCTGTTCCATATACAATCCTTCATTCAACAACGCATACATATGTACTGCCAATGTACGCCCTGAAGACATCACGCCATCTGCCACTTGCGCTGCCGTACCTGCAGGATAAAGCAATGCTGCTGTTTCTCCCACAATTCTGCCGACTGCCAAAATCACGCCTGCTAAAATTCCAGGCACTGCAGACGGCAATACAATACGAAATACCGTACGCAGCTTGCCTGCTCCCAAACCAAAACTACCTTCCCGGTACAAATCCGGTACCGCAATCAACGCCTCTTCTGTCGTACGCATAATCAACGGCAATATCATAATCGCCAATGTCAATGCACCGCCTAAGATAGTGTAGCTCCAACCTAGGAAAATATTGAAGAACAAATACCCAAACAAACCATATACAATAGAAGGAATACCAGAAAGCGTTTCTGTGGTCACACGAACTACGGAAACCAGACGATTTCCGCGCTTTGCATATTCCACCAAATAAATCGCTGAACAGATACCCACTGGCAATGCAAATAATAAGGAGAGTCCTGTGATCATCAGAGTATTGATAATCGCTGGCATCATCGAAACATTCTCTGTTGTATAATTCCATTCAAATAATTCGGGACTCAAATTGGGAATTCCTTTGATTAGGATATACGCAATCAACGCAATCAATACAGAAAGTGTAATCACTGCCGAAACCACTACCAACAGCAATAACACCGCCGATAACGGTTGATGCCGATAACTTTTGATCTTTTGTATCCATTTTGATTTGTTTTGTGCTTGCATTAGGACTTCCTCCTTTTCAGAGCCGAGAAGGACAAGTTAATAATCAGGATAAATACAAACAGTACTACACCGGTACCCAACAAAGCTTCCCTGTGCAAGTCTGTTGCATATCCCATTTCCATAACGATGTTTGCTGTCAGTGTACGTACACCGCTGAAAATATTCTCCGGCATAGTTGCCTGGTTCCCAGCAACCATGATCACCGCCATGGTTTCACCAATGGCACGTCCTACACCCAGAATCACACCCGCCAGAATTCCCTGCTTTGCAGCTGGCAGCAATGTAAAAAATACACTTCTTTCATGTGTTGCACCTAACGCCAGAGAACCTTCATAATATGAATTCGGAACTGCACGGATGGCAGATTCTGAAACTCCAATAACCGTAGGTAAAATCATAATTCCCAACAAAATAGATGCAGTAAAAATACCTTTCCCGCCTACATTAAACAGATCCTGTACAATCGGTACAATCACAACCAGACCAAAGAAACCGTATACAATAGACGGAATACCCGCCAGCAGGGACACTGCCGGTTTTAATATTTTATACAGTTTAGCCGGGCAAAATCTTGCCATAAACACTGCGCACAAAATTCCCAACGGTACACCAATAATCACCGCTCCTGCAGTCACATAAATACTACCGATAATCATCGGGAAAATACCATAAATATCATTTCCTGGTTTCCACGTTCTGCCCAGCAAAAAATCTGCTACGCCGATTTCAAAAATTGCCGGCAGACCATTTGCAAATAGAAATACACAAATCAATGCTACCGATAATATGGAAACACAAGCTGTCAATAAGAAAACAAACTTCATGACACTTTCTCTCATTGGTATTTCTTCGCTCCTTTCCGCTTCTCAAAAAGTATGCCGAAAGGCTCTCTCTTTCGGCATACACTTTTCCTTCTCTTTTTCTTTTGTGTGATTAAGCTACTTCAGACCAATCAGTAATTGTGCCTGTGAAGATTTCTTTTACCATTTCGCTTGTCATATCACTTACTGTGTTTTCATTGTTAACAATCACTGCAATACCGTCCATTGCAATTACAGTAGGCTGCAGACCATTTGCCAGTTCACTGTCCTTCAGTTCTCTGGAAGCCATACCAATATCACAGCCGCCCTCTGCTACAGAAGTCATACCAGTTGTGGAGTCATTCTGCTGTACTTCAATGGTAACATCCGGATTCAGCGCAATATATCCTTCTTTCAGTTTTTCCATTACAGGTGCGATGGAAGAAGAACCTGCTACAACAATCTTACCGGACATACCGCTTGCAGTATATGCACCTGCACTACCCTGGCTGATATAACCTTCTTCTTCGATCACTGCCTGACCTTCATCGCTCAGAATATAAGTAATGAAATCACTTGTCACATCAGATACTTCTGCGCCAGTAGCAATGTTGAACGGACGAGCTACTTTATATGTACCACTTTTGATGTTGTCTGCGGTTGCTTCTGCGCCGTCAATCTTCAGTGCTTTTACCTCATCACTCAAAGAACCCAAAGAAATATAGCCAATTGCATTCTGGTTGCCTGCAACGGTTGTCATCATAACAGCTGTGCTGTTTGTAATTTCTGCAGAAGCAGTTGTATTATCCACATCGTTTTCTTCAATACCAAACAATTCAATAAACGCGCCTCTGGTGCCAGAGCCATCTTCTCTGGAGATAACGCTGATTGCGCCGCTCATCGCTTCGGTTTCTGTTTCCGTTGTTTCCGCCGTATTGTTTTCTGTGGTTTCTTCACTGCTGCCGCCGCAACCAGTCAGTGCCGCAACAGACATGATCATTGCTAAACTAAGTGCCAAAAATTTCTTCATAATTGTTCTCTCCTTTTTTGTGTTGTCCTTCATTTGACGCACCCATCATACCGTGCACAGGTTAAATCAAATATCCCATTTATGTTAAATTTATGTTAAATCCATGCTTTCCCCTTTCCTTTCATTGACAAAAATTCTGTAGCATGATAGCCTAAATACGCCGAAATTATCGGTTTGTTCTCTATACTTAAAATTTAACATTTGTATTTAACATTAGAATTCGACAAATTTTTCTTTGACTGCTGCTCTGTGACCTCTTCTCCTCACTGACACAGTCAAATACTATTACAAATGACGGATGAATCGCACAATCAAAAAGGAGGAATGCAATATGCGGCATCCAAGCAAACAAATCACTGGTGCTTTTTTCTGTATTTTCAGCGCCTGTCTGTGGGGAGTCACCGGCACAGTTGGACAATTTTTATTTCAAGAAACCGGCATAACGCCTGCCTGGCTAACCGCCGTGCGTATGATTGTTTCTGGGTCTGTCTTTTTATGCTTCTTGCTCTTGCGCAACGGAAAACAAACGCTTTCCATATGGCGTAATAAACAAGATGCCCGCGACTTACTTTTATTCAGCGCCTTTGGTATGCTGCTGATGCAGTACAGTTATTTCCTTACCATTGAACGTTCCAATGCCGCTACTGCTACCGTACTGCAATATCTTGCGCCAGTCATGATTGTACTTTACGTTGCTGTCCGGTATCGGAAATCACCGACCCTCCCAGAATGCGGCGCAGTATTATGTGCGTTGATGGGTACCTTTTTGCTGGCCACTCACGGAAATATCCATCGTTTGAGTATCTCCACCAGCGCCTTGTTTTGGGGGTTGCTTTCTGCTGTTGCATTGGCATTTTATACCGCCTTTCCTCATCGCTTACTGCAAAAATATGGCACCATACCATTGATTGCATGGGGAATGTTGCTGGGCGGTATCTTTTTGTCATTCCTTGCGCCAATCTGGCAAATCAATGGTACATTCGACGCCTTTTCTATTGCCTGTCTGCTGTTTACCATTTTTTTTGGCGCAATGTTGCCTTATTTGACTTTCTTATACGGTGTGAAGCATATCGGTCCAACAAAATCCAGCCTATTGGCATCCGTAGAACCTTTGTCGTCCACTGTCGTTTCCGTACTGTGGCTGCATATTCATCTGGAACCGCTGGATTACATTGGATTTGCACTGATTGTTACCACTGTATTTTTGTTGTCCGTGAAATTGCCAGCTCAGAAATCATCTAAAATCCGTGCGGCGAAATAATATTTTCTCAAATCACCGATAGTTTGCGTAATGCTGTCAATCAGCATAAATCACCCCATCCTTGGACAAATTCAACTGCTATTTGTTTCTCTAGGAAATAGAATCAGCAAAAAGATTCCTGAATCGCTCTGATGCGTATTTCCATAGCAGCGCCTTGGTAAATAGGTAAAACTTTTGAAAACAAGAATAGTGTCATAATGGCATGACGGATGAACGTCCGATTAGGAATCGCTTTCATTCCACCGCAAATTGGAACTTATTCTAAAAACAATGCCACTCTGTTTCGCCCCTTCTCCATCTGGAGCCCAGTATATAAAAAATCCCTGCTGGAAATCGAACATTCCAACAGGGACTCTTTTCTATATTATCTATTCATACGCAAGATACATTCATCCGCATGAATTATTGATAACGATGCAGTACATGATCTACCACACCAACAACTTTTCCACCTTCCAGATATACACGAGGTACTCTCTTTGTAATGACACAAGTTAATTCATAGTTGATGGTATGCAGTTTATCTGCCAATTCTTCAATAGGAAGAACTGCATCACCTTGTCTACCAAACACTACTACTTCATCTCCCATTTTTACACCGGGAATATCTGTTACATCCAGCATGCACTGGTCCATGCAAATTCTGCCTACAACTGGAGCAAATTTTCCGTTTACCAGCATTCTGGCATTATTGGACAGATTTCTGTTGTATCCATCTGCATAACCGATGGGAACCGTTGCAATCACGCTGTCTTTTTCTGCTGTATAAGTTCTGCCATAGGACAGTTGAGAACCTGCCTTTACTTCTTTAACCAAACCAATGGTTGTTTTCAGTGTCATCAGCGGTTTCAGATCAATTCTGCCTTCACATTCGCCGGAAGGAAGCATTCCGTATGTAATGATACCGGAACGGCACATATCCAGATGTTTTTCTGGATAAGAGATAATGGTTGCGCTGTTTGCGCAGTGACGCAGTCCAACATCCACGCCAGCTGCCTGCAATGCATCCACCATCTTCATAAAACGATGGAACTGCATATCAGTAAATTCTGGATTGTCGCCCTGATATGCATCAGCAACCGCATGATGCGTAAAAATGCCGGTAATATGAATATTAGGCATTTTGCTTACTTCAATTATTTCCTGTAAAGACGCTTCAAAATGTTCTTCATCTGTCTGGAAACCAACACGAGTCATACCAGTGTCCAGCTTGATATGACCATCTACAACAACCCCTGCTTTTTCTGCTTCCGCCTGCAGGGCTTTGCAGTAATCCATGCCAATCAATGCCTGTGTAATGTTCTGTTCTGCCAGAATAGAAGCACAGTCAACCGGAGTATATCCTAAAATCAAAATCGGTTTTGTAATACCTTCATTTCGCAGACTCATTCCTTCTTCAATGTTGGATACTCCAAACCAGTCAAACCCTGCTGCATCCAGTTTCCGTGCGATAAAGCCGTCGCCATGACCATAGCAGTCTGCTTTCACAATCCCCATTACTTTTTGACCGTCTTTCATTTTGGCGCGAATGCTTTTGATATTATAATCCAACGCATCCAAGTCAATTTCAGCCCAAGTTCTTTTGATAAAATCCATACTCATACGCATCCTTTCTTAAAAAATCCTTTGCTGGATGACAGACAATATCGCCCGCCTTACAACAACAATATTATACCATGTTGTGCGTTTTTTTGCAACATTTAACGAATTCATTTACTGTTGTAAGACAAAATTCAGTAAAATAGTACAGATTTATTTTCATGCCAAATAAAACCGTGAGAACAAAGAAAATGCACTTTCCAATCCTTCTTGTACATCTGCCACATGATTCGCATCACCGACCACTGCATAGGACAATCTCTCATCCATCAACGCCATTGTCACCTCCTGCAAGGATTCCGGCTCTGAACCACATGCCCATATCATATGATCCATGGGAAGCTCTATCCGTTGCCCATCTGTCTCGATCCATATTCCTGTTTCCGTTCCTTGTAGCACTCTGGTATTGCATCGCAACGATACTTTTTGCTGTTGCAGCATGCGTAAAAGCGGTCTTGCCATTGCCCCCAAATCTATTCCCATCTTCGGCTGTTGCTCTATTATTTCCAAGTCAATCTCTGGAACAATGGTTTTCAAAAACGCTGCCGTTTCCAATCCCAAAGAACCTCCGCCAAGAATCACAGTCTTTCCATTCAGATATCGTTTCTTTAGTTCCGCTTCCGAACACTGCAGCACCTCTTGTGCAGTATTGCCAATTTCCCGCCCTAATCCAGGAATCGGCGGTATCCAAGGTTTACTTCCACTTGCCACAACCGTCAAATACGGCTGTTTCTCTAATACAAAGTCTGCCGTTGCTTCTGTATCATACACAATCGTTACACCCAGTCGTTGCAATTCCTCTTCCAGCCATGCTACAAACAGACCTAAATCTCCCTTTTTCGGCGGTAATTTGGCTAATTGCAGCTGACCTCCCAATTGATGCTCTTTGGTAACCAGCGTTGTACGGAACCCACGTTCTGCTGCTTTTTTTGCGGCATACATTCCAACCGGTCCGCCTCCAATCACCAATACTTCTTTGCGCGTTGCAATTTTCCTGCGTTGTTGTTCTAAGTATTCTTTTCCTGCTTCTGGACAAAATGCACATCGCAGTTCTCTGCCTTTCAGCACATCCATGATACAATGGTTGCACGCTTGGCATGGGTTATATCGTTCTTTGTTCTGCAATTTTTCTACATAGTGCGCATCTGTCAAAAAAGCACGTGCTGTGCCAACAAAATCGCAATTTCCGGCTGCCAGCAATCGTTCTGCTGTTTCTGCATCCTGTATGCGGTTACATGCAATAACTGGCACCGCTGTCTGTTCTTTTACCACTGCTGCAAACGGTGCAAATGCTCCTTTCTCCACATAATAAGAAATCTGTTCTTCCGGCGATTCATGCCATCCACCTGTCACCGTAATGGCATCAATCCATCCTGCTTTGACTGCTCTTTGACAAAAAATCGTTGTATCTGAAAGCGTATATCCCCCTTCCATCATCTGCGCGCCAGATACCTTCATCAATATCGGATAATCCGTTACCGCATCTCTGATTGCTTGCAATACCTCCCACGGATAACGCATTCCTTTTTCCGTTGCATAACCATACACGTCTGTTCGAAAATTTGTCAGCGGGGAAAGAAACTCTGACAGCAAATATCCCGCTGACACACTGACTTCTATTGCATCTGCTCCATTCTCCTTGCAAAAACATGCCGCTTTGACAAAATCTGCTTTGGTTTGCTCTAACACTTCAGCAGTCATTTCCTGTGGTTCCGTACGGAAAATCGGTGATGCTACCGCAGAGGGTGCCCATAACGGCTGTCCCCTATGCTGTTTTGCATTTTCATTCCGTCCACAATGGAACAACTGCACAATCAATCTACATCCATGTGCCTGCACACGATTTGCCAATGTACGCAGACTTTCCGGCTGCAGCGTATCCGCATGATACATACCATGCAGCGCACCTGCGTCATTTACCCCAAGTACCATCGTCACTGCCGCAGCACCACCCTTTGCCCGTTCTTCATAAAATGCAAAGTCTCGCTCTGTCATTTCATTTCCTTCTGCAAAACCGGTATGCATCGCCAACATAATCCAACGGTTCTTAAACTCCAAATCTCTAATCCGATATGATGAAAATTGCATTTCATTTCCTCCTTCGATGCTTTTCTTTCAGCATAACACAAACAAGAGCCCTTTTCTAGCATTCATAACGATCAATCCTTTCTGATCGCTGGTATAAAGGTCCGCTTAAAACAGATAAATCCACCCAAAAATCAATTGAAAAATTTCCGATTTCTTCGAGCTGTCAAACTGCTTCACCATAATCCGAAGAAGGATCCTCCTGTTTCTTTGTTTGCTTCGGAATTCCAGTTGTTTTGAGCCATTTTATTTTTCGTGCCGCAGCAATCTGCATTTTCTCTTTCCTTTTCTCTTGCAACTGCGAATGTATCCTGATGTTTGTCCATCCATAGAAAAAGGGTGTCGACATTGTCGACACCCTAAAGCATCCCTATTCAAAAACATTTTGTTCCATTATGCAGTTTTGGAAAAGGATCAGCAGCCTTCTTTCATTTCTTTCAGACCCATCAGACCGTCTGTAAACAGTCTCGCATCCATCAATTTGATTTCACCATTTTCATCTCTGTCAATGATCGGTTCAAAATCCATCATATCCAGAATCTGAGTCTGCAAATCAATACCAGGTGCAATTTCTGTCAGATGCATACCATCTTCCTGCAGATGGAATACACATCTTTCTGTCAGATACATAACTTGCTGTTTGTTTTTCAGAGCGATGTCACCGTTAAAGGTAACCTGTTCTACATCTTTCAAGAATTTTTTCTGTTTTCCTTCCTGTACGATCACAACTTTGCCATCTTCCACTTTAACTTTCAGACCGCCTGCTGTAAATGTACCGCAGAAGAATACCTTCGGCGTATTCTGTGTGATATTGATGAATCCGCCGCAACCTGCGATTCTAGGACCAAATCTGGAAACGTTAATGTTCCCATGACCATCACATTCTGCCAGACCCAAATAGCACAGATCCAAACCGCCGCCATCATAGAAATCAAACTGATATCCCTGGTCAATCAAAGCATCTGCATTGTATGCAGAACCAAATCTGATACCACCTGCCGGCACACCGCCAACAGCGCCGCCTTCTACAGTCAATGTCATGAAGTCGCCAATGCCTTCTTCATTTGCCACAGATGCAACATATTCCGGAACACCTACACCCAGGTTTACTGCAACGTCTTTTTCCAATTCCATTGCACCACGACGACCAATTACTTTTTTCGCGGACAAAGGCAACGGTTCCGGAGCAACTTCCGGTCTGCGCTGTTCACCGGACAAAGCAGGATCGTAGTCGCAATCCAGTGTCTGTTGATGATCTGCAGGATCCGCTACCACAACATAGTCAACATAGATACCGGGAACTTTAACCAGTCTCGGATCCAGTGTACCGCCTTTTACCACTTTTTCAACCTGAACGATTACGATACCGCCGCTGTTCTTTACAGCCTGGCATACAGATGTGCCTTCCAGAGGGGATACCTCTTTTTCAAAGGAAATATTCCCACTTTCATCTGCATAAGTACCTCTGATCATTGCTACATGAATGGGGAAAGCAGGGTAGAACAGATAGTCCTGACCTTTGATATTAACCAATTCAATGATATCTTCTTTTGTGATATCATTTACTTTCCCACCGCCGTTTCTGGGATCAATAAAGGTTCCCAGACCTACTTTTGTAAATGTACCCGGTTTGTGTGCAGCAATATCTCTGAACAAATGGCACAGCGCACCCTGAGAAACATTATATGCTTCCATTTTATTTTCCAGCGCCATTTTCACCAATGCAGGAACTGTTGCCCAGTGTCCAGCGATATATCTTTTCAACATACCGTCATGCGCATAGTGCTCTGCGCCACGACCATCTTTATTTCCCTGAGAACCACAGTAAACCAATGTCAAATTATTGGGTTCTCCTGTTTCCAAGAATCTTTTTTCAACCGCTTTGTTCAGCGCTTCGGGAATTGCACTTGCTACGAAACCGCTAGTGGTAATGGTATCGCCATTCTTAACCAGTTTTGCTGCTTCATCAGCAGTAATAATTTTAACTTTTCTCATCGTTAAAATCCTCCTAAATCATCTCACATACATAATGGTAAGACACTGGAGCAGGCAAACCGCCGCCCCAGTGTCGAACACTATGATATCACTTTTTTGTCAAAAGCTGCGGTAAATTACATCATTTCCACAAAGGACTGCAGTCTTGTTTTTACCTGTTCGAAAGACGTCACTTCCTGATCGACTTCGATCATCAGGTTCTTTACGCCTCTTTCTTCAAATTCTCTGTACAGTACAGGGTAATCCCATTCTTCCGGATCACAGAATTTCATCTGAGCGATGATCACTGCGTCAGCACCTGTCTGAACCATTTTATTCATCAGCATCTTGCCGCGACCTTTTTTGGTATCTGTCGCAACAGAACATCCGTACATCTGCTGCCAAGCTTTTGCCATTCTGTACAGAGGACCGCCTTCGCCATCCAATACGTCTACACGGATCTGTCTGGATTCCTGTGCCAGGTCATCATCTACAATAGCCAGACCGAATTCATTGAAGATGTCCAGCAGTTCGTTGGGCTCCAGCAAAATGCCGGCAACGATAACTTTTTTGCCAGTCCAAGGCTGAACGGGCATTGCTTTTACTTCTGCAATCAATTCTTTTACCAATTCGGTATGTTTTTCTTTCAGCATAAACTGTCTTGCTTTGAATACAGCATGACGGCTAACTGCATCAATTACCTGAGGATAATCTGCCGCAACTTTTACGAATTCACGCATTACTTGTCTGTTTTCATTGTAGATTGCAATGGATCTTTCCAGATCAGCATTTGTAATTTTAACGCCCAGATAATGTTCCAGTTGTGCCTTTACCAGTTCATATTCCTTTACCAAGAATGTATTTGCTGCTTCCAAACCTCTGTTTTGAGGGTGTGTGAACACGATAACAGGAGATGTGCCTTTCCATTTCTGGCTCAGGCATTTCAGTGTATCACAAGGTACAGAGAACAGTACCGCTGCCAAATCGTCATAAGCACCTTCGCACTGCAGCTCCATCACCTGCTGCATAATGGAACAAGCGAAAGGAGGCAGATATGTACGAGCTTTGGAAATTGTTTTGCCCTGTGCGCCCCAAATGCCCATCGGCAGATAGCCTGTTGCATGAACCATTTCTTCAGGTGCGTAGATCGGCATGATACCTACAGCACCTTTACCGGTTTCTGCTTTATAATCATCCATTGCTTTTTTGGGATTTGCTGCAATATCTTTTAATTGGGATAAGATCGCTTCAACTTTACTCATCGTTTTCTCCTCCTTATTCTGCTGCCATATTTGCTTCCATCATTTCAACCAGAGCCTGAACGCGAGTTTCATACTGTGCAGGAGAGTATACGCGAGGGTCTGTCTGGTCGCCGTCGAAGCTTACGTAAGGCAAACCGTTCTTTTCTTTGATCACTTCTGCTGTTTCCACATTCAGGAAGCTCATCAGCTTACAGCTTCTGTTCAAGTGATAAACAACGCCGTCTACTTTGCCGTGTTCCATAATGTTCATCAGAACTTCTGCTTTATTGCTCAGGCAGGTATTGATATAGGTTCTTGTGTAGGCTTCTGCCATAGAATGCAGAGATTCATCGTTTGCATCATAGGTCAGGTCCCAAATTGCAGGATAAGCAGATCCTGTCATAATCGTACCCATACCTTTCAGTGTTTTGAATGTGTGACCCAAATGAGGCCATACAGCGATACCTTCCCACTGAATACGTGTTTTTTCAGCGCCTTTGAACGCATAAATACCTGCTTTCAAGTTTTCTTCCAATTCATCCGCAAATGCTTTGAATGTGATTTCTGCATAATCTAAAGAACGGCATGCTACAATCAGCGCCATGTAGTTGAACAGATCGAAACCATTCAGAGGAGAGGGTTTATATTTTGTAAAGTCAGCAATTCTGTTCCACTGATATACGGAACGCTGTGTCTGGTTCTTTACTTCCTGGAATTTCTTCCAATCGAAAGGTCTGCCGCAGATCACTTCCAGCTGAGAAATGGCATTTCTGAATTCATCCGCAATATAAGCTTTTGCATACTCTGGAATCGGCATTGTGTGGTTAAAAGGTACGTCAATTACGATGCAGGGGATATCCAATTCTACTGCAAGATTTTCATACCATTTCAGCAGTGTATTACAAATGTTGTTACATGTAATAACCAAATCAGGCAGAGGAACTCTAGCTGCAGGAGAGTTAACCAGAACTTCAGGTTCCACACCTGTGATGGCAGCTTCTTTCAAGCATTCCATATAACCCATGTTTACTCTACCATAGGAACAGCAGTCGATGTTGTAACCCTTTCTTTCTGCTACATCCAGCATATCCATCGCGCCTTTTCTTGCGCCGATACCAGCCGCATGGGTTTCAGGATAAACCATAGCAATGCCCATGGTTACACAGAATTCCGGAGGAGCTACAGAAGCGGACCAGCATACCAGATCGCCTCTTTCTTTTGCTTCTCTTGCATCCTGATCAGCTTTGTTCTGATAGTAGCCTAACAATTGTTTTGCTTTCATGCCTTGTGTTAAACTCATTCTAATCCCTCTTTCTTATTTTTTTTGAGCCGCTTCGTATGCAAACAGTGCTGCACCGAGCGCGCCGGTTGTTTGTGGGTTTGGCGCCACAATTACGTCTGTTTTTAATACGCTGGCTACGGCTCTCACCACGCCCGCGTTCTGTGCCACACCGCCGGTCATGACAACGTCTTTTTCCAGACCGCCTCTGTAAGCAAGACCGCATGCCCTGCTGGCAACGGACAAATGCACCCCTTTGATGATATTGTTCCTGCTCTCCCCATTGGAAAGCTGGGAGATGACTTCGGATTCCGCAAATACCGTACAGGTACTGCTGATCGGCGCGGTATCCGTCGCCTGTTCATCCAGTTCTGCCATTTTGTCCAGTGTTGTTTCCAGTACTCTTGCCATTACTTCCAGGAAACGTCCCGTACCTGCCGCACATTTGTCATTCATAAAAAACTGCTTGATTCCACCCTTGTCATCCAGCCGGATCGCCTTGGAGTCCTGACCGCCGATGTCAATGATGGTACGTGCAGTTGGTACCAAATGGTAAATTCCTTTTGCGTGACAGCTGATCTCACTGATCTGCTTATCCGCTTCCTCAAATGTAAATCTGCCATATCCGGTCGCCACGGTATAGGAGATATCCTCCTTCTTCAGCCCGCTGACCTCGTATGCCTTCTCCAGTGCTTTCTGGGGACCTGTGGAACCCGTTCCGAACTGAACAACTTCCGCAGCAACAACATCTTTTCCGTCCTTCATGATAACAACTTTGGAGGAAGCGGAACCGATGTCAATACCCATTGTATACATTCTTTGCCCTCCTTCAAATCTATATATTTGACCATGCGATAAAAACAAATGAATCAATCTTTATGACCTACAGAAAAAAACGCCCCGTTTCTTTTTGTCTTTTCTGTGCGGAACAAATGCCCGCTTACGCGACACAAGAAACAGATATCCGCATATCTGTTTCCTCAGCGATTTGCAATGCAAGAAAGGTTTTTTCTCTCCTGCATTTGTCTTGATTATATCATCAATGGATTTTGATTGCAACCATATTGTTAAAAATTTATTATTATTTTTCGAAAAAGACTCGAAAAAACAACAAAACTGCAAAAAATTAGAATTCTGTATACAATCTGAATCTCTCCCCTCATATCCCATTCCTATTTTTGTAAAAAATTATGCGAAATAGATAAAATTTATATAAAATTTTAGCAAATCAGCAGAGGAGTTTCCCTTATAAAATGTATGCCTGGACACATTTTTTTCAAGAAATGCTTCTTCAAAATCATTTGTATGCAAAATATTTGCATCCAAAATCCCTCTGAATCACTAGAATTTGTTAAATAATCTGCAAATAAATGATTTTCTCGATACCATGCTTGCTCCTATTTTGGCAAAAAAAGCAGCGAAAAAAGAAGTCTAACCTGCCTCACTTCTATCCTCCGCTGCCGGTTCTTTCTGCTTGCTTTTGTATCATTTCTTGAAAAAGCGCTTTTTCCGTACGTATTGCGAACGGTGTAATCCCCATCTCCTCTGCCTGGTCTTCCAGTACTTTCAATAGCAATGCATAGTAATCACCTTTCACCTTTTTCTTCTTCGCCAGTCGTGGCAGCATAATATACCATACGCTTTTTCTTCCGACCATTGCCGGTCAATATAATATGTTTCTCCTTCCAAACCGTATAACGCTCGCAGACCATCGAAATAACCCAATTGCAAATCTCTTTGTGTCTGCGCTTTCTCAAATCGTAGTACACTACCTAATTTTTCTGTTGGCGCGATGACCGTAATACAAGCATCCTGCGGAATATCTACTTTCTTCTCATATCCTACTCCATAAATCCGAATGGCCAGTATATCTCGGTATCCTCGTGCCAACAAACTATCAATGGGAAGAACATTTTGTATCCCGCCGTCCGTATAAAATTTTCCGCCCAGAGGTTGCTGCTTGAAAGCCGGGAAATAGGCGCTTGCCAACAGCATATCATGCAGCGTACCGCGTTTGAGCGTTTTGACATCCAAGTCCATTTCTTTCCGGTCCGTCAAGGAATAGGTCACCAGATAACATTCCACATCCGATTGCCGCACTCTCTCTTCATCAATAGTATCCTTCAGCAAGCACCGTAGCGGTCGGATATCAAACCCGCCGTTTTGCACCACTTCCGCCATCTCTTTCAAAAACGCAGGCACATCTGACCATTGCATCTCTTTGCCAAAAAATGCTTTCATCTGTGCATCATCGACATCCATAATCTGGGAGTATGTAATATTCTCCCAAAGCGCAATGGCCGTTTGCAAATCCCGCATTGCCATCAGTGCACCATTCAGTGCCCCTACAGAAGATCCTGCAACCGCACAATACTTGATGCCGGCTTCTTCCAACGCTTTCCATACACCAACTTCATAAGCGCCTTTTGCCCCGCCGCCTTCTAAGGCAATCGCATATTCCTTTGATTTGTCAATTCGCAGATGCATCCGTCTCTTCTCCTTATTCTGCTGTTTCTTCCAAAGCAACCTGAAGCACCTTGCCTGCAATCGGTGTTGCCTTCCCATAATCCGAATTTTCGATCAATACCGCAATCGCAACCTTAGGATCTTCTGCGGGTGCATAACCTACAAACCAGGAATGATCTTTTCCTGTTGCGTTTTCAGCCGTTCCGGTCTTACCCGCCACTGTAACACCGCTGTTCCGTGCTGCGGTACCTGTTCCGCTGTCTACCACACTGATGAGCATGGTATTCAGCGTATCCGCTTCTTCCGACGTACAGATTTGCAGCAGTTTTTCCGGCACCGTTGTAGTACCTGCTTCTCCATTGGCATACTGCACATGATCTATCACATATGGTCGCATCATAATACCATCGTTTGCCACTGCTGAAATCAACATCGCCATATACAGCACAGATGCGCTTGTTCTCCCTTGTCCAATTGCCGTTTCTACCAGTTCACTCTCCGTAGAATCTTTATTCAAGTGCATCACACTCTGGCTATATGCCAGATCAAACTGATATTCTGATAATATCCCACAGCGTTTCATTACTGTACTCAGATTTTCTGCACCGATTTTCTGCGCCAATGCAGCAAAATAACAGTTGCAGGACTCCGCCATCGCTTCCTGCATATCCACTGTGCCATGTGCTTTGTTGTTGTAGCAGTGAATCACTTTATTTTCAAACGATGCTTCCCCGCTGCAGTTTACTGTAAATGTCTGCCAATCCGGCACATATTCCATTGCCGCCAAAGCCGTTATGATTTTGAATGTGGATCCTGGTGGATATAATCCTTGTGTCGCACGATTCACCAATGGACTTTCTTCATCCGCCGTTAAGTATTCCCAATCTGCAGCTACTGTATTCGGATCAAAATCTGGATACGCCTGCATCGCCAGTACCCGCCCTGTAGACGGCTCCATCACCACAACAGCGCCTTTCGCGCTGCCCAGCAAATCTCCTGCAATACTTTGAATATCCATATCAATCGTCAGTACCACATCATTGCCTTTGGGATCCCGACCTTCTATGATTCCTTGCAGCCGTTGAAGCAGTTCCTGATGTACCGACATCAGTGTAAAATTCGCAGCCGCTTCCACACCGGTCTTGCCGACACTGCTGTAACCGGTCACATGGGCAGCCATTCGCGCACGTGGATATTCCCGCAGATAACTGCCGTCCTCTTGCCATACACTGGTTGCCAGTACTTCACCGTCCGCATCCACAATATCTCCGCGCTGAATGCCTGCTTCATCATTTCGCATCCGAATATTATACGAATTACTGGATATCTCCGCTCGGTCTATCATAACCAGCTTTCCCAGATATCCCAACAGCAAAAAAAAGCACAGCGCCAGCAGCCAAAACACTCTTCGCGCACTTTTTTTCATATTATTCATGGGAATGCCCTCCTTCCACATACCGCAGGGAGGTTTCCTGAGCAGCTTGATTATGCTGTTCACAGTAAACGCACACCCATTGCAAAATCCCTAACATCATCAAACTTACCAATACAGACGTACCGCCATAGCTAACCAGCGGCAACGTCACGCCTGTCAGCGGAATGAATTTGATCACGCCTCCAATGATGACAAACGCCTGAAACGCCAGCATCACGGTAATTCCAACTGCCAGCAAGCTATAATATCTCCGATTGCAGTCCAATGTAATCCGAATCCCGCGATACAGCAACATGATAAAAATACAAATAATACCAGCACCAAACAACACACCAAATTCTTCACAAATTGCCGCAAAAATGCAGTCGCTTTCCACAACCGGAATGCTCTTCGGCATCCCTTTGGTCAAACCGCTTCCCAATAACCCATAGGTTGTAATGGCAAACAACGAACTGACAATCTGGTATCCTCCATGGTCAATGTCTGCCCATGGATCCTGCCATGCAGCAACACGCACCCGCACATGAGAAAACAAACGATACGCTACCGCAGCCGCTGCACTGGCTGCTCCCATACCCAGCAAAAACAAAAATTCATTGGATGTGGCAATATAGAGCATCACCATAAATGTCATGAAAAAGATTAGCGCTGCCCCCAAATCCTTTTGCAGCACCAACAAAATCACAACGCCTGCACTCAAAAAGCCAGTAATCAACAATTCCCGCAGTTCTACCCGCTTTCGGAACACACTTGCCAAATAAAACACAAACAGAAATTTTGCCAGTTCCGAGGGCTGAAAACTTAAGTCTCCAATTTCCAGCCAGTTTCTGGAACCACCATGCTCTACCCCAAACAACTGCGTAGACAGCAGCAGTCCATAACACACAATGATATATGCCCATTCAAAAATTTCAAATCGCGGAATCAACCGCAGCAGTGACGGCAAAGCCAGCATCCCAATCAGTCCCAGCGCCATCCATAAGAGCTGACGATGCGCTGATGCAGGCGCAATGCGTTGCAGCATAATCAAACTGACGTCCATCAAAAACAACATTCCCGTCCAAATCAAGGGACAACCCTCGTAATAAAACCGATCCAACAGCTGTATTGCCACTAGTATAAATACCAGAGCAATTGCACCAAAGAGCAGCGCCTGCCAATCAAACAAATAAGTTTCTGGATTATACGACAAAATCAAAAATGCCGTCAAATGCATCAGCACAATCAAACGACGCTGTACAGATATGGCGCGATATGGGCTGCCAAGATAACCGCCTTGCTCATACGCAATATATACAATTGCTTCCCACAGATACAATCCTATATATAACACAAACAAATATCTGCTCAGCATAATAATCAAATCAAACATATACTCACTCCACTCCGCGGAAGAAATGTCCTTTTGTACTGCCTTTTTCGCTCATTTGCCGCAACAATGCTTCCGTTTGCACACTGCGGCGTCCGGGATCTTTTGTCATTTCTACATAAGCCCGAACCACGCGTTCCACGCGAGCAGGTCCCTCTTTGGTAAATTGCAGCCGCACACTGCCTGCTCCATTGTTTAATATCTCATCATAGAATTTCAGTGTAAATAATGGCTTCCCATTGAGTATTGCACAAACGCATCTCTCGCAGTCTGGCATCAACGGGAATTTTTCTCCTTTCCGATCCCGAAGAAAATACAGCGCTTCTTGAAACCGCTTCTTACAATATCGTCCATCCGTTTTCTCTCCTGCAAAATTGCCAATGGGACACTGCTGCGTTGTCATCAAAGGCAAATATCCATATACCACCATTTCACAAGTTTCATCTGCCATCCTTTGCACTTCCTGCAAATTATTTTCCACGGACAGGCAAACACGATCCGCGCCCTGTTCTTTCCAAAACAATACCGATTCCCGATTCATCACATTCAAGTTAAAATCCACCGCAACTTTCTTTCCGGAATCCTTTACCTTGCCAAACTGTCCGGCAGAACGAACCAAAAAACCGTCCAAATCACTATCCAAGAATCGTTTCAGCCGATTCTCATCCTCGTCTCGTTCCCGATCTACCCGGGGCAGTGCCGCATAACACGCAACTGCGTACCGCCGGCATTTTGCAATCACCTCTTCCAGATGCTCTTCTAGCTCTTGCGTAGATTCCACATAAATACCATCCACGCCAACTTGTTTCACCGCCGCTTCCAGCTGCTCTAAATTGCTGACCAGTACAGAAAGGGATTTCCGCCTCCTTTGTTCCTCAGATATCATCGCAGGTGATATCTTCTGCTTTTCTCCGTTTCGTCTGGACTTTTTCCGTATTGCCTGTTCTAATGCTTCTGCTGCATTTCTGCGCAACTGATTCAAACCGCCAATGCTGACATAAATTCCTTCGTCCGCTTGAATCTGCAAGCTCGCCAATACAAATGGTGTTGCTCCCATTTTTTCTGTCTGCTGGCGCAGTTTTTCCACTGATGTTGGCTGATTTCCAGCCTCTTGCACCACTTCTCCGGTTACATATACACTGCTTCCTTGATGATCCCATAACTGCAGCGCCAACTGTTCTCCGATTTTCGCCCGTAGCATACCATAAATCGGCAGCTTTCTGGTTTCCTTCTCCCATGTCTTTTGCAAAGTATCCTGCAAAGCCTTTCCATACGTACGATACACAACATCATTCTTTTCTATCTCCCCCTCCAGCGTCAGTGTGATGACCTCGCCTGCCTTAGAATGTTTGGTCACCTGACATCCGACATGGGGTCCCCGATTCGTCCACACCTCTATGCCATCCCCTGGTACCAGCGGTTCTCTGGTTCGGATCACTACTTTCTTATGCTGCGGCAGATATTTATCCACAATTCCAACCTTTAACCCCCATGTTTTCGGACGTTCTACACTCATCATATCCCGCCCTCCAAACGAGGTATAATATCCTTCTGTAAACCCACCGCGGTTAAACAACTGCAGC
>ERZ1643247.607-NODE-607-length-42238-cov-8.295000_pt1 | contig 42238 bp, 29 predicted proteins | sample MGYA00579264_ERZ1643247 | MGnify/ENA primary metagenome ERZ1643247 (study PRJEB29033, sample SAMEA4952262) | chicken gut metagenome | biome: Broiler Chicken; feature: Gastrointestinal Tract; material: Caecum | place: Ireland | collected 2018 | study: Broiler... | reverse complement strand
CTGCGGCTCTTTCTGCTTCCTGCGCACGGCAAAGCCGCCCCCGTTTCGGGGGCGGCTTTGCCGTATATTCGGAAAACCAGAACTACTTGATGAACGGATAGATCCTGGCGAAGAATGCGCCTTTGACGACGCCCTTTTTAAAGCAAAGCGCCAGAGCGCCGTAGGCGATGAGCAGCGCGCCGGCCGTGCAGCCTATGGCGATCCCCGCGATCGCCCCGCCCGAAAGGAGCGGTTCCACCGTCACCGTCAGCGCGACGCGCGCCGCGGCGTAATTCGCCGTATCCGCGGGGGTATAGACCGCCGCAAAGGTCTTTTCGCCCGCTTCGCCGACGGAGAGCGCCGCCTCCTCCCACGCCCAGCCCGCAGGCAGGGCGATCTCGGAGAGCGTCTGTCCCTCTTTCGCGGTCAGTCCTTCGGGAAGTTCGTACACGGGCGTCGCCTTGTGTATGGTCAGCGTCGCCGTCATGGGGGCGATGGCGTTGTAGTTGTCCGTATCTTCGCCCGTAAAGGCCGCGGTGACTTCCAGCTCGCCCGCGTCCGTAAGCGTGTTCGCCGAATACGAGACCGTAACGCCATCGGGCAGCGTGCCCGTGACCGTCAGCGTCTTTTCGCCGCCGTCGTAGGTATACGTCGCGTCCTCGAACGAAACGCCGCTCATGTCGTAGTCCGCTTTGCCGATGACAACGGTAAACGCCGCCGCACCCTGCGGGAAACAGACCTTGTTTGCGACGTCGATGCCCGCCGCAAACGCTGCCGTCACGGTGTAGGTGCCCGCATTTTGCGGCAGTCCCGTGCCCGTACCGTTTGCCGAAGCCCCCTCGCCCGAGGTCTCCTCCCACGAATAGGTCACCGAGGTATTCTGCACCGCGTAGGACGTTGCGGGCGCATATGCAGTGCCGTAGGTAATTTCCAGGTCCTCTATGTCATACTCCGAAGGCGCTCCGTACACCGCATAGGGGTAGTCCGCATCAAAGTCCCCGTCACCGTAATGCTCTTCTTCCGAAAGGGTGACGACCGTGTGCGTTTCCTCGTTGAAATATCCCGCGTCGACGTAAGCCCGGGGATCTTCGGCAAAGTACCCGCCGAGAATGGACGCCGTATCGCCTGCGATAGAACCGGCGCCGAAATACCCGCCGTTTATGGTGAACGTGCTGTAAGAAAGGATCACGCCGCTGCCGCTTTGTGCGGTATTGTCCGCGATCGTGCCGCCCTTCATGGTGAATACATCACCAATCATATACACGCCGCCACCGCCCGATTCAGCGGTGTTGCGCGCGATCGTGCCGCCGTTCATGGTGAATGCGCAGTCCAATACGTACACGCCGCCGCCGTCACTGAATATATCACCTGTCGCAGTGTTGCCTGCGATCGTGCCGCCGTTCATGATGAATGCGGCTCCGCATGTGTACACACCGCCGCCGAGGTCCGCACGGTTGCCGACGATTGCGCCTCCGTTCAGAGTAAAGACAGTATCATAGTCAGCGCGAATACCGCCTCCCGCCGTTGTATCGCCTCTCCTGCCCGTGCCGCCCGTGATCACGCCGCTGTTGTAGGGGACGCCGTTTATTTCGTTGGCAACGTCTGCGGCCCCCTCGCGGCAGTCGCACAGCGTGAAATCACCGCCGCTTCCGACCATGATGACGGCGCCTTTGCCCGTGCCCGTGAGAACATAGCCGTTCAGACACAGCGTCACCGTGCCCGAAACAGTCAGGTCTGTCGTCAGCGTAACGTCGGAGGCAAGATAGTAATTGCCGCCCGTAAGCGTGCCGCCGTCTGCGGAGAGAGCCGTCCAGCCTGCGCCGTGTTCGGTGTGGCCGCTCTCCGCCGCGTGCGCCGTTCGGGCATAGCCGGGCAGAAGAACGGCGAGCGCCAAAGCCGCGCACAGCGCAAACAGCGCCGCAAGCAGCCACAGGAAAAGTTTGTGAGCGTTCGTTCGGTGTTCCATGCGGTATCCCCCTTTTGAAACTATTTGCAGACCGTCTGCGCAACGATTGCACCCGACGGGTTTTCCCCTCCGTTTCCGATCCTATTTCGCCGCGTACTTTTCCGCGATCATCGGCAGCATCTCCTCGATGAGCGCGATCTGCGGCTTCAGATATTCCTCGTCCTCAAACAGGGCATAGTGCACGCACGCGCGCACGAATATATAGATAAGCGGGCGGATGACCTGCCACGGGATGCCGAGTTTCGGCTCCAGCGATCTCGCATATTCGGTATAGCGCTTGGTGACGTCGCTGAAAAACTCCGTGCCGTATCTGCGGTACCTGGGTGACGTGTACACCTGGTACATAAAGCGGTATTTTGCGCCGTGCTTTTCCGCCGTCCAATACGGAACTTCTTTCAAAAACCGCCTGATGTCGGCGGCGCTTTCGGGCGCGTTCGCCATGAAGTCGTCCTCCACTTTCGCCATGCAGTGCGCCGTAGACCTGATGATGATCTCGTCTTTCGTGGCAAAATAATGGAAGATGTTGCCCGCGCTCATCCCGCACGCCTCGGCGAGCATTTTGGTAGAAGTATTCTCCAGCCCGTTCCTGCAAAAGCAGTCGAAGCACAGTTCCAGCAATCTCTCCCTTTCGCTTACATTTTTAGTTCTCATTTCTCTCCGTTTTATAAAGTAACCAGTCAATTTATAATTTTGTTATACAGGCACATCGGCGCGCTGTCAACCCGTTTTCCGAATTTTCTCCCGCAAAAGCCGACGCAGGGTACGCGCCCGGGGCGCTTCAACCGCCGTGCCCGACAGAACGCCGCGCCCGACATGTGTGTACCCGCGGCGCGGCAGCCTGAATGCCGCAGCGGTCACGCCCTGCACGGCGGAAATATAGTGACGGACGATGCCGCAAACGGACGACTGAAATGCCCCCGGCCAAAAACCGGGGGCATTCCGAAGTGCCTGAAATATCGTTGTTTTTTAACCGTCACCGTCTTTTATGCCGCGGCAACCCCTGCATAGTATCTTGCCAGCATCGCATAGCAGTGCGCGTTGGCGGATTGCAGCAGGATCTGCCTGCCGTTCCCTTCGCTGTTCACGCCCGTATCGGGGTGCTCGGACCAACCGATGATCCATGCGGGAGCGACCAGCCCGTCCTCCGCGCGGTTGTTGTTCCACGCATAGTCGAGCGCGCTGCGCATATGCTCGATGTATTCCGCGCTGTCCGTGACGGAGGCGCTCAGATCGATAAACCCTTCGAGCAGGAAGGAAGTGAACCAGCTGTTGGAGTTGTACGAGTACTGCCCCTGCATGACCTGCGTGTTCGCGAACTGCCTGTCTGCCGCGGCTGCCGTCTCTGCGTTGCGCTCCTGATACAGCTCGGCATACAGATCGCTGTCCGCCTCGTCCGAAGCCGCATAATACGCATACAGCTCCGCACCCGCCGTCATGAACGTGCCCGTGTTGTACGGCAGTTCCTGCGCGTCGGTAAGCTGGATCATATCGTTTGCGTTGGTCATCTCTTCAAAGCCCTCTTTGAGGAACACTTTGTCGCGGATGCACCCGGAATTCGGGTTGCGCAGCGTCATATAGCAGAACTCATAGATATTCTGCGCTTTGAGCATCCAGTCGTCGAGCAGACCGTCGAACTTGCCCTCGAGAGCGGGATCGTCCATAACGCCGATCAGCTTCATCAGCATCATCGCCGTAGGCGCGGAAGAGCAGGCGTTCAGCGACGCGTGCGTCGTATCGCTCAAACTCGTCGATCCTTCAAAGAGGAACTTCGCCGACCACAGCCAATAGATGCCGTGCAGCCCCGTCTCTTCATACCCCTCGCCGACGATCCAGTTGACGATGTTTACCGCTTCGTTGAGGTATTCGACTTTGCCCGTGTTCAGGTACGCGTAGTAGAATTCCTTCGCGACCCAGATATTGTCGTCGAAATAAATGCCGCCGATACCCGTATTCACACTGTCGATCGCGCCGTCATTGCGCCCCGAATTGTAGATGGCGTACGAATTTGCCGTGCCGTCATTTTCGCCGAACTTCGCAAGGACATGATCGGGGTTTTCCCATGACTGCCCGCTACCCATGTTCACCTGCGATACGCGGTAATGGCGCAGGCCCGTGATCAGCTCTTCAAGGTATTCCGTAAAGTATTCATAGTCCGCATGCGTCTCGTCGATCGCCTGCAGGATACCGTTGACCATGGAGACCTGCTCCGTATACGGCCAAAGGAACGGCGCACCGCCGCCCGGGGTCAGTTTGGAGAGGCAGGTATCCGAGTTCCAATAGGTTTCACGGATGAGCTTTGCGTATTCAATGGAACGCGCAAGGTTGGTTTCCGCATACTCTGCGGCGGGGTCGGGTTCTTCCGCCTCATCCTGCCAGCGCGCCTGCAAGGTAACGCTCGCCGTCGGGGTATAGCGATCCCCCGCCTGCCCCGCAAGCGTATCGCCCGCATACCAGCCCGTGAGCGTTGCGCTCTCCTTCACTGCAGTCGGAAGGGTAACGCTTTCGCCCGCCTCGACCCGTTCGCTTTCCTCGCCCGTGAGCGTACCGCCGTTCGCATCGTAGGTGACCGTATAATACACGGGTTCCTCTTCGCCTCCCTGGTCACAGGCAGCAAAAAGCCCGAACGCCAGTACGAGAGCGAGCGCAGCCGCCAGGATCATACTGAATTTTTTCATAGATCATTTTACTCCTTAACATATTGATAAAAATACGCCAACGTTCCGAAATTTTCCGCATTCGCAGCCATATCCAGCACGTTTGCCTTGCTGATGACGGGGGCGCCGTTTTCATCCTTGCTCCAACCGTTTACCCAATCGGAGGGCATCAGCCCGTCATGCAGCATAGAATACGCATGGTTGAGGTTCGCTTCATACGCCTCGATGTACGGCAGCGTCCCTTCGGGATCGTATTCGTACAGTTCCACCCATGCGTCGAACAGCAGGACGTTGAACCACGGGTTCACCGAATCGATAACGCGGTAGTCGTACCCTTCCCGCTCTTTGAACCAGTAGGAATAGGCGCCTGCCGCGCTTGCCTTTGCCTGGTCGAGGTAGCTGCTCTCCTGCGTGATCTCATACAGTTTGACGCCCGCGGCGATCATACTGCCTGTGTTGTATGTAAATTTCCAGGTCGTGATGCTGCCGCTGTTGCTGATATTATCCCAATACACATTGTCGGAAGGATCGCGCAGGGTGTCGTACGTCCACTGATAAACCTGCTTCGCCCGCTCCAGCCATACCTCTTCGCCCGTCGCTTCATACAGCCGCGCGAAGAGCAGCGACGCCGGCGCGTTGGAACAGGTGTTGCGCGAATTCTTGTCCTGCTCGCACCAATAGATGCCGCCGAGAGAGTCGTTCGCCCAACCGCTATACACGAATTCCGCAACGGCGACCGATTTTTCGAGGTAGTCCTCATCGCCCAGCTCCTCGTACGCATTCAGAAATTCGCGCGAGACCCATACGTTATCGTCATAGTAGAAGTCGCCTCCCGCCATGCCGACCGTCGTCGCGCGGGAAGAACAGTACGTCGTGTAGTCGGTGCGGAACCCGCGGTAATACTCGAACCCTTCGACCGTATCGCGGTAATAATCGGCAACATACTCGTTGAGCGTATCGCTCAGCGTGGCAATGCGCCAATTTGCCGCGACCGTTTCGGTATACGGCCAACAATATGCCGTACTGAGATCGCCGTCCGAAGCATCCATGTTCGGATAATAATGATACATGAACAGCGTAACGTCCAACCAGTACTTTTCACGCACGGATTCATTGAGCTGTACGGCACGTTCCGCATACATGGCGGCCGTTTCGTTCAGTCCGTCATACATGTTCTTCTCCTCGGCGGGGTCGCAGCCGACGATCCCGACGCATGCCGCCGCAACGAAACAGGCGGAAAGCAGCAGTGCTACGATCTTTTTCATTGGATCTCCCCTCTCTCTTTCATTTCAGTGACCGCCCTTGCAAAGAGCGTGTTTGCCCAACAGAACCATGGCCGCGTAAACTTTGCGGGATCGTCGCAGTCGAACCCTTCGTGCATGCATCCGCAGCCGGCGTCCGTCGTAAGCAGATACCGGAAACATTCGGCACGCTCCTCCGCGCATGCGGAAGTAAGCAGCTGCATGATGATGCCGATATGCCAGATATACCGATCGGGCGTGTGCGGACTTCCCAGCCCGCGCGCAGCGGCGCCGCTGAAAAAGTACGGATCATCGCCGCTCAGTACAAAGGCGCGCGTATTGCGGTAGATCGGGTCGTTCTTCGCACAGTACCCGATGTACGGCAATCCCAGAAGGTTAGGCACGTTCGCATCGTCGCAGAGCAGGCGGTTGCCCAACCCGTCCACTTCGTACGCGTACATTTTTCCGTACTTCGGGTGCTCGTACACGGCGTATTGCGCAATGCCCTGTTCTATTTCCCTGCACAATTTGCGCGTCCGCAGGCACGCCTCTTCCGAAATGCCCGTCTTTTCCGCATGCCCGAGGAGCCACTCCAGCACGGTGCAGGCGAACATATTGGAAGGGATCAGATACCCGTATTCGCATACATCGTCGCTCGGGCGGTACCCGCTCCAGATCATGCCCGTGTAGCCGACGGGCGTTCCTCTCCCCTCGTTCTGCAGCGTGGGGAACTGCGGGTATTTCGGGCGGCTGTGGCGGTACGAAGATCTGCCGAAATGGTCCTGCTCCGTTTCAAAGGTATCCAGTATACGCCCGTATGCCGCCTGAAACGTTGCATCATAGACCGTATAATCGCCCGTCTGCTCGGCATATTGCTGCGCGAGCCACAGCGGATAGCAAAGCGAGTCGATCTCGAATTTGCGCTCCCAGACCCACGGGCTGTCAAAGTCCGTCACATCGTCTTTGTGCCCTCGCCCGTTCGCCTCCTCGTTGAAGGCGTTCGCATACGGATCGATGTTGATATAAAAGAACTGCCTTGCAAGCACGCCGCGGATGAGCGCGCGCACATCATCGTCTGCCGCCGCATACGGAAGATAGCCCGTGACCTGGACGGCGGAATCACGCAGCCACATTGCGGGAATGTCGCCCGTCAGCATGAACACGCTGCCGTCGCTCTTCCACTCCGCCGCCGTATCCAGCGAGGAAAAGAAGCAGTTCAGAAACATTTCGCGCACATGCGCGTCGCCGAGCGTTGCGGCGAAGTCATTCACCATGCGGCGCATGGTCCCGCATTTTTGCATCGGTTTCCCTTCCGCAGAGGGGGAGCTTTCGCTCCCCCGTACGGATTCATTCATATAGAAAGCCAAGGGATCTACTCCTTACGGTTTATTGCTTTTTGCCTGTCCCCTTTTGCAGCGGATCAGTCCTGTTTGCCCGCTTTCTTTTTACGGACCAGCACAACGGTGACCACGACCGCCGCGATCACTACGACCGCCGCGACTACGATGCCGACGATCAGCCCCGTGTTATCCGGATCCTCCGGATCGTCGGGATCGGTGTCGGGATCTGTACCGGGATCGGGGTTCAGATCGGGATCAGAATCGGGTTCTGAGCCGTCCGTCACGTTGTAGGTAACGGTAAAGGTGAGCTTGTCAAATACGCTCTGCGCCGTCACCGTAACGGTGTAAGAGCCAGCCTCGGAAGCCGATACCGTGTACACACCCGCATCGGAAAGCTGTCCGTCACCCGAAACGAGCTCGTAGGAGACGGTGTAACCGTCTTCATTTACGACATACTGCGAAAAGTCGATGGTGACCGTATCGCCGACCGCAGCATCGGGCTGCGAAGGCACGACCGCCGAGGAGATGCTGCCGCCGAACTGCGAGATGAACTCCACCCATTCGCCGCTGCCTTTGTTTGCTTCGAAATCGTAAACGCCCGAGACCTTGCTCGCCGTTCCGTCCGTCACGATGATGTAGATCTGACGGTCGGTGACGTCCGTATCGGTAATGTTGAACTGCTGCACGATCACGCCCGTCGCGGTGTTGATCATCATCTCCGTAGTCGCCCAGCCGTTGCCCGAAGCGCCCTGCGCCGCGTAGCAGTCCGCGATCTTATCCGTGGTGATATACACCTTCCCGTCCTCGGTGTTGTAGGTCATGAGCGTGTTGTCGCCCCAGAAGTTTGCCGTTCCGTTGCCGCCCTGCAGCGTGAGTTTGATGACGCCGGACTGCCCCGTCGTCCACCATACGATACCCTCGGAAACGGGGACGCCGCAGGAGAAGCCTATTTCAAACGCGGCATTGTATGCTTCGACGAACGCCTCGGCGATCTCTGCCTTAGTGGGCTGTTCGATGCCCCAGATCGTCCAGTACGCGGAACTGATGACGCCGTCGTTGACGATGCTCTCCGTGATGTTTTCGGAATAGTTGGTCGTTTCAAAGAAGTTATCTTCTGCGTTATAGATAGAACCGACCGTGACGGAAGCGGATTCATTCAGGATGGTGACGATGCCCTCCCCGGGAACGATCGTCCGCTGTTCGCTCGCCGTCAGGCGGACATAGCCGTTGCTGAACGGATAGGCGTAGATCGTCTGATCGTCCGTCTCCGCCGCCGTGATCCGCTCGCCCGTGGGGTACCCGACCGCCGTGTTGCTTGCATATGCCGAATATACGGCGGGGCGCAGGTAGACGAAGGTATCCTCTGCCGCAACATACGCGAGCATGTGCGTGCCGCCCTTGGTATCCGTATACAGCTGATAGATAAAGCCGTTGCTGTACGTCGCCAGCGTAACGGTCTGCAGCTCTTCGTCGGAGGCGAATTCGACCTTCTCCTCATACGCGGCGACCATTGCCTGGCTGAACGTCGTCAGCGTGTATGTATCGGGGATGACGCTTTCGGTGACGGTGCTGTCCAGCCTGCCCACCCGCGAAGTGAGGTCGATGTCGGAGGCAACGCCGTCCGCATTCACGTTCTGCCCGATGACGATTGTCGCATTCACGTTCTGCGCGGTCTCGCCCTCTGCCTTCATATAGCCGTTCGCGAAATTCTGGTAGCGGTTGCCGTCCGTTGCCACAAAGTCGTCCGACGTAGGATCGCCAAGGGATCTCATATCTGCTTGCAGTTGCAGCTCTTCGTCGGAAGCATTGCTGGATACGTTTCCCGCTATTTCAAACATACGCTGGAATTCGTCTTTGATCAGATATACCCTGCCCTCTTCGGTATTGTAGGCGAGGAAAGCCCAGCCGCTGCGGTTTGCATCGTTCCAGGGGTCGGAAACACTGTCGCCGAAGCGGAAGTTTTGCGAAATAAGTGTCGTCCCATAGAGGGCTTTCCCGCTTGCATCCTGCCCGTTCGTCATGACGGGAGACCAGGGATAGCCGACATCAAACCCCTCGCTCTTATAGCGGTTGTATGCATCCAAAAACGCCTGGTAAAACTCCTGCTGCGTTTTGCCTGCCGCACTCGCCGCCGCAGCCGAAGCCGCACCGACAAAACCCGTGGCAAGCGGGTCGGCGTCCACTTCGGTCACGCCCGTCCCGTCCTCATTAAGTTCGACGTTCTTCTCTTTGACGACCGTCGTCGCGCCGTTGTCCGAACGGATATACCCGCTCGTGAAGTTCTGGTACGCCACATAGGTGCCCGCGTCTTCATCGACGATGCGGAACATATCCCCGACGGCGGGACCAAGTTTCTGGTTACCGCTGTCCTGGTACTGATTCGCGAATTCGGCAGTGATGAGGTACGCCTCGTCGTTCACGCCGTCATAGCTGAGCCATGCGACGTAATTTTCGCCCCAGCCGCCGTACCCTGCATTGATATATTTCAGGTCAAGAACGGCGGCGCCTTCCCATACCTTCCAGCCCGAACGCCTGTTTGCCTCGTCGATAATGCCGTTGCTGCCTTCGATGTTGGAATAGGCGAGCAGTTCGCCTTTGTTATATGCCTCTTCTAAGTTACCTCCCCCCGTGGTGATCTCTTCGATCTGGGTGTTCAAGGACTCGATCTTTTCGTTGAGCGCGGCGATGATCTCACTATCGCTCTTGCCTCCCGGATTGACCGAGCCGCCCTCGGTGGTTGCCGAGAACGTGCCTGCGGCGAACGCCATGACGGACGTTCCGATCACGCAACCGACCAGCACAAGCGCCAGCACGATTGAAGCCCAAAGTTTTTTCATCAAAAATCCTCCTTTGACTTTTCAGTCTTTTATTCCCCCGAGGGCGACGCCCCGGATAAAATACTTTTGCATCAAGATAAAGATGATCACGATCGGGATCGACATCAGGATCGAGATCGCCATCAGCGGCCCGTAGTCTGTTGAAAGCGTCGTTTTGAAGAACTTGAACGCCATGGTGAGCAGCTGGTTCTGCGGGCTCTGCAAAACGATGTTCGGCCACATAAAGTTGTTCCACCCGCTCTGGAAGGTGAAAATGCCGAGCGTAAGCAGCCCCGGAATGACGAGCGGCAGATAGATCCGGAAAAAGATCGTGAAGTCGTTCGCGCCGTCCAGGCGGGCGCTTTCGGCAAGGTCATCGGGAAGCGAGGCGAAGAACTGACGCATGAAAAAGATGCCGTATACGCCGATGCAGCCGGGCAGGATGACCGCGCCGAGGTTATCATAGAAGCCGATGCCGCCGTTCCCGAGGATGTCGTTGCCGCCCGCAAACGGAAAATGCAGCAGCACGTAAAACGTAGGGATGAGCGTGATGACGCCCGGCACCATCATCGACAGCAGCATGATGTTAAAGATGATCTTGTGCCCCGTAAAACGGATCTTGGAAAACGCATATGCGGCGAGCGACCCGAAAAACAGGTTCGTGAATACACCGACCAGCGTCGTGATGAGGCTGTTGGCGAGCATGTTCCAGAACGGGATCGTTTCAAACACATATGTATAATGTTCGATCGTGAACGAGGACGGGAACCATGTGATGGGCAGTGCATAAATTTCACTGTCCGGCCGCAGCGATGTGATGAGCGACCAATAGAAGGGCAGCACCATCGCCAGGGCAAGGAAACTCATAACAAAGTAAATGAGCACAAGGTAGACGATACGCACGGCTTTGCGCTTGCGGCGCGCGCGCACGGCGTCAGGATCGAGCTGCGGCGCAGGCGTTTGCGCCGCAGCGTCCTGCGGAGCGGGCAATGCGGTATTCGCTTTAAGTTCCGTCATTCTTCTCCCCTCCTTACCCGTTTACCTTTTTATCCAGGCGGCGGATCAGCAGGTTCACGATCATGATGATCAAAAACAGGACAAACGCCTGTGCCGCGGCATAGCCCGCCTGTCTGCCCGCGTTTGTGCCGAACGAATTCTGCCATATGAGGTACACGGGCGTAAGTGTCGCGTTTGCCGGTCCGCCGCTGGTGAGAACGTAGATCTGGTCATACAGCTGGAACGCGCCGATAAGCGTCATCGTAAGAATAAAATACATCGTGGGCGCGATCAGCGGGAAGGTGATGCGGAAAAAGATGGTGAGCGGTCCCGCTCCGTCCAATTTTGCCGCTTCGTACACCTGCGTGGGCATATTCTGCAACGCGGCGACAAAGATGATCATATTCGCGCCGACGCCCTGCCATACCGTAACAAGCGTGACCGAAACGAGCGCCGTAGACGAATGGGTGAGCCACGTGCCGCCCGGAAGCCCGAAGAGTGCAAAAATATCGTTCAGCAGACCGTACGAGGTGTTCATCATCCACAGCCACACCGTGCTCGCCGCAACGGTGCTGGTGACGCTGGGAAGGTAGAACAAAAACCTGTATGCCTTCACGCCGCGGCGGTCGCTGTTGACGAGCAGCGCCAGGATCATCGAAAGGATGATGTTCATAGGCACCGCCATCAGCGTGTAGCAAAGAATGTTCAGGATACTCGTCCAGTACAAACTGTCCTGAAACACCTGCGCAAAGTTATCGAATCCGACATACTCCATGCTGAGGAAGAACATATCCGACTCAAAAAAGCTCAGGTAAACGGACATGATCAGTGGGATCAGCACAAAGATACAGAAGATCAGAAGCGCGGGCAGGACAAACAGGTATCCGATCAGGTTGCGCTGCGCTTTGAGCGTCAGCCCTTTCCGCTTCTTCTTAACGGATACAGACTGAGCCTCTTGCATTACGACCTCCCCTGAGCCTGGCGCAGCAGCGCATTGCCGTCGTCGCGGATCTTTTCATACGTGGCGAGAACGGTAAGGCTTCCTTCCTTCAGCATCTGGATATCCGCACGCACGATGCTCGATTCAAACACTTCATACCCTGCCACGCTCGGGCGCATCTTATAATTTTCAAGATACGGCAGGATGTCGCCGATCACACCCGTGTTTTCGGTATAGAACGCATTGTTCCACAGGTCGCTGCGGCAGGTGATGACTTCGTTGGCAGTGAAATAACTTTCGTTCATTTCGTCATCCAGAAGCCACAATTTGATGACTTCCCATGCCTTTTCGACATGCGATCTCCATTCGTCCGTACGCATGTTCTCCATAACGGGCTGCGGGATGGCGAGGCCATACCCGCCGAGCATGCCGCCGACCTGCCCGTTCTGCATGCCGGTGCTGTCCGTTTCGCTTGCCACGAGCGATTCGCCGTGCGCGCCCTGTTCGGTGTTGACATTGATATAGGTGAGATCGCGCGCAGGGTACGGCAGCATCTTATAATTTTTGATGCTGTACGAAGAGAGTTCCTGCGGGAAATAGATCGAGCCGTACGTCATCGCCAGAAGCCCGTTGCCGAACGCGTCCGTACCGCCGTGCCCCGTATTGCACAGATTCAGCGCATACAGCTCCTTGAAAAACGCAAGCGTGTCGTATACGCGCATCGATTCGCCGTCGGTGAAGATATCTGCCGAATCCGTCGACATGACCGTATCGCCGTAAGCGCTGCTGTTTTCGTCGGTGTCGATGAGCTCGCCCGTCCCCGTATATACGAAGGAGAAGAACTGCCCGTCCGCACTGGTCGTGTTCAGACCCGAACGCGTCACGTTGCTCCCGTCGCGGATGGTCAGTTTATCCGCCGCGTCGATGAGCTCGGACCAGGTATCCAGCGAATCCACGTCGATCGCAGACGCCGAGTTCTGGTCGTTATATGTATTCACGATATCCATGTTCACATAGATGCCCCAAGGGTCGGCATCCAGCGGCAGCCCGTACTGCGAGCCGTTAACGGTCAGCTCGTCGTACGCCTCATCCAGGAAAACGGACGTATCGATGTTATCCTCTTCGAGCAGGTCGTCGATCGGCATAAGATAGGTCGTGTTCGAAGGCGTCGCGAACCTGTCCCAGATCACGATATCGGGCATCATATGCGGCCCGGAAATGCACGCCGTGCTCAGCGTCGTGGGAAGCTGCGTGAACGGCGAAAACTCCAGGTACACGCCGAGTTCTTTGATCTCGTCCGTTTCGTTGAAATCATCCAGCCACGCCTGGAACCGCGAGCGGATCGTGGCGTTGGCATACTGGTCGGGTGCCCAGATCGTAAGGATCAGACGCCCGTCATCCGTGTATTCGCTGTAATCGTTTGCACTCGTCGTAGAGCACGCCGTTGCACCGAATACTGCCGTCAATGCAAGGATCGCCGATAGGCAGAGTCCCAGCAATTTTTTCATCTTTCATTCCTCCTTCCAAACAAAATTTGGGGCATTTTCCCCCTTGTTCTCTTTCATTCTACAATACATTTTCTAAAATTGCAATATGTTTGTGACATTAAACATCATTTTTAAATCATTTAAAACATTTTTATTGCATTTTAGAAATCCGCTTTCATTTGTTTGACCGTTTTACACAAATCATGTTATAATCCAAGCAAAGGAGAAAAAGTTGCTATGGATATCGAGGAACAGGAACGACAATCCGAAAATTCCCATACGCTCTATCTGACGATCTACAACAAACTGAAAGACGACATAATCCGCGGCGTTTACCCCATCGGTTCTGTTCTGCCGACGGAAATGGATCTGACAAAAGAATTTTACGTTTCCCGCACGACCGTGCAAAAAGCAATGCAGCTTTTGCTCAAAGAGGGCTACATATCACGGACGGCGGGGCGCGGCACCTTCGTGGAAAAGATCCCGATCGCACCGCAGAAACATACGATCGGGCTTGTGCTTTGCAACATTGCGTACAGCTTCGGGCTGGATATCCTGACTTCCGTCGAACGCGAAGCGGCAAAGTACGGTTACCACGTTGTTTTCAAAAACTCGATGGACTCTTCGCAGAAAGAAACACAGGCGATCAACGACCTTGCGGCGTTCGGCGCGGAAGGGATCATCATTCAGCCCGTACATAAAGAGTATTACAACGAAGCGCTTATACAGCTGCACTTCAACAAGTTCCCCATTGTACTCGTTGACAGGTTTTTTTCGGGATTCCCCATTCCGAGCATCAGCACCGACAACGCGGCGGCGGCTAAAGCGGTGACAAATTATCTGTTTGCCCACGGACACGACCGCATCACCTTCATCTGCAGCCCGCAGCAAAACACCTCTTCCGTGCAGGACCGCATCGACGGATTTTTGTCCGCACACCTGGAAGCCAACAAACCCACCCACAACTCTGACGTGCTGCACACCATCCTCAGCCCGCACCTGCAGAACAACGAAAAAATGTTCCAGCAGGACATTGAAACGATCAAGCGGCACTTGCTCGATTCACCGGACGTGACAGCGATCATATCCTCCGAATTTTCTATTACGCAGATGATCGTGCAAGCCGTACAGCAGCTCGGCAAAAAAATCCCCGACGATTACTCCCTTGTGATGTTCGACGGATATGAATCCATCTATCCCTCTATTGCAACGCATGTTGAGCAGGACCAGGCTGAGATCGGCAGGCGTGCCGTAGAGATCCTTCTGGCGCAGCTTACGGGCAAAACCGTACCCATTAAAACACATATTCCCTTTACGATCGTCGAAGGCAATACCGTCCGGACGCGGGAACGCTGATATCCTTGCCCCGCCGCGACTTATCCGAAAACAAATATAAAAAAGGGCGCGCCCCGAAGCAAATGCTTCGGGGCGCGCCCTTTTCCCTGATCCTGTCTCTATCGTTCTCTGCTTTTCTGCCAGGGCATTCCCTCCGCAGGCAGCGCTGCTTTCGCGTCCTTCATCTCTGCACGCGCCCGCCGTTCCCTCCGGACAAAAACGCATACACGTCCGCTTCCTTCGCGTAACTGAAATCGCCGTCCGTGCTGTGTTTCAGAGCGCCGACCGCGGCGGCAAAGCTCGCCGTTTCCGCAAGCCCCTTCCCCGTTTTATACGCATGGATGAGCCCTGCGAACATCGCATCGCCGCAGCCGAGGCGATCCACGATATCCAGCTCGTACATCGGCGAAGCATACGTTCCCTCTCTGCCGCACAGCACGACGCCGTACTGCGTGCGCGTTGCCGAAAGCATACGGCGCTTTGCATGCACAAACAGCTCGATGCCAAACCGCCGGCGCAGCCTTGCGTCCGTTTCTTCAAGCGGCTCGCCTTCCTCGGCGAAAAGATCTTCCGCTCCCGCACACACCTTCACATAGGGCAGGAGCGTTTCCATCGCTTTCCGCGCCCGTTCCTTGCTCCAAAGAGCGGCGCGGTAGTTTACGTCGCAGGAGACGCAGACCCCCATTCCCGCCGCCGCCTTTGCCGCCGTAAGGAGAATGGCAGGCATTTCCCCGCCGAGAGCGGGGGTGATCCCGCTGAAATGGAACCAGTCCGCATCGGCAAAAATCTCCTCCCAGTCGTAATCCTCTGCCTTTGAAAGGGCAAAAACCGATCCTGCGCGGTCATACACGACCCGCGCGGAGCGCGCTCCCGCGCCTTTTTCATAGTAGTAGAGCCCCATCCGCCCCTCTGCAGGCAGAAAAAACCGCGTGTCCACCCCGAAGGCGCGGAGGCGCTGCACCGAGGCTTCCCCTATCGGATTTTGCGCATATTTACTGACGAACGCGCTCTCATTGCCTAAATTTTTAAGCGCAACGGCAACATTTGCCTCCGCGCCGGCAAAAGAAACGTTCAGGTCGTTCGCCTGCCGCAACAGAAGGGACGCGGGCGGCGTAAGGCGGAGCATCAATTCGCCGAAACAGACCGTTTTTCCCATTTCATGCCTCGCCTGCGATCGTTTTCAGCCGCGCGGCTTTGGCGCGCACCTCTTCTGCGGACCCGCTGCACAGCGCGCCGCCGACGCCGAGCGCGAAGGCGCCCGCACGCAGCCATTGCGCGGCGTTCTGCTCGCCGACGCCGCCCGTGGGGATAAGTTCGAGGTTGGGGAACGGCGTTTTCCATGCACCGATCGCGGCAGGCGTGAATTCGCTTGCGGGGAACAGCTTAACGGCCATGCACCCGCACTCCAGAGCGCGCACGGCCTCGGTCGGGCTGTGCACGCCCGGAAAGACGGGAACGCCGTAGCGGTTCCCCATCTTTACCACATCCGCGTCAAAAGCGGGCGTGACCAAAAATTTTGCGCCCGACAAGATCGCAATGCGCGCACTCTCTGCATCCAACACGGACCCCGCGCCCAACAGCGCTTCGGGCAAGGCATCGGCAACGGCTTCCAACCGCCTGTGCGCGCGCTCCATCGTGAGGGGCAGCTCCATCACATGCAGCCCGCCCGCCACAAGCGCACGGCAGACGGCGGATACTTCCTGTCCGCTCTCTCTTCGCACAATGGCGATCACTTTCTCCCGTGCGATCTGTTCGTACACGTCTATCGCTTTCACCGTTCACACCTCCCCTTTTACTTGCCGTACAGCTCCTTTTGCGCCGCAAACGTATCGTGAAACACCGTGCAGCTCTCCCGCTGAAGGCTGCTGACGACCATTTGCAGCTCCGAGCCTTCCGAAACAAGTTTCCCCGCGAGCACATCCTTCGGAGTGAACTTCGCCATCAAAATTTCGCGGGCGGGATCCTCCACCCCCGGCACGCCGTAGCCGCGCTCACGGTCGTATACGATATAGATGAACCCGTTCCTCTCCGTCCCGTCAGGGTACGAGACCAGGTTGCGCCCGTCTAAAAGCAGGCCGCCCTTCCACGTTTTCCCTTCGTCTTCGGAGAGCAACGCCGTCAGATTGTTCCGTCCCGTGTAATTGACGTGGTTGACCAGCAGCAGGCGCCCGTCCTGCAGGCGGCGGAGGAAGAAACGGCTGCACGGGCCTCCCCAGCCCGTATCTTCGCCGGCGCTCCATTGCCTGCCGCCGTCCGAAGATTCGCTCACGCCGATCCCCTTATAGGTGCGCACATACATACGGATGCGCTCTCCGCTTTCGACGAACATATGCTCGTCGTAGCAGCGCGCGGGCATATCGACGCCTCCTAACCGCTCAAACGTTTTTCCTTTGTCGCGCGAACGATACGCAAACGCCAGACGCGGCTCGCTCTCCGATTCGGGCATGCCGGTAATGTAAATGCCTCTTTTCCAGACGGCGACGGGGAACAGCCAATCGCCGTTTTTCAGGACAGTGGGCTTGTTGAGCATTACGTCCTGCCCGATCTTGAAAGGCTCGCCGAAGGTGAGCGTTTCGGAATCGGGATCCTCGCAGACGGCGGCGTATGCGCCGTACAGCGCGCCCGGCATGACGGACCAGATGAACCAGAGCCGCCCGAGCGGATCGACCCACACGCAGGGATCGTAACAGCGGAATTCACTTCCGGCATCCGCCGCCGCAACGGGCGCGGACCAGCTCTGCCCGCCGTCGTCGCTTTTGATGAGCACGCAGAAGTTGCCGAGCTCTTCGCCGTCGCCGCCGCTGTAAAAGGTAACGAACAGCCTGCCGCCGAGGGTGACGTCGACGCTCGGGATGCCCTGCCATTTGCGCTGCGTATATTTTTTTAAAAGTTCTTTGTCGGTAACAAGCATATCCTCTCCTTTTTTGCTATGCGCCTATCTGCGGAAATACGGTGACGCGCAATTTTGCCGCGCCCTGCGGAATAAGTTTTATATACTCCGCGCCGCCTGCCGCGGAAAGGATGTTCCGATCGGGCAGGCAGGGCGTGAACACAAAATCCCCCTGCAAGGTACGCCTCTTCTTGGCATATAAGTCATAGCACTGCACGACCTCCTTTTTCCTTTCGAGGTCCCAGCCTTCGATCGTATGCGCGGGCACTTCGAGGCTGACGGGCACATGCGCCGCATCCCACGGATCTCCGCACAGCTCTCTGCGCGAAAAGCGCACGTTTCCGTCTGTAAGTTCGCTTTTGCGGAGCGCGAAATTCCACTGCGAATCGGGGAAATATTCATAATCGGGCAGCGCGCTCTCCGCAGCCTGCGTAACATGTTCCCTGATCTTCACGCCGAGGCTGTACACCAGCGCGCCGCGCTCGATGTACAAACCGCCGTCCGCACTGTCCTGCACGCGCACCTGCGGATACAGCTGCAGGCGCAGCACGTCCCCTTCGCAAAAGACGCGTTCGATCCTGCAAAAGCCGCCCGCAAACGCCGCCTCGACCGCCTGCCCGTTCAAGGTAAGGCTCGCCCCACGGCTCCACGAGGGCACGCGCAGATGCAGCGCAAAGCCGACGGGGTCTGCCGTATGTACGGTAAAGGAAAGTTCGTCCGTAAACGGATACGCCTCCGTCTGTTCGACGGTCACCGTATGTTTACCGCGCGTAAAGGTAAACGCTCCGGGCGCGTACAGGACAGCATACGGCTCGCCGCCGCGCAGGAACCACATATGGCGGCAGAAGTTCGGCATAAAGCGGTTGCAGTTGCCCGAACAGCACGCCGTATGATGGCGCGCATTGTAGCGCATCCAGCCCGTTCCCCTGAAAAATTCGTTGTGATTGCTGTTCTCCGCCGCAATGACCTGGTTGGGGCAGCAAAAGTACTGTATCGCGGAAAAATCTTCCCGCACGGCGCCGATCCCCGCGTTGAAGATGCACTTTTCGATCTTGTCGGCATACAACGGATCGCCCGTCGCCATAAAGAGATAGGAGAGCGCCCAGGTGTAATCCGTAACGGTGCACAGCTCATGGCTTTGCAGCGAATCGTTGCCGATCAGAAACTCATTGCTGCAATGCCCGCCGTCGGCAAGCATGAACATCGTGTCCAGCTTTTCAAAGGCATGCACGCTGGCGGCAAGGTAGCGCCTGTTCTTCGTATAAAGGTACAGGAGCGCGCCGATCTTGCCCGTCTCGTCATAGGTGACGCCGTGCGCGTACGGCTTTTTTTCGGAGAGCATGACCTCCTCGCAGTTGTCGTCGAGGCAGCGCGCATTGTAGTTTTTGTAGGTGCTTTCCGCCAAAGAGAGCAGCCGCGCATCCCCCGTGACGCCATACGCCCACAGCATGGGTTCGATATGCAGAAATTCGCGCTTTTCGGAGTAGTCGTACTGCCCCTTCAGATAGAAATCCCGCACCGCTTCGGGGATGCGCCTGTCCCCTGTATGCTCGTACTTTGCCATCAGCCCGCGGAAGAACACGACGTGCGGCCAACGGTGCCACCCGCTCTTTTGCCGCAGCACATCGGAGCCGATAAAGCCGTCTTCGGCGACGTGCGACAGGGCGTAACCGAAACTTTCGTCCGCGCGGGCGCACAGATCTTCCCGCCCCGTCAGTACGCCGCAGCTGTACATGCCGTCCAGCCAATAGGCAGTCTGCTCGAACACCTCCCACGGCGGCGTTTCGCCCTCCCTGGTTTCGCCCTTCCAAAAGGCGATGCTGTACGGGTACCCGATCTCGTTGAGATGCCCCGTAAGCCCCTCTGCCTGCGTATTGAGAAAGTCTTTCAGCCAGCCGCGCGGCAGCACTGCGCCGAGCGGCACTCTTGTAAAATTGCCCGTATCCATGATCTCCTCATACATAAGACATATATTCCGTCAGTGTGTTCGCAGTGACCGTTTCTCCCCAATTTTGCATGATGATGCGGTTCCCCTGTCCGAATTCATCCAGGATATCCTCTTCCAGCTCCTCTATCCGCGCCGTTTTTCCTTCGGCGTACGCTTTGAGCCGCTTTGCATTTTGCTGCAGGCGGAAGAGGAGCGCGCCGATGCGGATGTGCGTGACGTCTATGCCGTGCGGCTTGTTGACGCGCATCCACTGCTTTTGGAACGCTTCAAAAAAGGCGCGTATCGCGCGCATCGCTGCGGGATAATCCTCTTTGGCAAGGCGAAGTAGTTCCGCCTTATCCCCCGAACGGTATGCCTTTCGGGTGCGCACGCCGAGGTCGAACTTTTTCGAGAGCGCCTTTACGAGCGCGATCTGCGTATCGAACAGATAGGAATATTCGCCCGCCGCCCTCTTCGCTTTTTTAAGTTTCGCAAGCTGGGCGCGGTACGCCTCGGCGATGCCCCCTTGCAGGGTCTTATCCATACACCCCAAAAAGGTATCGTTGTAGAGTAGGTACTTTGCCGAGGTATTGATATAGCCGCGCTCCCCTTTACCGCTCAGATCGTTCGCGCCGTCTATGCTCATAAAGAGGCGGAAGGGGCAGAACATCTCCGAAAATGCCGCGCGGAACCTTTCTTCGCTTCTGTTGCCGTAAGCGCGCTCCGCATAGTAGACGATGTTGGGAAGCACCGAAAAGACCGGCGTTTCGCAGCCGCAGTCTCCCCACGCGGACAGCATGACGTCGCGCACGCCCGCACGTTCGCAGTCGTTTAAGTTCGCGCGGTTGACGGGCAGGCTGAACGCGTTGTTGGGCGCAAAGCCGTACCACTTCGCCGCGCCGCCGCAGAAGCGGAAGGAGGAGCAGAAGTTTTTGCCTTCCGCAAACCGATGCGCGATCTCCCCCTCCCGCACCTGCGTTTCATAGTCCGCAAAGGGGTTGCCGTAGCTCCAGCCGATGAGGGTCACACCCTCGGGCACGGCAGGCATCTTTTTGCCGCTCCTGCCCGCTTCCTCATACTCCCGCCAGAACATATCTCCCCACATCTGCACGGAAAAACCATACTTTTTTGCAACGGAGAGCACAAACGCAAGGTGCCTGCGGTAGAGTTCGGCGGGATCGTTCTGCCCGTAGAGATCCCTGTATTTGCCCCGCCCGAGCATGAACGCTTCATCCATGCCGATATTGACTTTGCGCGAGGTAAACGTTTCGGAAAGAGTTGCAAAGATATGTTCTATCAGTTCGCGCACGCGCTCGCTGCCGACGAGCAATACGTCGTTGCAATCGAACGCACCCTTATAATAGGTGCTCCAGCGGTACAGGCTGCGCAGATGCGCCAGCGTCTGAATGCAGGGCACGAGCTCGATGCCGAACAGTTTTGCGTACGCATCGATCTCCCTGAGTTCCGCCCGCGAATACCGCCCGCGCAGGTAGCCGAAATACGGCTCGCCCTCCACTTCGTAGGTATCCTCCGTATACAGCTGCAATTCGCTGTAACCGAGCAATGCAAGTTTGCGGATAAGCTCCTTTACGGCAGGCACGTTCATCACCGCATTGCGCGAATTGTCGACGAGCAGAGAGAGCGTGTCGAAGACGCGTTCCTCAAAGGAGGCAGCGTTCCCGCCCGCCGAAAGGGCACGGCGCAGCTGACGGAAGAACGCGGCGGGGCGGTCATAATAGACCGTGATCCCCGTTTCGTCCCGTTCAAACCCTATGCGGGCGCCCTCTTTTGCCGTAAGGCGGAGAGCGGGCCCGCTCTCTCCGATGTGCAGGTCTTCCCGAAGCTCATAAAGCCCCTGCCTGTACCGGGCGTCCTGAACGCCCGACCCGAATAAAACGTTCATTCTTTAAAAGAAAACTCGATGGAATCGACAGAAAATTCTTCACCTGCGCCAAGCCGCAAAAACATGAACATGATGTTTTTTTGGTTGCCGCAGTTCATGTTGTTGCGGTAGTACCCTGCGCTCGTTTCGATAGCGGTCGTAAAGGAAAGCTCCGCAAAGGTCCCCGCTTTGGGCACTTTGGTCTGGTTGGACATTTCCGCCCCGTCCTCATCGTTGTAGGCGAGGAACATGTTCGGCGAAGCCTGCGGGTCGACGTTGACAAGCATGCTGACGCGGAAGCAAACATTGCCGTACGACTGCATGGTATCGCTCATGCGGACGGTCAGCGCGCCGTCTACAGAGTAAGTGAACTGCGCCTCGCTGTCCTCCGTCTGCCCGGCATACAGCTGCACATAATTTTTCGCCTCCGAAAAGGGATAGCTCATCTCATTGTAGCCGTATCCGAGCCCCACCGTCTGCCCGTCGTCAAAGGGAAACGCGGAACCGTCCTGTTCCTGCTGCCCGCTCTCCGCGCACCCGAAGGCGGCAAAGAGAGCGAACAGCAGCAAAAGCATGGCGGAAACGATCTTGCTTGCCCTCATATCCTTTTCTCCTTAGGCGGGAACGGGGTAGAACTCGATGCTCTCCACATAGATGCAGCTCGTTGTGTTGCAAAACATCTGGAATGGATATCGGGCGTCCGCCGTACCGAGCGTCTTATTGAACAGCGTCAGCGAGCCGCTCGTCTGCTCCGTGGTAGCGCTTCCGTGGAATATATCCTGCTCATCCAAAACCGCATTATAGTTCGTATCTGTGGCGATAAAGATGCGCGTCAAGCCTGCGGGGAACACAAAATTTATTTTGATATTATACGTACCCGCGGCGACATCCCTTGCCAGCCAATTGCAGTTTAATTCCGTTCCTTCCGGCGTGATCCTGAACAGCTTTGTCCCGTCTTCGCCTTCCACGACCGCCCTTGCGGCTCCGTTTGTAATAAAGTTCCCTTCCGGTCCCGCCGTTTCACTGAGGGCATCCCCTTCAAAGGTCGTGACCGCCGCGGGAACGGAACCCGCTTTTCGGAACACGATGCTCTCAACATAGACGGTACCCGAAGACTGACACCAAAGCTGGAAACCGTAGCGCCCGCCCGGTCCCGAGATCGACCGCCCGAAGAGCACCAACGATCCCTCTTCCGCGTTTGCCGTATTGATATCCTGCCCGTTCAAAACGGAGGTGCAATTTAAATCCGTCGCCACAAAGATACGGGTCAGCCCTTCGTCAAAGCGGAAGTTGATGATAATATCGTAGCTGCCCGCGGGAACGTTCCTTGCGACCCAGTTCAGATTGAGCCTGCTGTCTTTCGGCGTGAAGGCAAACGCGTGGTTGCCGCCGCCTACATCTGCCACCGTGCGCGTGCCGTTCGTATCATTGTTGTCTCTGCCGTTGGTGATAAAATTATCCGACGGAGCGCTCCCGACAGGATCGGTATCGAACGTAGTGATGTAGCAGTCGTCCGCCCTGACGAGCAGATATTGCGTTGCCGTCAGATCGCCGCTCGCCCCCTTCGCCGTAACGGAGATGACAAATTCGTAGTACGAGCCGCTCGCAACGACGACGGATGCAAAAGTGTTCGGCTGTTCCTGCTCTTTTCCGTCGATCTTATACGACGTGACCGAGAACGCACCGCCCTCGGCAGGCTCCGCGTTGATCGCAAGCACATCGCCCCAATCGCCGACGGCAAACGTTTCGCCCGCCGTGACGACCGTGTTGACTTCATACCCTTCCTTGAACTGCACTTTCAGCGTTTCGGTGTTGTATACGACGTTCACGGTGACCGTTCTTTCAACGCTGTTGTAGTTTTTGGTATCGTTCGGGGTGAACACAGCCGTGAAGGTGTTTTCGCCGAAGCTGAGCGCGGTATCCGCGCCCGCCTCTTTCCACGCCCATGTGCCGGGATCTTCCGCAGGCAGCGCGACCTCGCCAAGGGTGTTTTCAAACGTATAGGCGATAGAATACTCCTCCTTTATGGAGACAACGGGCGTTGCCTTGGCAACCAGGACGCTGACCCGCCCTTCGGCGGCGTAGTATGCTTCCGTCTCTGCAAAGACAACATCAAAAACGTTTTCTCCCGCTTCCCCTACGGCGGTATCGCCCGCAGACTTGAATGCCCAGCCGGACGGAAGGGTCACGTCGGCAAGCGTGTCTCCGTACGTCGCCGTAAGCGACAGCCCGTCCAGGACGGAGAGATCGGGATACCCCTTGCTCACCGTGACGGTGATCTGCTTTTCGGCGGCGGTGTAGTTTGCGTTTTCCGCAAACACGACGGTAAAGGTGTTCTCTCCCGCCGCCCCTACAGGCGTATCGCCCGCATCCCTGAACGCCCAACCGTTCGGAAGGGACACGTCTGCCAGCGTCTGCCCGACGGTCGCCGTGATGTCTGTCAGCCCCTCTTCGGAGGGCGCCGCTTTGCCGATGGTGACGGTCACGGCGTTGCTGACGGCTTCCGCATTCTGCTCACCGTACGTTGCGGAGAGCTCCAGCGTATACGTACCGCTCTCGGCGACCTCCGTAAGGATGAGCGTTGCAGGAAGCGCCGTACCCGCTCCTTCCGCAACTTCCGCCCCGTCCTTGTACCACTGGTACGAATAGGCGGCGGGAACGGCGGAAAGCGCCTCATTGCTCTCCTCGGAAAGGTCTGCCGTAAGCGTGATCTGCGCGTCGGGAGAATAGGTCATCTGCGTTTCGCTTGCCGTGACCGTCACGGCAAGCCCGTCCAATTCTCCGCCCTCTTTTTCCTCTTCGGTGCACGCGGCAAAGAATATGCAGCAAAACGCGCACAGTCCGATGAGGACAGTTATCAATTTTTGCATACTTTTCCCTCCTTATTCTGTTGCCCCTGCGGGGATGAACTGCACGCTCTCTACATACACGTTTCCGCTCACATTGCAGAACAGCCTGAACGCATAGCGCAGCGTCGAAGCAGCCACTTCGTATGCGGATATGGTGATCGACCCTTCCGTAGCCCCCGCCGTATTGATGTCCTGCCCGTTGGTAACGGAAGCGTAGCCCGCATCGGTCAGGAACACCCGCGTGAGGGTGCCCGCATCGAAGCGGAAATTGATCCTGATGTCATAGGTCCCCGCAGGGATGCCGTCCGCCACCCAGTTCAGATTGAGCTGCGTAGAGCCCGGCGTGAAACGGAAGGCGTAATTGCCGCCGCCGAGATCGACGACCGTACGCGAATTGTTGGTCGCCGCGCCGTTATCCGTCTGGTTGCACACATAGTTGGAGGAAGGCGCCTGCCCGAGGGCAAAGGTGTCGAAGGTGACGAGGTAGCAGTCCGCCGCCCTGACGAGCACATACTGCATCGAAGCGTTGCCGAACGAATCCGTGACCGTGACGGTGAATTCGTAGTACGAACCGCTCTCGACCGTTACAGAGCCGCCTTCAACGGTATGGGCGGCGCCGTTCTTTTTGACGGCGATGCTCTCCTCCGTTTCGCTTTCGTCGCTTATCCCGATCCCCAGCCCTTCCGCGGAGACGGTGATCTCTGTTCCCGCCTCGACCGTCTGGTTTACGGTTTTGCCGCCCGTAAAGGAGAGTTCGGGGGCGTATACATCTACGTCGCCGACGGCAAGTTTGACCGTTTTTGTGCCCGAAACGCCGTCTTTTTCGGCAGTGAACGTGACGTCGTAAAAACATTTCGCCGAGGTATCAACGGTATACGGCGGAGAAAGTTCCGTCGTCGTGCCGCCCGGCTCCGTCTTGCTGACGCTTTGGATCGACGCCTCGACTTCGGTCCCCATAAAATCGGTGAACTTGACGCCGAACAGGTCCGCGCCGAGCGTGACGTCTGCACCTACTTCTGCGTTCACGACTTCGCTTTCCGCCGTCGCCGTAAGCGCATCCTCGCAGGTATAGGTGAAGTTATCGAGGTAGAAGGGGTTGCCGATGACGCGCACATAAGCGGTGGTATCGATCTTGCCGTTGGTCACGACGCCCGTGACCGAGCCGCGCACGCGGTAGGTCTCCCCTTCGCAGCGCCCCGTACCGACGATGGTCGTATACCTGTTGGGGTCGGTGCCGAAATCATAATCTTCGTACCCTTCGACGCGCAGATCGAAGGAAACGGTGACTTTTTTCCCGTCGAGCGCGGCGGCGCTGCCCGATACGACGGGGATGCTGAGCGGAACTTCCCGCGCGGCGGGCACGACTTTCACTTCGGCGTTGTCGTTTGCGCGCACCAGTGAGACGGTGCCGCTTGTGGCGGTCATCCCGTAGTCATACACGTCCGTATAACGGTTGAGCGTTTCCGCATAGAGATCGTCGGTCACATACACAGCGTAAGCGGAAACTTTTTCCTGCCCCGCCGCGGCGGTGCCCTCTATCTCGTACAGAGATTTTGCCTCCGCCGTAATGCTGCTGCCTTCCGCCTCGACCGCCGTACCGTTTTTGCGGACCGTAAAGGAGAAGGTATATGCCGTATCGGCGGAAAGTTTTTCGCCGAAGAAAGATTTGTCCAGCGCGATGGTCTCCCCTGCGGCGATGACGCTGTCCGCCAGCCTGCGCACAGAGAATTCCTGTTTATAATTTGCGGTATTGCCTGCGCCGTCGGCGGCGGTCACGGCGAGCGTATAGGTCCCCTCTTTTTCGGCGACGAACGCCTCGCCGTCCGAGACCTTTTCCTCCCCGTAATACACGGCGGTGCTGAAATCGGTGACGGCGGCGCCGTGGTTGTCGCGCACCAGGATCTCAGGCAGCTCGACCGTTTCGCCGGCGAAGTACCCGTCCAGCGAGCCGCGCACGATGACGATGGGCTGCATGGTATCCTCCGCCCTGATCTTCCAGCCGGCAGAGGCGGCGTCGACCGTCCAGGTGCCCTCTTCGCTCAGATACAGGAGCTCGCTCGAAAGGGTGACTGCCTCCCCCGAAGGAGACGTGACCGAAAGGTCATAGAAGCGCAGCTCCCCCAGATCGGGCAGGGTATACAGGTCGAATGCGGTGCCGTACTCGCCCACGACTTCGGTATATCCGTAACTTTTTTCGCTGTCGCACGCGGCGCAGAACAGTCCCCCTGCCAGCACGAAACACAGCGCGACGGACAGCGCGCCTTTTTTCAAGAATTTTTTCATGCTCATACCTCTCCGAATTCCTGTGCGCTCTTGAAGGAAATGTTATCAAGATACAGGGCGCCGCCCTCGGCGGTATACCCGTCGACATAGATCACGATGGTCATGATATCGAGCTCCGTACCCGTGACCTGATCGAGCATATCCTGCAGCAAGAGGCGCGTTTCGTATGGATCCGACCATGAATTTGCAGGCACGACGGTATTGACGCGGTACACCTCGTCGATCTTCGTGAACAGCGCGATGCCTACCTGCAGCTCCTGTTCGGAGGCGTTGTATACATCATACGTGAGGTACGTCGTTTCATAATCGAACTCGTTCCAGCTCACGGACTCCGTGCCGCGCACGGTGCGGAAGCCGACCCCGACGACGTCTGTGCCCGCCTCGTTCGGGAAGAACTCCACCTTCATGGAACCCGTACCGTTCAGAATGTAGTGCGGGTCGCGGTTCAGGCTGTAACGGGGGTAGGCAAAGCGGCTGTCCGAAGCCGCCGCGCCCATGTTCGACATGAGCCCGTACACGTCATATTCGTTGGAAAAGGTAAAGGGCGTAGTGCCCGAATAATCAAGCTCCTTCTGATAGACCCGCTCTTCCACCGTGACGGCGACGAAACTGTCCAAATAAAACACGTACGGCTCTTCCACGTTCGCGGGCTTCCCCTCGAACCAAAGGTCGATGGTCGATACGCTGCTGAGATCATAACTCTCGCGCGAAAGCGGTATCGTGAAATGATTCCAACCGGGCTCTACGGACCCGTACCACATGTAATTGGAGGTATCGATGGTGAGCATGGTCTGCACGGGGGCTTCATAGTCGCTGTACAGGTCCAGCTCGAAAGCGACGGTGTCGGTATAGTTGGTCTTCGGCAGGAACGACGTCCCCGTCACAAACGTGAGCGTAAGATCGTCCCCCTTTTCCTCGCGCACAGGGGTCTCCATCGTCATTTTCGCGCACGCATCGCCGCTTGTTACATACGCGGGATCGTCGCACAGGTCGATCTTGCCCCCGCCGACGTTGTAATAGGCGATAGAGAGCAGTTCCCTGTTGTTCTCGAATCCGCACAGCGTTACCTTTTCGACGGTGCTCTCCTCTTCGGAGGTCTCGTCGCATGCGGCAAAACCGACCGCGCAGGCAAGCAGCAGGACCGAGGTCAGAATACAGATGATTTTTCGCATTGCCGTCCCCTCCTTAAACCTTGTTCTTGATGTAAAACTCATCGATATACAGCGTGCGGGAATACACTGCGCCGTCCTCGTCGAGCAGGTTTTCCTTTGCGCTCAGCCCGATCTGCAGGATGTCCGCAAGCCCTGCGCCGTCCGCGTCGATCTGGGTGAAGTTCCCCACTTTGACCGTCGTCCAGCTCATGGCAGGGAGCGTGACCTCGTCCAGGCTGTAGGTCGAAAAATCATCCAGCGCCACGACCTGCACCGTAAAGTCTTCGTCGGATGCGTTGTACACGCAGAAAGTGACGTACTCGATGCCCGTCAGCCCGTCCACATCAAAGTAAACATACGGGTGGAACGAGCTGTTGTACGATTCGTTGTCAAACAGGTGCCCCGAAAGCTCGGCCCTGAGGCTGGTTTCGCTCAACGCATAGGTACGATCGGTATTGACGGCCACCGTGCTTCCGTACGTTGCCGCGACACTTACGGCGGAAAGGGACGCCTCGTCCGCAAAGCTGTTCCCCTCTTCGGGCTTTTCGCCGAGCGTAAAGGTGAACGAGCTGCTGTATCCGCTGCCGGCGACCTTTACGCGCAGGGTGCCGCTTTCCCCGTAGGGTACGCGCGCCGTGATCTTGTTCCCTCCGCCGGCCGAAATACCCGTATACTCCACACCGTTGATCGTAACCGTATAGCCGGGCTTTACATAGAACGAGCATTCGATGGCGTCCGTGCCCGCCTCGATCTTTTCCACGGCGAAGCCCGCGTCGCTCTGCGCAAGTTCAATGAACCGTGCGAGCAGTGCGCGCATGTCCGCAAGTCCCTGATAGTTGAGTTTGGACGCGCTCAGACTGAAGATCTGGTCGTACATGCTCTCCAGCGAAGTGCGCACGTCCAGTTCGGCGCCGTACACCGCGGAGAGCGCCGCATACTCCTCCTCCAGAAGGCTCATGTAATCGTAATCGTCGATCCCGTCACGCCGCATCATCAGGCGCAGCGAAGGGAAGGGGCTGTCGGAGCCGTACTGCTTCCCGGGATAGAGCATGTAGCCGTCCCCGTTGGTCAGGCCGTCATGCGACGCCTGCGTATACAGGTCGTTCAGAAGCCCGTACCCGCGCCCGACGAACTGCCACCACGCGAGGTAGCCCGTCAGGTTCCAATACAGATCCCCTTTGATGCCGTAGGCATACTTGGACCAGAAGATGTCCCTGCCCGCAATGGTGTAGTCGTTGATCAGCTGCGACCCGACGACCCCTCTGTTTGCCGCGGAATAGGAATAGATGGTGTACCCCTGCTCCATCAGGTCCTGATAGAAGGCGATGGAATCGGTGGTGATAAAGTTGCTGTACGAGGGGCAGAAGGTATCCACGCCGTAGTTGAGCGCAAGGTTCTCGTCGTACGTCGTCGTCATCACATGCGGGATATCGCGGATGGACGCAAAGAACTCCTCGTCGGTGACCGTTTCGCTGAACATACGGCCCGAGCCTACCTTGCCCTCTGCTTTCAGCTGTGCGATGACCTTCTCTTCGAGTTCGCCCACTTCGCGCAGCACCTGCTCCGCCTTCGGATAGCGGGTCGCATACACGGAATCGTGGTTGCATTCGTCGTAGATGGTGTGGATATAATACTTCGCCTTATCGAAGTAATTCTTACCGTCTTCCAGGCTGATCTCCGCGATCGCATAGATGTAGCGATACATGAGGTCGGTATCGATCTCGAGGTTGCCCTCGATCTTAAAGGGGATAAAGTAAGCGGCAAGTTTGTCGTAATATTCGCGCACAGCCGCCTTGTAGCCTTCGATGTCCCCGATCTCGACGGGCAGATCGTACCCGCAGATGTTGAAGTCGATGAGGAAATCGAAGTACGTTTTCCACTTCTCCACCGTGCCGTCCAGTTCGCCGTAAATGAGCCAGTCTTTCCAGATAAGGTAGGACGTTTCGATGGTGGGCGTTTCGGGCATTGCGAAGTCGAATACTTCTACCGAAACGGGTACGGCGATCTGCTGCCCGTCAAAGGCAAAGGTGACATAGCCCGCGTATTCCCCTGCCGCCGTATCGTACGGGACGAACACGTCCAGCCAGAACCCCTGGTTCTGCCCTGCCCCGATGCTGTTCTCCCCCGCCGCCGTGATATATTCGACGGGGATAAGGCAGTCGGGGTAATACCCCGCAGGGAAATCATTGGTGCCGTTGATGACGCGCGCATAGATCTGCACATACAGCGTGCAGTTTTCGGCGGAGATCGTGTTCCCGTCCGCGTCCGTAAGGTCGCTCACCGTTGCGGTGTATGCGCTCACGTCGTTTGACGGATTCACGATGACCTGCGCGCCGTCCGCCTCGCCCTGCGCGGCGCTGATCGATAAGCGGCCGTTCCGGAAGGACGCGATGTCCTCGCTGCGCTCGACCGCGAGCGTATTGTATGTCGTTTTGACGGTGATCTCGTTCTCCGCCGTGTTGTCCGTGCCGCAAGCGGCAACGCTGAAACAGACGGAAACCGCAAGCAACAGCGCCAACAGCGTCCTGCAACAATTCTTCATGCTCTCCTCTCCTCAGCGAAGTCCCGCTTTTTTCAACAGATCCGTCCAGCGCGTGCCGGTTTTGTAATAGTTGATGTCTTCCTTCACGACGTCGTCCCCGCTCCAACCCAAAGAATACAGACAGTGTTCGATGGGAGCGCTGTACACCGCACGCCACGCAAGCAGGTCGTTGCCCAGGGGCAGCTCTGCATGGCGGTAATAGTACGTCGCATTCTTGGCAAGTTCGTAGCGCGTCTTGGCAAATTCCGAGGTGGAAGCAAACCAGTCGCAGGTGCTGATGTCGTACCCATAGGGCAGCGAAGTATTGCCGTCCATCGCTTCCGCGTAGATCTCCTGCCCTTTGTCCGAAGCCATCAGCTTCAAAAATGCCTTGGCATATTCGAGGCGGGGGCTCCACGCCGCCGCGCACACGGTATGCAGGTTCGCATAGGTATCCACCACGCAGCGCGCGTCATACACTTCCTGCAGAACTTCGTCCGCGGTCAGCGTAACGCCGTTCACCTCTTTCGGCGCAAGCACGGGTTTTGTTGCCGTTTCGCCGTCGAGCAGCGCGTCTGCATAGCTGACCGCCGCCCGCAGCTCATCTTCCGTAATGCCGAGTTTTTCGCCCAGCGCCGAAACGATCGGAACGCGCATGAACTGCACGTCGTTATCGGGGAAGCTCTTGCCCATTTCGATGTTCGTCCAGTCGCCGTTCGGCAGCATCGCCGCTTCGCCCGCCATGAAATAGGTCTGCATCGCGTCCCATTCGATGCCCGTGCTCTTCGGATAGACGTACGGATCCTTCATGATGGATTCCATTACGTCCATCGCCGCATATCTGCCGTCCTGCTCAAAGATCAACGGACTGAGCTCCATCCTGTCCGTCGTGACGTTATAGGCCATCCCGGAATAATAATTTTCGATCCCTTCGAGCCCTTCATACTGCGTCCACCATACGTTGTAGAGCGTCTGGTAATACTGCTGCCCCGCCGCATAGATGAAGGAGTATTCGCCCTCGCCCGCAAGCGCATCCAGCAGGTCCATCCATTCGTCTGTGGTGCGGCAGGGATACGTTTCGCGCCAGTTTGCGCCCAGCGCGCCTGCCACGACCTCGTTGTTGACCAGCAGCCCGTTGATGCCCTGCGTCCACGGCATGGTATAATATTTCGTTTCGCCCGCCGCATTTTCGTTCTGGAAGGAAGAGAGCAAGCTGTCGTCCAGCTTATCCTCCACGATGATCGTCTCCTCTTCGGAAGCGGGGTTTTCATAGATGTCCGACAGATCCGCCAGAACGACGTTGGACCCGTCCATCGTTGTTTTGATATACGAACGGAAATCCGTGCCGCCGAAGAAAAGATCCCATTCGCAGTACCCTTCCCCCGCGTCCAGCTTGTTGGTGATGTTGGTATCCACGACCTCCGTTTTGATAACGATGGTGATGCCGGGATACATTTCCTCCATTTCGTCGGCAAGCGCTTCCAGCCATTCGGTGCCGTATCCTTTTTTCAGGGTGATGATATTCAGACCATAGTCTCCTTCATACGCCGTGTTGGAATTGCAGCCGCTCAGCGGCAACACGAGCGCCGACACACCCAGGACCGCGGCAGTGAGAACTGCCAGCAACCTCTTTTTCATTTCTTTTCCTCCTTATGGTTTTCTTTTAAATTTGAAAAGCGCGCAGCGCTCATTCTTTCAGGCCGCCCATGGATACGCTGTTCATGATCTTATCCTGCGCAAAGATGTAAATAAGCAGCGTGGGGATGCACGTCATGATGATGCCTGCAAAGTAGACGGGATAATTGATGTTGAATTTCGACGTTTCCTCGTAGAGGTACAGACCCGTCGTAATGGTGGGGAAGCTCGGCAGATAGTACAGCGGCATGGTGTAGTCGTTCCACCCCGTGATCAGCATGAGGATGAAAATGGAGCTGATACAGGGGATCGCGATCGGGAACATGACGCTGAACATGATCCTGTAATGCCCTGCGCCGTCGATCTTTGCCGCTTCCGCATATTCCCAGGAGATCCCGTCAAAAAAGGAACGCATGATCAGCAGCAGACTGCCCTGCATGGAGGCGGAGATGACCAGAGGGTACAGCGGGGAATCATACAGCCCCATCTGATGGACCAAACGCATCTGCGCCGCGCCCGTACCGTAGAGGGGCAGCATCATCGTGGCGATGAGCACGCCGTAGATGATCTTCCTGCCCACGAATTTGTACTTGGAAAACAGGTATGCCGCACAGGTAACGCAGGCAAGCGAGACCAGCGAACGCCCGAGCGTCATCCAGACGGAGTTGAACAGCATGATAAACAGGTTCGTGTCGTTCGCCTGCAGCAGTTCGAAGGCTTCGATATAATTTGAAAAGAGAAACTCCGACGGGAGCCCGTTCTTGTCAAACATGTATTCGACGGGTCCTTTCAGCGAATTCATGATCGCCCAAAGCAGGGCATAGATCATGGACGCCGCATACAGCCCGAAGAGAATGAACATCACGATACGCACGGCATTGGTCCGTTTAAAGCGGCTGCGGATGCGCTGACCGATCGTCTTTTTTCCGATTGCTTCCATAGTCTCCTCCTTTAAAACGTAACTTCGCCGGGCATTTTTCTGAACAGCCACCGCGTAAGCACGAAGATCGGCACGGTGGCGAGCGTTAAGATCAGACCGAAGGCCGCCGCGTAGTTGTACCGCCCGCTGAGCACGACCGAATTATACATCCAGTACCCGATCGTCGAGGTCCCGTACATACCGCCCGAGAACAGGATGATGGGGCCGTCCGCATTGAAGATACCGATGACGGAGAGCAGCATCATGATGGAAACGGTCGGCCAGATGATGGGAAGCACGATCTGGAACATCTCGCGCGTGAACCCGCAGCCGTCGATCTTTGCGTATTCGATGACCGAATCGGGGATGCGCGCCATGGAACCCGAAAACAGGATCATGTTCATCCCGAATCCCGTCCAGATCTTGAAAATGACGATCGCGAGCGTGGCAAGCCCTTCGGTGTACAGCGGATAATTCTCCATCGGATGCCCCGTAATTGCGGTAACGAGCATATCGAGGGGACCGTCCGCCGAAAGCAGGTTTTTGTAGATCGCCACCAGCACGACGCTGGAAATGATCATCGGAAGCGTAAAGATCACCCGGAAGAATTTATACCCGAGCAGTTTTTTATACAGGAAAAACGCCAAAATAAACGCGAGCGGCGTCATACACAGATCCACGAAGAAGTAGATGAGCGTATTTTTCAGGCTCTGCAAAATTTCGGATTCCGCGCCGAGCGCGAGTTCGTTGAAGAACAGTTCGAAGTTGCCCCATGTGAACGCCCCCGTATTTTCGTCGAGGAAGGGCAGCGCAAAAGAACTCAGATTGACGTAGATGTAAAAAATGGCAAAGTGCGCCAAAGGGATCGCCAACAGCGAATAGGCGAACAGATTGGTCTTTATCTTTTCCTTCAGCTGTTGTTTGCTGAGCGTCTTTTTCATGGTGGTTTCCGCGGTTTCGTTATTTTTCATAACATCCCCCGCCTCTTCGTTTTCTTTGCTTCCGATGATAAGAGTTTTCTTCATGTTTCCCCTGCGTTTTCGTTGTTTCTGTTTTCAATTATATTGGGTCATGCCTTGCCTGTAAAGCAGGCACGGGCAAATTTGTTCACGATTTTCTCATTGATATATCAAATTAGTGAACTTATTTGCTCTTTCCTTGACTTTTCCGTGAAAAAATCGTAAACTGGATGTATGATACAAAATCTTCTGAACACGATAAAGGTGAGCGTATGCCGCAATCCCGTATGGGAAAAAGGATTTGCCATGACGCCGCACAGCCACAGCACGCTGGAGATCGTATACATACGGCGCGGCGTAATGACGATCTATTACGGGGAAAAGGAACTCACGGATGAAATAACGCTTTCAAGCGGGCAGTTTGCGGTGCTCTTCCCGCACACGGCGCACCGCTATTGCAGCGAAACGCCGCAATGCGAATTCCTCATCCTCGAACTGCTCCTGCAAAACAGGAATTGTTCCTTTTCGCATTGGCTGCGCAGCGAAACCTTTCTTTCCAAAGTGCCGCAGCTTTTGGAACTGCTGCACGCGAACACCCTGATCCTCTCTTTTACGGACTCTCTGAACGTATTGGAACAGCTTCAGGAGATCCATCGCATCGTCGGCGAAGAGAACTTTGCGGAAAATCCCCTTTCGCGCATCCATTATTCCATCGCGCTGGAACGGCTGTTGTACTCGGTCTGTTCCTGCCGCGTCTATTATTTCAATGCGGCGGGCAACATTCATGTGCGCAAGTGCATGCTGCTCATCCGCGACGGATACATGAGCGACCTCTCCGTGGGCAGCCTGGCAAGCGCGGTCGGGGTCTCCCCTTCCTACCTGCAGCGGCTGTTCAAAAACGAATTTCACCTCTCCGTGCTGGACGTTATCCAATTGCAGCGGCTGGGGAACGCCTGCCGTCTGCTGCGCATGACGGACGCAAAACTTACGGAGATCGCCGCGCGGAGCGGTTTCCGATCGGCGAGCGCCTTCAGCAAGGCGTTCGTGAAAGAATACGGTCAGACGCCCGGCGATTACCGAAAACTGTACATCGAGCGCACCAAGGATTATACGGACACGCCCAAAGATTATTTCGACACGCTGACAAACAACTCGTAAAAAACGGCTATCTTATTTTTTGCATGAAAAAAGAGGGGGAAGGATCCCCCTTTTTTCATGTCTTTTTATCTCTTGCGCCAAAGGCGGGGACGGCACAAAAGCCCGAGCGGCTCCGCTCTGTTCCACAGCGAAAGCGGATCGCGCCGCTCCATGACGGGGGTGCCGCTTACCTCTATGCGCAGAGCATGCTTTTCCACGCCCGATAGCCTGAACGTATACGCATAGGGCGCTCCGATGCGCCAGCCGAGGCTCTGCCCGTCCAGTTCTGCCAGCACGCTCCCTCCTGCATCGCCGAGATCGAGACGGTACTCCCCTTCTTCCGCCGAAAATTCCCTCTCGTAAACGACGCTGCCCGAAAAGCGCTCCGACTCCCCGATGGCATATACGTTTGCAAATGTGTCGTCCGGCAATTCCCTTGCTTTGTTGTCCGTTCCTTCGCAGCGCACGCGCCAGGCGCCGCCGAGCGGCACTTCTTTATACTTTGCCTTCTCCTTCCGCGCCCCGCGCGCCAGAAGCGCGACGCACTCGCCCGCCGAAAGCGCAAGCGCAAACGCATCGCCCGAAACGCCGTATTCTTCCCCGCTCTGAAAATTCCTGACTGCGTTCACCCGTACGCCGCAGCCGGGCCGCACGACCCCGCGATAGGGCACGGCGCCCGCATTGAACACGAGGAAGTTCGTTTCCCCTTCCGCACAAAACGGATAGACGACGACCCCCCGCGCAGGAGTGAGCACAAGTTCGCGCCGCACCAACTTTGCGACGCGCGCGGCGAACGCCTTCGTCGGGCGGCGGGGCGCGTACATGACCCGCGCCAAACCAAATTTCCCTGCCGCCTCCTCCCATTCGGGAGGGATGCGCTCCGCCCACGGAACGATCAGCACGTCCAGCGCTTCGGCGTCGTTTAATCGGTCATACGGCACGATCATGGCAGGGATCTGCGCATCGGCGAGCACCTTCATAACGCCGTCCACAGGGGCATTTTCGCCCACGCTCCACTCCGCTTCGGCATGGTAGAGTACGCCGCAGTGTATCACCGCCCTGCCCGCCGCCGTCATGCCGCTCACCTCGTCCATATAGCGCATGAGCGCACCGAACGGGCGGTATGCGGGATTTTTGCCGGCGCAGTAAAACTGCGGCGGACAATCCTCATCCGGTTCTTTTGCCGAAAAGGCATGCGGAATAAAGTGCGTGATGCCGTTTGCGAGCATCAGGTCCGCAATCCACTTCATATCCCTGATGCTTTCGCCGAAACCGTAGGCGCCGAACAGCTCGCACAGCGCCCTGCCCTGCTTGTTTTTATCGAGCAGCGCGCAGGAGCGCGCCAGGGCGGGCAGCGTATAGCAGAAAAACGCGGGAGAGGCAATGCCGCCGCTGACGGGAGCCAGATGGTCATAGGAGAGCGAAAAAGGCTTGATCTGATGCAATACGACATCTATGCCCGCAAGATCCTGCCCCTGCTGGCTTTTGAAATAGTGCCCTGCGCTGCAGGCGGTGTGCGTATGCGCATTCATGTCCTCGATGATATGCCCCGCATAGCACACGCCGCGTTCGCGGCACCACGTGCCGATCTGTTCGGTAAAATTTTCTGCATACTGCCGCGTGATGCTGCGCATAAAGGCGCGGCGGAAGGCGCTCGTCTTTTCGTCCGCCCCGTACCAGAGGCGCAGAAGATCCTGCGCGCAGTACCCCGCCCCGTACAACTCCTGCAAAAGCTGTTCGCTGAGCGGCATCGCCAGCCCCGCCGTGCCGATATTCGCATCGTACGCCGTGCCGTGAATGCGCGAGCGCTCGTTATAAAAATTCCCGAAACGCGGCTCATCGGAAAAGAAGCCGCGCAGCGTCTTGCCGAAAAAGTCTTTGTAATGGTGATAATGCGGTTCGTAGACCGCATCGATGAGCACCCGCACGGAAGCGGCATTGAGCATGTCGATGTAGTTTTCGCGCTCCGAACCCGCCCTCGTCTTCCAGATCGTTACAAAGCGGAACAGTTTGGGCGGCAAATCATACCGCAGTACGTTGCCGCGCACATTTGCCGTCAGGTCGGTCGCCGTCTCCACAGCGAACCCTCCGGGGCGGTGTTCCAACGCGTATGCGCCGAGCAGCTCGTCCTCCTCGTCCCTTTCCAGCAGCAGCATGCCGTTTTCCGAGCCGACGGCATCCGCATTCCGCGCGGCAATGTGCCATTGACGGAGCTCTCTGTGCTGTTCCAGCTTTCCGTTTGCATAGCCGGTGGGGTACTGCCTGTCGTCCAGCACCCAGACTTCCATATCCAGCTCTTGCGCCCGCTTTAAAACGATGTCCATATCCCGCCACCAGAGCGGTCCGCAGAAATCCGGATGCGGGCGGGATTCCACGCAAAACGCGGAGAGGTTTGCGCCGCGGATCGCCTCGATCTCGCGCACGATCTGTTCCTCGTTTTCGCCATGCAGCCATAAAAAGGGAAAGATCCTCTGCATCATTCTTCTCCCGATATAAATTCATGCCTTCCCGCAGAAAACTGCCTGCCGCGCCACACGGCGCTGACCCCCTGCGGGATATCGAACCGTATGCGCACCTTCCCTTCCGTCCGTTCCCAATGCACGCGCAGCTCGCCGTGCGCAAGTTTACGCGCGGCGGTGCATCCGCTGAGCTGCTTTGGGAACTGCGGGTCCAGCACCGCTTCGGCAAATCCCTTTCCGTTCCCGCTGACGCGTATCCCGCCCAGCGTTTTGAACATCCAGCCGAGCACGCAGGAGAACATATGATGATTGCGCGAATCGGTAAACTGATCGCGCCATGTTTCCCAAAGCGTGGTCGCGCCGCGGTCCAGCCAGGCACGGTAGCCGGGTTCCCCCCGTACGGTGAGCGCATGTACGGCAAGCTCCGTTTCTCCGCACGCCGTAAGCGCGTCAAAGATATACTGCGTGCCGACCATCCCGCAGTCGATGTGCCCGTCCTTTTGCCGGAACAATGAAACAAGCTGCTTTTTGAGCGGCGCGATCGAATCATACGCCCCCGCCGCGATCAGCAGCGCGACCGCCGTCTGTTCCTCCACCGTACACCTTCCGTCCGCACCGAGCCACTTTTCTTTGAGGGCGACCCGCCGCCTTTCCGCCTCCCGCCGCAGAAAAGCGGCATCCTCTTCTTTCCGAAGCGCCGCCGCTTCCGCCGCGATCAGGAAGAACTTCCCGCCGTAAAATTCCTGTATCATCTCCACGGGCGTGGGAAGATTCCCCAACCCGTTCCAATCCGCCAGCGGAGCGCGCACCCCCTCTTTTTCGCACTTCGTATAGAAAGCAAGATACCGTTTGAACCAGGGATACGCCTGCTTTAAAAGAGCATCCTCCCCCGTATACAGATACAGGCGGTACGGGATCTCAAACAGCGCGCCGTCGGCGACGGGCCCGTTGTCATACCCCCAGTCGGGCGAGGGCGCGATCCCCGGCATCGCGCCGTCTTCGCGCATGGCGTCAAAAATATCGACCATCCATTTACGGAAAAATTTTCCGATCCCGAAATTGATGCACATCTGCTCGGCAGACGCCTGCGCGTCGTTCAGCCAGCCCAGCTTTTCGCGCGTGGGGCAGTCCGTAAGCGCGTAGTGCAGATTCGAATAGGTCGCAAGGATCCCGCACTCGTATATTTTATTGAGCACAGGGTCGGAACAGGAAAATTCCGTCAGCCTCTCTATCGTCTGATGCACAAAGACCCCCGCGGCCGCCGTGATCTGCGGCGGCTGCGTAAAGCCTTCGACCTCGATAAAGCGGAAGCCATGGTAGGTAAACATCGGCTGCCATACGATGGGGTCGCCGTCACAAATAAGCCGATCCGTCTGAAAGGGTACCTGCGGGTAGAGCACGTTCAGCCCGTTCAGTTTCAGCTTCCCCTCCTCGTCTGCCTCTTCGGCACAGCGGACGGTGAGCACGGTGCCGCACGGCTCGCATACGGTAAGGCGCGGCACGCCCGCGATGTTCTGCCCTATGTCGAACAGATAGGTGTTCTCTCCCGTTTTGCGGACCGTGCGTGCGGGATAGACCGAACAGGCGCGGATCGGTTCGCATTCGCACAAACGGAACACGCCCTCGGGCGGGCGCTCGTCTGTACGGGCATGCTCCCAGCCCGCATCGTCAAAGCCGTATTCCTTCCACCTTTCGTCATATAGCCGCGCGTCGAAATGCTCGCCGCTTCTCAGCTGATTGAAGGTAACAAACGACGCGGGACGGCACAAAAAACCGCCGTCGCTCACGAGCACCGTCTTCCCTCCGACGGTAAGGCGCAGGATCATCTTCGGGTTATCCCGCCAGGGAGCGAGGTGGTGCTTCCACGGCGTTTGAAAACTTTCGTTGAAAAATCCGTTGCCCAGCACCGCCGCAAAAACATTCTCCCCCTCGTGCAGAAGATCGCTCACGTCATAGCGGTGCACCCAAAGCGTTTTGCGATAGTCGCTGACGGCCGACACGAACAGATCGTCGCTGACAGGCCGCCCGTTGAGATAGAAGTACCCGTACCCGAGTGCACACACTTCCAGGACCGCCTCGCCTTTCTTTTTTACGGAAAAACGCCTGCGGAACAAGGGGGCCGGGTCGTGCTCGGAATAGTCGCGGTGAAATTCTCTGTCAGGCTTTATAAAGGAAGCCCCTTCCAGCAAACTCATTCGGGTTTATCCTCCAAAACGAGCGGAAAGTCGCCGAGCTTATCCACTTTAAAGCCGTTCTTTTTATACGCTTCGTAATCGAACGCCTCCAGCTCGTCAATCGCGAGCTTATGGAACTCGTAAAAATTATGCCACCACTCGTACCCCGTTCCGAGTTCCGCGCCCAGATAGGCATCCGCGATGTCGCACCCCATCTTGGGCGCAACGTAGAACGCGCCCATCGCCAGCACGTTGACCCCGTTGCCCGTGATGGCACGGAGCGCCGCGGGAACGCTTTCGACCACGCCCGCATGCACGTGCGGGCACTTGCTCGCCGCGATGTGGATGCCCATCCCCGTGCCGCAGAACAGCAACGCGCGCTCGTACTCGCCCTCTGCGATCATCGCCCCGACGCGCAGCCCCACGCGGTGAAACATGAGGTCCGTATCGTCGGGATCGCTGTCCTTTTTTACTCCCATGTCGCAAATTTTCCAGCCTTTTTTTTCAAGGTGCTCAACGACCGCCTCTTTGAGCGGGAAGCCCGCAAAATCTGCCCCTACCACCAAATATTTGTCTTTGACCTTTTTCATTTTTTATTCTCCTTCGAACATACTTTCGATCAGTTTTATTGCCGTATAATAATGCAGTTCGCGAACGGGGTGGTTGAGCTTGTTCGCCAGCAATTCGGTCACGTCTGCGCCGCCGCGCTCCAGCTTTTTCCACTGCCCGTAAATATCGCAGACGGCTGCCCCCGCCCGCTGCGCCGTTTCTTTCGCCGCCTGCACATATTTATCCAGCACGCCGCCGTTCTGCAGCGCCGAAAGACTTTCCGCCAGCCCGATAAATTCCTTATCGCAAAGATGACAGCTCACTTTTGTGTTCATCATGTTGGGCGTAAGACATATGATCTCCGCACCGATCTTTTTGCACTGCGCAAAGATGCTTTCCAGCGCGCGTATATAGGAAGGCAGCCCCGCCTCGCCCCTCGTGCTGTCGTTGAGCGCAAAGCCCACCACTACGAGATCGGGAGAATAGGGCGCAACATCGCGCGCAAAGCGCTTTTCTCCGCCCTCCGCCGTGTCGCCCGAGATCCCCGCATTGATCACATTCAGCTGCACGTTCGGATAGATGAGCTGCAGCATTTCGCGCAAACGGGCGGAATAACCACTCGCCCCGTCAAATACCGTATCGATCGTATTTCCTTTTTTATAGCACTCAAAACACCCCTGTGTGACGCTGTCGCCCAAAAAGGCGATCGTCACGGGCGGCGCGCCATACATGTTCTCTGCCTTTGCCTTCAGCTTTTGTATTATGCGCATCGGTTCCTCCTTTCCGCATAGAGATCTATGGGCTCTTTCTATATTATACAATCCTTTCGGCCGCAAGTAAATACCCGAAAAAAGCACGAAGTTATCCAAAATAATCACGATTTTAGGAAATTTTATATAAAACCGTTGACGCCGCTTCCCGTTCTGCCGTATAATACGGCCATGATCACGACTCAGCTTTTATTGGCAAACGAAGGCTATACGCATGCGAACTGGCTGTTCAAAAACATCTGCACGAATTTTTCGCGCGTGTATTATATTTTGGGCGGGGAAGGATACTGCCGCTATGAAGGGCGCACTTTCCGTTTAAAGGAACATTGCCTGTACTTTTTCCCCGCGCGCAGAGCGTTCGACCTGTACGACAACGCCAACAACAAACTTTTGCATACCTATGTGCATATCTGCACCGACCCTGCGATCGGCGAACTCATCGAACTGAACGTGGAGCCGGATACCTTTTTGGCGGATGCCATAACCCTCCTGCGGAAGTATATCCCCCTGCAGGATGCGGCTATTACGATCGGCATTTTGGACATGCTGCTCTCGCATGTCTTTTCACGGGCGGCGGCGCCGCCGCTGCCTGCCCGGCAGGTAAAAAATTACATCGACTCGAATCTTTTGGGGGAACTCGATCTGAACGCGCTGTGCGCCGAGATCAACTATTCCAAATCGCAGCTGAACAGATTGTTTTTAAAACATTACAAAACGACGCCGATCCACTACTACAACGATAAACGATTGGAACTTGCGCTCAAATTTTTGATGGAAGGGCAAACGAGCAGAGCGGTATGCACCCGCCTCCACTACTCCACTCCCGCGGCTTTTTGCAAAGCGTTTAAAAACAAGTACGGTCTCTCCCCCGAAAAGCACCTTGCCGCCATGAAAAAGGAGGTCCTTCCGATTTTTCAGACATAACGCGAATCCCTCCACCCCAAAGGAACGAACGCGCCCGCACCGGGCAAAAAAAGACCGTTCAAAAACGGTCTTAAAAAACAAGAATGTACTTTCGGACGCTTCGCGAACCCTTTATGCAAACGCAGGCAGAGGTTTTTCCTCTGCCTGCGTTTATCTGCGGACGGGATAGGTCCGAAAAATTTTCAGCTGCCCGGCGCCCCGCGACCGTGCAGAAAAGAACGCTGCGCCGTCCTTTCGCCCGACGGGCGGATCATTGAAGACGCATGGGAACCACGGCTTCCGCTTTTTATTTCTTTTTCTGTTCCGCCTCTAAAAAGCACGCCTGGAAGGGCTTTGTGAAGGCAACTTCCAGCGCGGTCCCCGCCGCGCGGACGCGCACGGGGCCCGCCTGCGGGTATGCGACGCGTACCTCCGTCACGGGCGCGCGCAGCGGGAGCCGCAGCGTATTTCCCCCG
>ERZ1643247.605-NODE-605-length-42341-cov-9.162536_pt1 | contig 42341 bp, 63 predicted proteins | sample MGYA00579264_ERZ1643247 | MGnify/ENA primary metagenome ERZ1643247 (study PRJEB29033, sample SAMEA4952262) | chicken gut metagenome | biome: Broiler Chicken; feature: Gastrointestinal Tract; material: Caecum | place: Ireland | collected 2018 | study: Broiler... | reverse complement strand
GGCGGGAAGGAGGGCAAGAAAGGAGGCAAAAATGGATAATTCCGAGCGGGAGCTGCTCCAGCGCCTGGATGCTGAGCTCACGGAGCTCCCCGAGCTCCAGCGGCTGTATCTAGCCGCATTTGCCGAGGGCTTCCTGGCCGCCGCCCAGCAGCGGGCCCAGGAGACCCAGAAGGCCGGGTGACGACCACCCGGCCAACATAAAAACCTGTGCCGCCCAGGAGGCGGCGGGGATCAGGCGGAGCCCGTCTTTGTGACCTCTCTTCCGGGTAGGGCCGGCGCCTTTCCTCACCGGCCACCGCGACCCGCCGTCTCCTGGACGGCACAGACAGGACAGAATGGAGGATCTATATGCCGAAAGCGTACATCACCAACGCCCAGCGCATCGAGGCGCGCTATGCCGCACGGGCTCAGGCCCTGGCCGACGGACTCGCCGCCTATAAAAACCGGAACGGCTGTTCTCTGATCGAGATGGGCCGCGTGTTGGGGATCGGACACGTCAGCGTGGCCCGCCTCCTGGATGGGGACAGGACCATCCGCCTCCCCATGGAGACGATCTGGCGGCTGGAGGATCTTGCCCGCAAGATCCTGGCAGAAAATGAAAAAGCCCCCGGCGCTGTAGCAGCAGCGACCAGGGGGCACGCGAAATTAGAACAAATTCAGTATAACACATTCCCCACCGTATTGCAAGGGGGGCGCGGAGATTGACTGACCGGATCTGTCTGCACCACCTGCGCCGGGCATGGCGCAGGATGCCACGGACTGAGCGCCGCTATATCCTGCGCTCGCTGCGGGATGGAGCGGTGATGCTCGGCTGCATCTTCGTGGCCATCGGTCTGCCCGGCTGGGTGGAGCATATCCTGGGGGGTGCGTGATGGCTATGTCAGAGCGCCCTGCCTACTGGGCCGTCGTGCCCGCTGTGGTCCGATACGACCCGGACCTGCCCCCCAATGCCAAGCTGCTCTACGGGGAGATCACCGCCCTCTTGGGCCGGAGGGGCTACTGCTATGCGCAGAACGCCTACTTCGAGGAGCTCTTCGGGCTCTCCGAGCGGAGCGTCACCCGGCTGCTGTCCGCCCTGGTCAAGGGCGGGCACGTAAAGGTGGAGATCGTCCGCGACGAGCGGACACAAGAGGTGCTGGAGCGGCGGATTTACGCCGCCTATGATGGGGCGGCAGTAGAGCCTGCCCCTCCCGACAATCCTGTCGGGACCCCTCCTGACAATTTTGACGGGACCCCTCCCGACAAAAATGTCGGAGAGAATAGTACAAGTTATGATTATAATACCCCCCCTATAGTCCCCCCCAAGGGGGACGGTGCTCGGAAGCCGAAAAAGGCGCGTCAGGGACCCAAGAAGGCCCCTGACTGGAAGCCGGAGCGCTTTGACGGATTCTGGAAATTCTATCCGCGGGGGGAGAACAAGCAGGAGGCTATCCGGGCCTGGGACAAGCTCCAGCCGGATGACGGGCTGATCGCCGAGATGGGCCGGGCGCTCCAACGTCAGATGCAGCGGCCAGACTGGAAACAGGGAGTGGGAATCCCATACGCCTCCACCTGGCTCAACCAGCGGCGCTGGGAGGACGAGGAGCGGCAGCCGCTGCCTCCGCCTCCGCCTACTGAGCCCCTGCCTCCGCAGAGATGGGGGTGGGACTGATGCCGGCCCCTGATTGGTACATGGCGCAGGACGCCGTCCTGGGCGCCATGCTGATCTCTCCGGAGATCTCCGGGGAGGCGATCGCTACCCTCCGCGTGGAGGACTTCGACGGCGACGCCCGGCAAGCGGTGTTCCGGGCCTTCCGGGACCTGCTCCTGTCCGGGGAGCGGATAGACCCGGTGACGGTGCTCCACAAGATCGGCCGGTCTGACCAGTCTATGCGGGACTACCTGGTCCAGCTCATGGAGATCACGCCCACGGCGGCAAATTTCCGGGAGTATGCCTTAATCGTCAAGTCGGAGGCCAAACGGGCCAGGCTCCGCGAACTGGGGGAACGCTTGGCGGACTGCCCAGACCTGGAGACGGGGGGGCAGCTGGTGACGCAGGCGGCGGAGCTGCTGGCGGACCGGCGAGACGTGCGGAGCTCCACCATGGAGGAGGCCCTAACAGACTTCTATGCCCGACAGGAGGCTCAGCCGGAATACCTCACCTGGGGTCTGAGTTTCCTGGACGATGGACTTTACGTCCACGACGGGAGCTTCGTAATCCTGGGTGGCAGGCCCTCAGACGGTAAGACTGCCTTAGCCCTCACGATGGCCTACCATCAGGCCAAGAGTTGTCGAGTAGGGTTTTTCAGCTTGGAGACAGACCGAGCGACCCTCTTCGACCGGCTCTTCGGTGCAGCGGCAAAGGTAAGTTCTAAGCGCATCAAGCGGCGGGAGCTCACCGATGACGACTGCGACGCCCTAGCCGCCCGCGTCAAGGACATGCAGGGGCGGCAGCTGGAACTGGTGGAGGCCGCAGGAATGACCACGGCTGAGATTCAGGCGTATGCTCTCGCCCGGCAGTATCAGGTGATCTACATAGACTACCTCCAGCTGATCCGGGGCCCGGCAAAGGCCGGGCGGTTCGACTTGGTAACGCAGATCTCCATGGACCTGCATACCATGGCAGCCCGCCACGGCATCACTGTGGTGGCGCTGTCCCAGTTGTCTCGTCCAGCCAAGGACCAGCGCAAGCGCCCGCCGATCCTGGCGGACCTGCGGGAGTCCGGACAGATCGAGCAGGACGCCGACGTGGTGATGTTCATCTACCGGGATAATCCGGATTGGCTTCGGAGTCCCCGGACCCTCCGAGTGGCCAAAAACAAGGAGGGCGAGACCGGACAGGTCCCCCTCCGGTTCGACGGAGAGACCCAAACCTTCCGGGAGGACTACGACCGCCCGGTGCCTCCGCCGGATCCGCATGAGGACGGCGGACCGGTGCAGGTGACATTCACGGAGCTGGCGGAAGACACACCGCTCCCATTCTGACAAGGGGATATGAAAATGAAAACGATCTGTATCATGAATCTCAAAGGCGGGGTCGGGAAGACCGTCACCGCCGTCAATGTGGCGGCCATCCTGGCCACCGAGTATGGATATCGGGTCCTGCTGATCGACGCGGACCCACAGGCCAATGCCACCCAGTCCCTGCTCCCGCCGGGGGAGTACGGCACTCTGGCTCTCATCCTCACGGGGAGCGAGATGCACTACGACGATATCGTATACCCCAGCTCCATACGGGGCGTGGATGTGCTCCCGGCGGATGACGAGCTCCGGGAGCTGGACCTGGACCTGCTCCAGGGGCGGCAGGTGAGCCTGACGGCCCTGCAAGACTTGCGGGACGCCGTGGCAGAGGATGACGCCTATGACGTCATCGTCATTGACTGCCCGCCGGCCCTGTCCCCGGCCTGTGCCGCCGCCATCGCGGCCAGCAGCGACGTGGTGATCCCCATCAAGATCGACGCATACAGCGTCCGGGGCATGAATGAGCTCACCACCCAGCTCCAACGCCTCCGGCAGCTGTATCCCGCCGTCCATATCGCTGGGGCCCTGCCCACCATGTGGTATCGCTCCGAGACCGTCCAGGAGGGTGAGCGCCTCCTCCGGGAGCACTCTCCCATCCATGTATTCGAGAGCCGGATCCGCCGGAGCCCCAAGGTAGACGACTCTACATGGACCGGCGAGCCGGTAGTCTCCTGGTCCCCCAGAAGCTCCGCTGCCCAGGACTACCGGGCATTTGTCGCAGAGTTGGAAGGAGGAGAGCCCTGTGAGTAGGAAGTTCGATATGGCGGCTGCTTTCGCTCAAGCTCTGGGCTCAGGGAATGTGTCGGGCTCGGACACGGGAAGAGAGCATATCGAATATATTCCGCTGGAACAGTTGGAGGCTGATCCGAGCAACTTCTATGCGCTCGACGGGCTTGATGAGCTGGCAGCCAATATCCAACTCTGTGGGCTTCAACAGCCTATCCGCGTCCGCCCCTCTGAGAATGGGCGCTATATCATTGTCTCAGGCCACCGTCGCCGGGCCGCACTGGCCATCCTGGCGCAGGAGGCCCCTGAGCGGTGGGGCGAGGCTCCCTGCATCGTGGAGCAGAACGCCGCCTCCCCTGAGCTCCAGGAGCTCCGGCTGATCTATGCCAACGCCTCTACGCGGCAGCTTACAAGTGCGGAAATCTCCCGGCAAGCAGAGGAGGTCGAACGGCTGCTTTATCTCCTGAAGGAGCAGGGTTATGAGTTCCCAGGCCGGATGCGAGACCAAGTGGCCGCCGCCTGCAAGGTCTCGGCTCCCAAACTGGCCCGGCTCAAGGTCATCCGCGAGAAGCTCACCGCATCCTGGGCGGAACTCTTCGACGCAGGAAAGCTGCCCGAGCAGACCGCCTATGCTCTGGCCAGGATGACGGAGGGGTTACAGCTCCGGATATATAACGTGGATAGCAAACACGCCATCACCGGAGGCGCGGCAGAGCGGATCTTGGAGGCCAGTCAGGCCGGGGCCACTTGGGAACCCTCGTGCTCTTGTCCGGACGGGACCCCCTGTGGGCACGGTGCAGCCATGCTGCGGCACGACATCGCCGACTCCTTCGATATGTGTAAGGGGCAACGGTGCTGTCTGGAGTGCTACGCAGCCACCCGATCCTGGTGGCCATGCGAGAGGATGTGCGCCAAGGCCAAAGCCCGGCGAAAAGACGAAAAAAAGAAGGCGGATGCCAAAGAGGAGCGCCGGAAGGCAAAGGTATTAAAGTCCACTCAGCAGGAGACACAGCGGGATGCCCAACGGCTCCTCCGTGCCATCGAGGCGGCGGGATTGGACGACAGAGAGCAGCTCGCTGTGCGGGCATATGCCGACCCCGTATCTGTCTCCGAGATCAGGGACTGGGCGGCTGGACGATTCGACGGACCCCGGAACGCATCCATAAACCCACTGGGTCTCCGGTACATCACACACCCCGCCGAGCTGGCCCGGAAGCTCCACTGCTCTACGGACTACCTGCTGGGCGTGACGGATGAGCTCACGATGCCGGGTGCCGCCGCGAGCGCCTGGCACTTGAGCCCAGAGGAGCCGGAGACAGAGGGATACTATTGGTGTCTTACCGGCCCCCTCTACGGAGGAGGAAAACTGCTCTACTGGTCGGGGCAATGGGAGCTGGCAGACGTTGAGACCGGCTACTGGGGCACGGTCTGCGCCTGGGCCCCGTCTCCCACGATCCCGGAAGAGTTCAGCTGGCACAGGACCGTCTACGAGCAGGCCATTTATCGAGCGGCTCCTCCCGGACTTGTCAGCGGGGCGACCCGGCCTCCCAAGAGTGGCATGTACTACTGCCGATTTAACTGCGAGGGCACTGGTATCCGGCAACTCGCATACTGGGACGAGATGACCGAAACTTGGAGATTCAGCCGAACTGGGGAACGGATCGACGCCACCTGCGAGTGGTGGTTCCCCTTGCCGGGTGAGGAGGATCAGCCATGAATATGACACGGGAAGAAGCAATTAAATGGCTTAATGGAGCCATACATGACACCGATACATACTGGGATTCGTGTTCAAATGCGCTAAAAAGGGAGCTTGACGAACAGAAAGAGGTATTCCAGTTGGCCCTCTCCGCCCTCCGCGCCCGGAGTGGCACAGAAAGATGCAGATGGTGTGAGACGCGGATTCGTAAACGGTTGCAGATTACTATATTTAAGCGCGGATGAGATGGAGACGCTGGAGGAGATGGAATGAGCTTCGGATATGACTACACCCATTCTGGCATTGATGGCAATGGAATGGAGTATATCAGCTTCCTTCTGGACACGGAGCAGCTTGACGGAAACGGGTTGCGATGCGGGAAAGCCGTGCATATCGAAATTGACAACAAAAGGCAGAAAACCACGGTGTACACCTTCGACTGGATTCATGGAGGCCCGGCAAATCATAAGAAGATTGCCGAGCTGAAAGATGAGGTTGTAGGAGATGTGGAAATTCCCGGCCTGATGGAACGGCTGGGTATCGAAGTGGGGGGTCACCCATGAGCATGACGCTGGAAGAAGCGATTAAATTTGCAGACCATGCAGTAAATATGACCGACATTCCAGAGGTTAAAGAGTTTTACAGAATGTGTGCTTCCGCCCTCCGCCCCATTAGCCGGGAGCAGGTGGAGAAGGTGTGGTCAGGGTGTCAGATGTGCGAGGGATGGAACACAATCGAATTAAAGCCGTGCGCCAACGGCGACTTGGGTGTGCGGGCCGATATTGGTTCTGCTGGCCAGGCTGACCCGTTTGGCCTTGTGGTCTACAAAAACCTTTTGGCCAGTGGATATGTGGATTTTCAATTTTGCCCGTTTTGCGGAAGCCCAAAAACGGCCGATGCCGTGCAGATGGTGATGGAGAGACTGGAGGCGTTGCATGAGATACCGCCTACAACGTAAAGAGCAATGTGTGCATCCAAACATTCTCGGGAACCATTCCTTCCCTGTATATTCCTATCGCTGGAAAGATATAGCTACATCTGCCAGCCTTGAAATCCTACGGGAATATCAGGCTGAAAATGGTCTCATAGGCGACCAATATCGGATTATTGATGTAAAGGAGGCGCTGAGGGATGACTGAGGCCGAAAAAGCGTATCAGTATTTCGTGATTGCTGTACCTGAAAACGAGGAGCAGGCCAAGGCGTATTTCTGGGCAAGGAAAGCCCTACAGCCCACCCTCACCCCGCCGAACGAGTGGGTGAGCGTGGAGGATGCCACGCCGCCAGAACATGAGCCGGTGTTGTGTATTGTGGACGGGAAGCCGAAGCCGAACATCACGCTGGAGGACGCATATCAGATTGGATCGTGGAATAAGGCTGACGGCTGGATCATTGACGAGTGGCCGGACTGGGAGGGGGCCAATGTGGTGTGGTGGAGGCCCCTTCCCGCACCGCCTGACAGATGCACGCGGGAGGGAGGCGACACATGAATTGCCACGGCTGCAAATGGCTCGATGAGATAAGCAAAGGGCTTCCTGGTAGGGGGTATTGCTGCATGGTAGCACGGTCAAAAAACTATCACACTATGGAATGCGCCATAGACTGCGGGCACCGCGCCCCGCAGATCAGGAGGCCGGAAGACGAGAGGTGTGAGCTGTACGAGGCTGGAGCTTGGGCGACGCGTTACGCACCGCCTGATCGCCGCCCGCCGGAGGGGGAGGCATGAATAGATTTCCAAAAGACTGCTGGGGGAAGAATTGCCCACACTTCCATACAATTGATATGAGCATAGATGATCTACTTTGTGCCTGCGATATTTTGCAGAAAGAATGTGACGCTTGCGATGAGGATTTTTGCTTCCTGCTCTGCCCATTGAGTGAGCGCCCGCCGGAGGGAGAGGAGGACACATGATGAAAATGACGCTCAATGAAGAAATTGAATACTTGCAAAGCGGAAACTGGTATGACAAAGTACGAGCAGTTTTGCCAACGGATGAATATTTGAAATTGGGATGGGCAATAGGAGATATCTTAGAAACACTTGAACTGTTTAGAAGTCTTGCACCAGAACCACAGACCAACGCCGACCGCATCCGGGCCATGAGCGACGAGGAACTTCTGGATTTTATGAAGAAATCTGTAGCAAACGCTTATATGTGCAAAATCATGAGGACAGAACCCATGTTTTTGACATTGGAATGGCTCCAGCAGCCAGCGGAGGAGGATACCTGATGGACATTGAGAAGCTGGTCGAGCAGTTAAAAAATTTGGAAGCCTGCGCCTATGGCTACCACATCAACGGAGAAGTCCTTGGAATGGACTGTTCAGACTTTGAGCAGGTCATGGTGGATGCCGCAGATGGGCTCTCTACGATCCCCGCGCTCCAGGCCGAAAACGAGAAGCTGCGGGAGACAGTGGACAAATATGCAACAGCCGCCAGAGCGATAGCTTTACATCTCAAACCATTCTGCGATGAAAGTCTTCCGTATGATGAAATGATCGCAGATGCAGCGAGAAAAGCGTCTGACGAGCTGGAGCAGGTGAAGCGGGAGAAGGATGCGGCGGTAAGCGATATTGAAACCGCTCTGGCCTATGGGATGAAAGACTGCGAATTATGCAAGAACAGCCAGTGCTATGTGAGAGGCGGCACAAAACCGTGTCTACCGAAATGGCGCGGCATACAGAAAGATAGCAGCCCATACCTAGTCGAAGACGAGGTAACTGAGTTTACCAAGAAGCAGTGGGACTAGCTGCTGAGCAGGTTCACACGGAGGGAGGACTGACGAGGACACATGATATTGATTTTGATCCTTGTGCTGGTGGTGGCCGTGGCCAGTGTGATCCGTGTTCGATATGTACGCCGGCGCAGGTCTGGTGAATGGATAACGATTCCGCCTCGGAGGTGTAGATGATGACGAAACCCAAAGAGCCACTGCCGTTCTTGCTCACGTCGGATCCGCCGGATCCAGATTGCGCTGGGTGCATCTATGAAGCCAAGGGGCACGGGATATCTGGTCGATGTAATTACCTGCTAATCACCGGACATGCCCGGATCTTGGTATGCGGGCCAGGCAAAGAGTGCACCGTCAAAGTCTTGAAAAAGAAGCCGCGCCACCATAGAGGTCGCCCGATCACAATCAAAGGGGGCGGAGGATGAAACAGCGTACATATAAGCGCCGTAGGAAGCGGAGGGGAAAATGGTCCCCTCCACCTCCGGCCCCTGATAGAGTAGTAATCGGGGCCATGACCCTGTATCTGAGATGCCGCGCCAGCGACCGCACGAATCCCACCCGAGACAATGCTCGGATGCTGCTGACTGCTCTAATCGAGTTGTGTCCGACTCGAACACATTAAATAGGAGTGAATAACATGGGGAAAAAGAATCTACGTCCCTTGAGATGCCTGGTCACTGCCCAGACAGCGTGGAACCTAAAGCGGCTGGCCAATATGGCGGGCATTTCTCCTGGGCGTGTGGTGGACAAGCTGGTCCGTGAGAAAATGCTCGCTCTCCGTGAACCTCCTGGGCCGTGGCCTGGGCAGGCCATTCGCCAAAATGGGAGCCGCCAAAAATGAAGCGGATAAAGACGGTCACTGGCGGACGGCTCTGCTACGGCGTATGCTATACGGTCTCCACTGCCCGGGACGGATCAGCAGAACGTGCGGCCAAGAGCCGGATATCAAGTGCCGCTCAGGAGCGAGTCAACCTACGCCGGGCGTGGCAAAAACTGGAGATGACGCTGGCGGCAAATTTCCGGCGGCGGGACTTGCATGTCGTCCTGACTTACGCAGATGAGAGTCTCCCGCCTACCCGGGCGGCGGCGGTCAAACTCCTCCGCAAATTCCTGGGCCTGCTCCGCAGACACCGTAGGGGCAGAGACCAGGTGCTGAAATATATATATGTCACAGAACAGCTCTCCGCTGAGGGAGGCCGGTTACACCACCATCTGGTGCTCAATGGTACGGGAGCAGATCTGGAGGTGATCTGCTCTCTATGGCCATACGGCGAAGTAGAAATAGAACGTCTCGATGTCTGGCAAGGGTACGAGGCCTTGGCCAAATATCTGACCAAAGAGCCTAGAGAGGTAGGACGCTCCCAACTCGGAGCCAGGTGCTGGACCCCATCCTTGGGGCTGGCCAAACCCGTGACGGAGACGGAAACAGTCTCCGACCATGTGACCCTCGCTGCACCTCCAGGGGCGTTGATCCTGGACCGGCACGAAGAGCGGAATGAGTATGGAGAATATCTCTACATAAAGTATTGGTTGCCGGTCAGAAGGGAGGTGGAAAAGAAGACTCGTCCGCGGCACAAGCGGAAAAAAGAATAGCCCGCGCGTCTTTTTTCGGTCTTGAAACATGGTGTAACTTCTCGAATTAGGAGGAGAAATCCCGTGGGAATGTTGAAAATGTCCTCAAAATCTGGTATGCTTGCGGTGAAGGGCGGGCGGTATGTCTGCCCGAACTGCAAGCGGACCACCTACCAGCAGGCTTGTCCGACTACTCAGGCCAAAGACCTGATCCTGTGGTGCCGCCATTGCAAGGCGGAGTTTATCGTGAATATCGAAGATGGCCAGTGCTCTATCGTTAGCCGGTGCCGATGACTCTCCCATGGAGAGCGTCGGCACCGGCATTTTGTTTGTCCGGAGGTGATAGCCCGTGCCAAACAAGCCGCTGCGGCCATGCAGATACCCGGGATGCTCCCAATTAGTCCGTGACGGGTACTGCCAAGAGCACCAGCCTCCGCGGGCGGAGCGAGGCGAGAGCGCTCAATGGCATGGGTGGTACAGCCTCCAGATCTGGACGGACGACCTCCGCCCGACACAGCTGATGCTGGAGCCGTGGTGCCGTGAGTGCGCAAAGCGCGGCCTGCGCGTCCGGGCAACCGCTGTGGATCACGTAATCCCGCACCGCGGAGATTGGTCGAAATTTGTTGACCGAAAGAATCTTCAGTCTCTATGTGAGCGATGTCATAACCGAAAAACTGCCATCGAAATGGCCGAAAATCGTCGCCGATTGCGCCAGCGCCGTTGAAACGCTTGGGCGCGCGCCTCGGACGCGCCCGCAGGCACGACGATACATCCCCCCGCCCAAGAAATTTTTGCCGATTTGGTGTAAGACCGTGCGGCCTCCTCCGTGGGGGATTTTCTCCCCATGGAGATTGGGGGCCGCGGCGGATGAGCCGGACCCGCGGCAGGCGATTCGGGACCGCGGCAGGCGAACCGGGACCACGGCTTTACCGACTGGAGGATGTGGGTACATCTCTTCGATGTGGCTGAGAGCAGCGGATTCGGCGTGAGGAGCATGATCGTATGGGACAAGGGGACGCCGGGGATGGGCGTGGGATGGCGGACCCAGCACGAGCTCATCCTGTTTGGTGCGAGGGAAAAGTTCCCATTTGACAGCCACTTGTCCCACGGCAACGTGATCGCCGCCGCCCGGACGGGGAACAGATTGCACCCCACACAAAAGCCGGTGGAGCTGCTGCGGACCCTGCTGGGCGTCGTGGAGGGGGCGCGGGGCGTGCTGGACCTCTTCGGCGGGAGCCTGTCCACTATGATGGCCTGCGACCAGGTAGGGCAGCCCTGCTACAGCATGGAGCTGAGCCCGGAGTTTGTCTCTGACGGTCTCCGCCGGTGGGCGGGAGCCCACGGATGGGAGGACGTCCGGTGCATCCGGGAAGGGCGGGAGCTGACCGCCGGAGAGGCAGGCGCGGAGATCTGAGAGGAGGATGAGAGATGCCGGGGCCCAGAGTGCCTCTGTCCGTACTGGACGCAAGGGGGGCAAAGCACCTGAGCAAGAGCGAGCGGGCGGCGCGTAAGGCGGGGGAGCTCCACTCCACGGAGAGGGTCAAGCGGCTGACGCCGCCCAAGTGGCTCCCGGCCAACCAGCGGGAGGAGTTCAACCGGGTGGCCCGGGCGGTCATCCAGCTGATGCCTACTATGGTGTCCCGGGCCGACGGGGACACGATCGCCACCTACTGTATGTCCCGGATGGAGTGGCTCCATGCCACCAACAGGGCCAATCAGGCGCTGGCCGGGGGCGACCTGGAGGGCGCGCAGGGGTGGAGCCTGGTGCAGGACCGGTACTTCAAACAGGCCCGGGCCTGCGCCGGAGACCTGGGCCTGACGATCTCCAGCCGGTGCCGGATCGTAGTACCGCCGGCAGCCCGGAGCCCGGAGGAGAACCCCTTCGAGCGGATGATGCGGGAGCGTGAGCAGCGGCGTGCCTGAGCTGTTGACGCTGGCCCCAGGAGTGGAGGTCCCTGCCCCGGAGGACGGGACGGAGATTCGATACAGCCCCGGCCATGTGCAGGACGTAGTGGACTTTTTCTCCCTGCTCCCATTTGGGCAGAACGAGTGGGCGGGGCGGCCGTTTGAGCTCTCCGACTGGGAGATGGACGCCATCCGGCAGTTTTTCGGCGTCCAGGTCAAGGACGAGGACGGACGGTGGGTGCGGCTCCGGAGATTCCTCTATGATGAGATCCCCAAGAAAAACGGCAAGAGCGAGTTCGGGGCCGCCCTGGGCCTGGATCTGCTGCTGGGGGACGGGGAACCGCTGCCCCAGGTGGGAATCTTCGCGGCGGACAAGAACAATGCAGACATCATCTACATGGCCGCAAAGTACATGGTGGAGCACTCCTGCCTGGGCCAGCCGGAGCACGACCCCATCGCCTGGGCGCGGGACAGCCGCCGGGAGATCCACACCAAGTACGGCGGCGTCCTGAAGGTCTACTCCGCCGACGCAGAGACCAAACATGGGTACAGCTTTTCCGCAATTATTATCGACGAGCTCCACGCCCAGCCTAACCGCCGGCTGTGGGACGTGCTGACTGCGGGTTCCGACGCGGCCCGGCGGCAGCAGGCGGTGATCGTACTGACCACCGCCGGGGACGACCCGGACCGCAAGAGCATCGGCTGGGAAATCCACGAGAAGTGCAGGCGCATCCTGGCGTGGCGGCGGGGAGAGCCGGAGCGGGAGCTGGACGAGGACGATCCCGCCTGGTGCCCCATTATGTACGGCCTGTCCGTCCTGAGTGGGGACGACCCGGAACGGCTTGCGGAAATCGACATCTACGACGAGGCGGTGTGGCGCGCCTGCAACCCGGGCCTGGGCTACAACCTGAGCCTGCGGCGCTTCCGGGCGGAGGCCCGGGCGGCCCGGCAGAGCGAGGCCCAGGAGCGGCTGTTTCGCTGGCTGCGCCTCAACCAGTGGATTTCCGCCCAGTCAGTGGGATGGCTGCCTGTGACGCTGTACGACAAGACGCAGTGGAACCGACCCGAATGGAAGGTGCTCTCTGCCCCCGCGCGGCGGCAGGCGGTCCGGGACTATCTGGCCGGGCGCAAATGCTATGGCGGGTTGGACCTGTCCACCACCACGGACCTGACGGCATTTGTCCTCATTTTCCCGCCCCAGGAGGGGCTGGACCATTGGGCCGCCCTGTTTTGGGCGTGGCGGCCCGAGGAGGGCGTCCTGGAGGCAGAGCAGAGAGATCACGTACCCTATCGGGACTGGGCCCGGGCCGGGTTCCTGACGCTGTGCCCGGGGGATATGGTGGACTTTGGCATGGTGGAGGACGAGATCGCCAGAGCGGCGGCGGTGTTCGACCTGGACACGCTGGGGGTGGACCCCTATTTGTCCCGCACCCTGACGCCACGGCTGATGGAGCGGGGGATCCCCGTGCTGGAGATCCCGCAGGACATGAAGAATCTCTCCCCCGCCATGAAGGAGCTGGAGCGGCTGATACGGGCCCACGATATGCTGCATGAGCACAACACCTGCGCAAGATGGTGTTTTTCAGGGGTCCGCTGCTATGTAGACGCCAATGAGAATATCCGCCCCCTCAAGAACCGGAGCACAAACCGCATCGACATCGTGGTGTCATGGATCATCGCGGTGGCGGTGGCCCTGATTCGGACGCCGGCGGGGCCGGATATCAACGAACATGTGGGATCGGAGGACTGGGGACTGTGAGAAGGTCTATTCTCCGGCTGTCCGCTGGCGCGGCCGGCCGGGTAAAAAAACGGATCGGCCAGCTGCGAAGCGGCGCCGACGACCTGCTGCTCCTGCTGGGGGCAGCGGCTCTGTGCCGGAGCGCGTACCTGGGCATCGGAGAAGCAGCGGCCTGGGCGGTGGCGGGAATCTATTGCATCGTCCAGGCGGTGCTGGTGGCAAAAGGAGGGAGAGGTGGGACGTGATCTTGCGTAAAGCCCTGGGCCGTCCCAGGGCGGAGACGGGCACAAAAAGCCTGGAGGCGATTTTTCGGGAAATCTTCCTCTCCGGCGGAGAAGTACCCACCGGGCTGGACGCAGCGGAGCGGCTCTCCCCGGTGGCCGCCGCCCACCGTATCCTGACCAATTCCTTCGGCATTATTCCATTTGGGGCCTATGTGAAGGGAGCGGACGGAGGGCGGGAACCGGCGGAGGACCCGCGGCTGGACCAATTGCTCCGGCGGCGGCCAAACAGTTTAATGACCCCCTTTATCACGCAGAAGCTGGTCATGTCCAACGCTTTCTGGTATGGCTTCGGGGCTGTGTGGAACCGGCGGGACGGCGACGGGCGGGTGCTGGAGCGGATCCCCCTCCCTACCGACTGCTGCTCTATCTCCCTGGACCAGGAAGAGGGCGTCTACTGGTACACATACACCGTGGGCGGGCTGACGCGGACCTTCTCCCCGGCGGAGCTTTCCATTCTGTTCTTTGAGAGCTTCAATGGAATCTGGGGCCGGGGGATGCTGGATATGGCCCGGGATGTGATTGCAGAGGACTCCCTGGCCCAGCAATATGAGCGGAAATTCTATCAGAACGGAGCCAGGCTCTCCGGAATCGTCAAGGTGGACACAGACGCGAGCCGTGAGACCCGGGACAAAATCCGCCAGGCATTTGCCCGGTACGCCGGGGAGGACCAGTTCAAGGTGGCGGTGCTGGATCACGGGATGGACTACACTCCCCTGGGTGTGAGCCAGGTGGACGCCCAGTACCTGGAGAGCCGGGGGTTCACGGTGGAGGAGGTATCCCGCTTCACGGGCATCCCCAAACACATGCTCCAGACAGGCAAGGAGAGCTACGACTCCAACCAGCAGCAGCGGGTGAATTATGTGACGGATACGGTGGTCCCCTTCGTCACCCAATGGGAGCAGGAGGACGGACGTAAGCTCCTGAACCGTTTTCAGAGGGCGGAGGGCGTCTATATCCACGGGAATGTGTCCGTGCTCCTCCGCGGGGACGACATGAGCCGGAGCCAATTCTACGAGCGGATGATCCGCAACTCGATCTACAACCCGGACGAGTGCCGGGCGCTGGAGGAGCGGCCCCCCATCCCCGGAGGGCTTGGACAGGAGTTCGTGATGAGCAAGAATATGGGCTCCCTGCGGAGCATCGTACAAGGAGGCGAGACGGTATGACCGAGATCCAGCTCAGAGGGGAGCTGTGGGACAACGACAGCGCGGACATCCTGCGCTGGTGGGGGTGGCGGGACATCACCGCCCCCATGGACATCCAGGCGGCGCTGGAGGCCGCCGGCGGAGACGACGTGACCGTGCTGGTCAACTCGCCGGGCGGGGATATGGCGGTGGGCGGCGAGATCCGCTCCATGTTTCGGCGGTACACAGGGCACACCACCGCCCTGGTCCAGGGCTTCGCGGCCAGCGCGGCCACCCTGGCCGCCGCCGGCTGCCGGAGGATCCAGGCGGAGCCGGGGGCGCTGCTGTGCTACCACAACCCCAGCAGCGAGACCGGCGGCGACTACCGGGCCATGTACCGGAGCGGCGAGAGCCTGGAGGCCGCCCGGGATGGAGTAGTTGCCATCTATCTGGCCCGGCCCGGCCTCAAGGCCAGCCGGGAGGAGCTCATCGAGCTCATGGACAAGGATATCTGGATCGACCCGGGCAGGGCCCTGGATATGGGCCTCATCGACGAGATCGTGGGCCAGGCGGAGGAGGACGGGGCTCCCGCGGCGTTCGTGGCGTCCTCCGGACGGCGGCTGCGGATCACGCAGGCCATGCGGGACGCCTATGGGGCCCACAAGACCCAGGAGCGGGCGGACGCCGCCCGCCGTAAGACGGCCCAGCGGGCCCTGGCCAGGTGCCGGGCCCTGGCAGCATATTGACAAGGCGAAAGGAGACGAGCACATGGACATCATGGAAAAGATCAACGACCTGCGGGAGCAGAAGGCGGGGCTGCTGGAGCAGGCCAACAGCCTGGCGGAGCAGGGCAAGCTGGAGGACCTGGCCAAGATCACGGAGCAGATGGAGGGCCTCAACACATCCATCTCCGCCCTGGAGAGCCTGGCCAAGGCCAGCCGGGAGCGGGCCGAGCCTGTACACGGCGGCGGAGAGGAGGGCGGCGGCGCGCCTCCCCCGGCGGAGGACAAGGCGCCCACCCCCTTCCGCTCCCTGGGCGAGCAGCTCAAGGCCATCGTCAATTTCCGGCGGACCGGGACCTTCGACAAGCGGCTCCAGATCGTCAACGAGGCGATGGGGAGCCAGGAGAGCGTGGGAGCGGACGGCGGCTTCCTCATCCAGACGGACTTTGCCGGGCGGATTCTGGAGAGCATCTATGAGCGCTCCCCCCTGCTGAGCCTCTACGACCGGTACACTGTGAGCCGCAGCGCCGACTCCATGCGGTGGGCGGCGGCCAACGAGACGGACATCTCGGAGAGCGTGTTCGGCGGGGTGCGGATGTACTGGGCCTCCGAGGGGGAGACGGTCCCCTCCAGCAAGCCCAGTTTCCGGGAGATCAAGCTGGACCTGGAGAAGATGATGGGCATCGGCTACGCCACCAACGAGATGCTGGAGGACGCGGCCTTCCTGTCTCAGTTCTATTCCACGGCGTTCTCCCTGGCGGGCGACCAGCTGCTGACCGCCGCCACAGTGGACGGGGACGGTGTGGGCAAGCCCACCGGGTGGTTGAACTCCAAAGCCACCATTGCCGTGGCCAAAGAGACCAGCCAGGCCGCCGGGACGATTACGGGGGCCAACGTGCTCGCTATGCTGGCCCGTACCCTTCCCATGAATCGGAGCCGCTATGTCTGGGTGATGCACCCGGACCTGGAGGAACAGCTCCCCACCCTGGCCCTGACCAATGGGGACACCAACAGCTTCCTGTGGACGCCTGAGGGGGGCCTGGGCAACTTCGACGCGCCCAGAGTGCTTGGCCGCCGGGTCATCTTTGACCAGAACTGCGCGCCGGTTGGCCAGCAGGGCGACATCAACCTGATCGACCCCCTCCAGTACATCCTCATGAGCAAGGGCAGCGCCCGGCAGGACTGGAGCATCCATGTGCAGTTCCTCACCGACCAGAGCTGCTTCCGGATGGTGTTCCGGTGCAACGGCGCGCCCAAGGTGGCCAGCCCCGTAAAAATCAAGAACTCCAACAAAACCCGGAGCGCCTTTATCACTCTGGCGGCCCGGACCTAACAAGGAGGTATCTGTATGATCCGCATCCCTGAAGCGCTGGCCGTGGCCAGCATCATGGCCCCCGCATCTGTAAACGCATCCACCGCCACCACCACGGAGTATCTGGACGCCGCCGGCGCGTCCCAGGTGGCGTTCCTTATCACCGCAGCACCCCTGGGGGCGGGTAAGAGCCTGACAGTCACCCTGATGGCGGCGGATGACGGCGAGGGGAGCAACGCCCAGGAGCTGGGCACCGCCACCTTCACTGACGCCGAAGGCACCGATCCACAGACCGCCGTGGTGAGCTATGAGGTCTCCGCCCTCAACGGGCGGTATCTGGCGGTCAAGTTCCAGCATGACGCCGCCGCAGCCGTGATCTGCTCCGCCGTGGCCCTGGCGGACCAGATCTACCGGCCCGCAGGCGGATGGACCCTGGTGGTGTGATGCTGGACGAGGCGCGGCTGGCGCGGCTGCTGGCCTACTGCCGGATCGACTGCCCCGCCCCGGAGGACGTGGAGACGGTGCGGGGGATATACGCCGCCGCCGTGGCCTATCTGGAGGGCGCGGGAGTGGCGGAGCCGCCGGGAGACGATCCGCGGCGGCCCCTCTACGACCTGGCGGTGGACTTCATGGTCCTGCGGGACTACGACATCCGGGACGCCACTGTCCCGGCCTCCAGCGCGGCGGACAATCCCGCCTTCCGCCGCATGATCGTGCAGCTCAAGCTCTCGGAGCCGGATGTGTCCGGCCCGGACACGGAGGGCGGCTGAGGTGGCGGGCTATGTGGACGCCGGGTCCCTGCGGGACCGGCTGGCGGTGCTGGAGCTCCAGGAGGTGCGCCCCGGCGAGTGGGCCTGGGCCCCAGTGAGGCCGGCCTGGGGGGCGGTGGCCCTTCAAGCTAAGGATAACCTTTTCTCCAGAGTGGGGCTTGGGGCCCGGGACGCGGCAGTTGTGCTGCGGCGGCAGCGCCTGAGCCTCCACAATGCGCTGGACTGGCACGGGAGGCGCCTGTTTCTTACCTCTATCACAGACCGGGGCGGAGGATACCTGGACGTGGACGCGGCGCTGGTACTCCCCTGTTCCTGCACAGCCGTCCGCACGGCGGACAGCCTGGGGGCGGGCAACCGCCCGGAGGCCAGGGAGACCATGCGCTGCTCCTTCCCCGGCGTGCTGACGGAAAAATACGTCCGATACGAGCGGGAGGACACCCACGCGGAGCAGGAGACAGGGTATGTACTGGTAACTCCAAAGGTCATCCAGCTGTTAGCGGGGGACCTGGTAACGGTGCGGGACGGGACGGCCCCGGGGGTATACGCCGTAGAGGCCCCACACGTCCTGGACGAGTGGAAGAATGAGTACGAGATGCGCTGGAGGGGGGATGTATAGTGAGCAGCAGAGCCCGGATGGAGAGGAAAGCGGTGGAGCAGTTTCATCAATATTGGGACAGGCTCTTCAAGGTCTTCCCTGAATACCGAAGGACAGCCGTTGAAGCGATGGGAGAGGCAGCCCGCAAGAACGTGAGTGCCCAAATCCAGGCAGCAGACCTGGAGAACGACGCGAAAGGGCATGTAGACAGCTGGCAGGAGCTATCTATCGGCAGCAAAGGCGGCTACGCGGCCGTCCGCCCCCAGAGCAAGACGCCCTACAGCGGGGAGCGCCCAAAAACCTGGAAAGGCGTCCCAGTCACAGTGGGTCAGGTAACTGTGTGGCTGGATCGGGGCCACGGGACGGAAGCGAAAAAGACCTTCCACACCGCCGGACGCGGGGGTAAGCTGCACACTGTATCCGCCCGGGCGGGCAAAGGCTATGTCAAAGGCCGACAGTTCTACAGCCGGGCTAGGAGCCAGGCATTGGAGCTGGCGTTGAAGGCTGCGGACGAATGCCTGTCCAAGATAGAAGACGAACTCGAATATGACTGACAGGTGGATCTGTATGACCTATATCGACCTGCTGGAGGCCATCGCGGGCAAGATCGCGGCGCTGTGGCCGGAGCGGACCATCTACCGGGACTTCTGCCCGGCGGATTTCAAGCGGCCCTCCAGCTTCCTCTGGGTGGCCCCGGAGACGGGGTACCGGGACGCATCCATCGGCCTGGTGGAGTGGACCTTCGAGGCGGAGCTGGAGCTCTTCTCGGCCACAGACGCCTACGACGCCGAGAGCACAGAGGCCCTGCGGGCGGACCAGGCCGCCGTGCTGGCCGCCTTCGGCCTCCCCCTCACCGTGGGGGACCGGACCGTCATGGTCCATGCCATGGCGGACTCCCCGGGGCCCGGCGCGGCCTATGTGATCTTCACGGCCAGCTGGCTCGACAGCAGGCCGGGGTATACCGACCCGGACACCGCCCTGCCGCCGGCGGGGACGGCGCCGCTCATGGAAGATTATCAGCTTAATGTGTCCGTGACGAGCGGACCGGACAGAGAGGAGAGAGACGATGCCGACTAATATCGGGCTTCCCAGCCTGACGATTATTTTCCAGGCCGCCGCCCAGCAGGCGGCCAACCGAAGCAAGCGGGGCTACGTTGGGGTGTTCGTTCGGGACACCCAGGCCCAGGGCGTACACCAGCTCTCCAGCGCGGCCCTGATCCCCAGCACCCTGGGAGCAGATAACCAGGCGTATCTGGAGAGGGCCTTTGAAGGCAGCGACCGGGGCGCCCCCAGCAAGGTGGTGGCGGTGGTGATCGCCACCGGTTCCTCAGACACCACGGCGCTGGATGCGGGCCTCAAGCTCATCGAGGGGATGAGCCTGGATTACATCGCCGGGCCCCCCGACGTGACGGCGCAGGAAAAAACCCTGCTGGAGACCTGGGTAAAGGACCGCCGGGCGAACTACTACATCGAGAAGCTGGTGGAGCCGAACCCCGCCACGCCCCCCGACAATATGGGCATCATCGCCTTTACGGAGACGGACGACGCCATTGCCGCCGGGGAGACCACCTACACCGCCGCGGAGTACGCCTCCCGCATCGCGGGCATCCTGGCGGGCGTACCCATGGGGATGTCCTCCACCTACGCTCCCCTCCCCGAGCTGACCGCCGTGACGCCCCGGAGCGCGGAGGATCAGGAGGAGGCTGTGAACGACGGCGAGCTGATCCTGATCCACGACGGGGTGAAGGCCAAAATTGCCAGGGGCGTGAACTCCCTGACCACCACCCCCACCGACGGCAAGGCGGACTGGAGCAAAATCAAGATCGTGGAGGGGATGGACCTCATCACCTACTACCTGCGCACCACCATCCAGGACGAGTATGTGGGCAGGTATCCCAACACCTACGACAACAAGCAGATCCTGGTGACGGCCATCTCCTCCTATCTCCAGTACCTGGAGGGAGCGGGAGTGCTCAACCCGGGCGAGAGCTGGGCGGAGATCGACGTGGAGGCCCAGGAGAAATGGATGCAGAGCCAGGGAATTGAGACCGCCGGCATGACCGAGCAGGAGATCCGGGAGTATCAGACGGGCTCCTGGGTCTTCATCAAGGCCGGAGGGCGCATGGTGGACGCCATGGAGGACTTCCAGGTCACCTTCAGCAACCTGTGAGGAGGCGATAGATATGGCGAGGACGATCGACAGCGCAAAGCGCGTGATCAACGGGACATACGGCGAGCTCTGGATCGACGGGGAGAAGATCGCGGAGTGTACCGCCTGCCGGATGGTCGTGGCCAAGAACAAGGAGACCATCAACCTGTGCGGGCAGTTTATGGCGGACAGCAAGGCCACCGGCGGCAGCGGCACGGGGAGCTTGACCCTCTACAAGGTGGACAGCGGCTTCGCCCAGCGGCAGGCGGGCATCCAGGACGGGGTGGACGTGCGGTGCACCATCATCTCCAAGCTCCGGGACCCGGACAGCTATGGCGCGGAGCGGGTGGCGGCCTACAACGTGAGCTTCGACGACCTGACCCTGGCGGACTGGCAGGCAGCCACGGTGGGCACAGTCACCGCCGCATTCACCTTCAGCAGGTATGAACTGCTGGACATGATCGAGGCCAGCTGACGGGAGGCGCGCATGGACGAGAAACAGACAGACCTGCTCGCGCTGCTGCTGCGGCCCGAGCTGCCCAACGTACAGAAGCAGCTGCCCACGGCGGCCTACCGGGTGAAGCGGCTGAGCGAGCTGGCAGGGCAGGACGTGGTGTTCCAGCTGCGGGGGCTGCCCTACGGCAAGGTGCAAAAGCTGCGGGAGGGTTCTCCCGACGACGTGAGCGTCCACATCCTGCTGGCGGGATGTGTGGCGCCGGACTTCAAGTCGCCTGAGCTCAAGGAGAAGTACGGGGGCGCAACCCCCGCCGAGACGGTGAAGGCCATGCTGCTGCCCGGGGAGATCGAGGACCTGAGCCGAGCAATCGAGCGGCTGTGCGGCTACCGCGGGATGACCATTGAAGAAGTAAAAAACGACTGACGGAGGGCGGCGACCCGGAGCTGGACCTGGTGTACTACCTGTTCCACCGGCACCACTGGACGCCGGAGATGTATTACAGCATGGGGCAGGGCGGTCGGGACCTGACTTGGGCGCTGGCTCTCCATGAGATTGAAGAGAGGGCGGCCAGACAGCCGTGAGAAAAAAGAAAACCGCCGCTCCCTGGCGGGAGCGACGGGAAGGGGTGAAGCCTCAGGCCGGAGGGAGCGAGGACCAGACGGCCCAGGCCAGTGCGCAGGGGGCGGCGAGGCCCAGAAGGAGGGTGATTCCTCCTCCGACGGCGAGCACAGAGACGGCGGCGGCCAGACAGGTACACACCGCCGCGAGCCAGATGACCCCCCGGAACTGGTAGCACTCTGCACGGAAGCGGGCGCGGGGGGCGGAGGCCCGCTGGATCTGGGCGTCCAGCCCGCGCAGCCGGGCCTTCTTCTCCTCCAGCCTCTGCTCCAGCAGGGTAAGGAGAGCACGCCCCGGATCGCCGGGTTCCAGACGCCGGAGGGGGGCCATGCCGGGGCTGTTGACTTGGAAGAGAAGGTCGACAATCTCAACCCGCAGGTCCGCCCGCTGGCGCTCTAGTTCTTCTAACCGCATGAACGTCCCTCCTTTTAATCCTACTATAGCAGGTTGCCGGCGGCCTGTCAACGAGAGGTGGATTTGAGATGCCGCAGGAAGTCGGAATTGTAATGACCCTGTACGACCGGGTGAGCCCCACACTGAAAAGCATCGCAGGGAACACAGACGCCTTCGACAAATCCCTGGACGAGCTGGCAGAGGGACTGAAAACCTATGACAAGGCGCAGGACACCCTGTCCAAGCGGGCCGCAGAGCTGAAGAAGGCGCTGGAGGGCGCGAACCAGGAGGTCACCTCGGCGCGAAAGGAGTACAGGCGTCTGAAGGACGAGACCAGCAAGGGCGCGCTGGACGACGCCATCGACGAGCAGGCCCGGCTGAAGCGGGAGCTGACGGAGGTAGAGGGCGCGCTGCGTGCGAACAGCCGGGCCTATGACGACCTGTACGCCAATGCCCGCAAGGCGGCCAATGGGATCTCCAGCGTGGAGAACCGGGCGGGGCGGGGCATGGACAGCCTGATGGCAGGACTGGCGCGCTCCGGGCTTATCCAGCAGTTTGGAGAGGCGGCATCCCAGTTCCTGGGCTTTGGGTTGGAGAGCTTCGCGGGCCAGCCGACGGCAACGGCGGTGAGCGGGGTCCTGTCCGGCGTACTCTCCGGAGCCGCAGCGGGCTCTATCGCCGGGCCGGCGGGGACCGCCATCGGGGCGGCGGCCGGCGGACTGGCGGGTGCAATTGGCGCGGCGGCCTCGGTGGGAGGGGCCGCTGACGACGCTTTCAAGAGCTATGTACAGGAGGCGGTGGAAGGACAGCAGGAGGAGATGAGCGCCGCCCTATCCTCCGGCTCCGGTATCGCCGGCCAGCGGGAGCAGAACCAGGTCGCCTTTGCCCAGCGCTTCGGCAGCGAGGAGACGGCCAGAGATTATCTGGAGCAGGTGCGTATCATGGCCGCGGCGACCAACTATGGCTATGACGAGATCGTGGGCTACTCCAAGAACCTACTGAACAGCTACTCGCCGGAGGAGACGCTGGGAGTACTTCGGGACCTCAGCGACGCCACGGCGGGCCTGGGTCTGGACTCCAGCGGCGTGAGCATGTTCATTGCCGGTCTTTCCCGGATGCGGACCACAGGAAAGGTCACGCAGGAATACCTCAACTATTTCTCCGAGCGGGGCCTGAATGTATACGAGGCGCTGTCCAGGGCCACGGGCGCACAGGAGAGCCAGATCGCGGACATGGTGACCAAGGGAGATATCGGCGGCGCGGAGGCGGCGCAGGCGATCCTGGACTATATCCAGGAGGAGTTCGGTGGGCTGAGCGAGAAACTAATGGACACCTACCCCGCCATGGTGGACAACCTGGCCGATGTGGAGGCAGACCTGGAGGCCCGGATGGGCGAGGGCTACAACGAGGCCCGTAAGGCAGGGGTCTCGGCCCAGACAGAGTGGCTGCAAGGCAGCGGCGAGCTGGGAGAGGCCTACGAGGCCATAGGGGCCTGGCAGGCGGAGCTGGAGAACCAGAAAGAGAAGTATATCCGGGATGCAGTGGACGCTGCCATGGGGAGCGAGGACTACCAGACGGCTAAAGCGGAGGGAGACGCCGCGGAGATGGGCCGGATCATCATGGAGGCCAAGATCCGGGGCATGGACGAATACAACGCCTCCGACGGGGCGCAGCTGCTCCTGGAGTCGGAACGGCAGCTGATCGCAGGCGTCCGGGAGGACGCGGCTCTAAACAGCGACTACTGGGATGCGGGCTATAAACTGGGTCAGGAGTTCAGCAAGGGCAGAATCGCGGGCATGGCGGACGGCCTGCGCCCGGGCGCAGAGCTCCCGGAAGCACCGGGCGCCGGGGCGACGGAGGAGGATTGGGCGGCGTACCGCCGGGAAACCGCCGATTACTTCCGCTTTCAGGGAGAATATGCGGCGGCCGGCCTGCGGCGGGTGCCCTATGACAACTACGCCGCCCTGCTCCACGAGGGGGAGCGGGTGCTCACCGCCCGGGAAGCAAGGGAGCTGGACCGGCAGAGCGCCGCGCCGGTAACGGTCAACATCGGCGGCAGCTGGTCGGTCCGCTCGGAGGAGGACATCGACGCCATTGCGGAGGCAATCTCCCGCAAAATTAGAATCGCACAGGCAGCGGGGGTGAGAGCTTGATCCGGTATATCACATTCCTGGAGGAGGCCGCCGGGCGGGAGCTGGTGCTCCCAGTGACGCCGGCGGGCTACGAGTGGGCCCATGAGGCCGCCATCGAGACGGTGCGGGTGGACCAGCTGGGCGACCTGAACTTTTTCGGCGGGCGGCGGATGGGCTCCACCATCCTGCGGGACTGCATCCTGCCGGCCCGGGCATATCCCTTCCTGACGCCGGGGGCGGGGACAAACCCCTGGGCCTACCTGGAGCAGCTGGAGCGGTGGGTGGACGCGGGGACGGTGCTCCGCTGGATGGTCTCCGGCACGCCGGTCAACGCCGCCGTGCTGCTGGAAGGGGTGACCTACCGGGAACAGGACGGCACCAACGACCTGTACGCGGACCTCTCCATCCGGCAGTACCGGAGGCCGGAGACGCCGGTGCTGCCGGCCCAGGGGAGCGCCTCGGACGCCCTGAGCCGGGACAGCTCCACCGGCACGGCCACGGGCAAGACCTACCAGGTGCAGGCGGGGGATACGATGTGGTGCATCGCGCGGAAATTCTACGGGCAAGGCGCCCTCTGCTGGCGGCTGGCAGCCGCCAACGGCGTCCCCAACGCCAACCTGATCTATCCGGGGCAGGTCTTCACGATTCCCCCCCTGGACCTGCTGCCGGGGGCAGAGACCATGCCTCCCAGCGCACAGACGGCCCAGAACACAGCGTATGCGGACGGGGGCTGGACAAGCAAGGGGGCGGCGGGATGAGCTATCAATGGCTGCTGACGCCGCCGGGAGGAGAGACGGTGGACGCCACCGAGCGGGTGTCCTCCCTCACCTGGTCGGGGAGCATCCAGGTGGTGTCCCGGCAGGCGGAGGCGGTGATGGCAACGCCCACCGACGGTTCCCTGCCGGAACTGCCCTGCGAGCTGGGTACGGAGGCCCGGCTCCTGATCGACGGGGAGCAGCGCTTTTGGGGCCACATTGTCACCAGGGCCCGGGCGACAGACGGACAGACCACCACGCTCACCGCCCTGGACCGGGGACGCTTCCTGGCGGGCAACGAGGGTTGGTATGTATTCGCCGGGGCGGCTCCGGAGGCAGCCGTCCGGGCAGTGTGCCAGGACTTCGGCATCCCGGTGGGGGGCCTGGCCGCCGGAGGGTCCTCCGTCTCCCGCAAATTCCCTGGCGCCGCCCTGTCCCAGATCGTGGATACGGTATACACCCTGGCGGGAGAGCAGACGGGCCGGCGCTTCCTGGCCCGGTTCAACGGGCAGGGGGCGCTGGAGGTGGTGGAGAAGCCCGCCTCTGCCGCCCTGGAGATCGCGCCGGGGCGCAACCTCCAGACGCTGCGGGTGACAGAGGACATCTCGGACCTGAGCAACGCCGTGGCGATCTACACACAGGACGGGACGCTGGTGCGGACCGTGGAGGACCAGGAGAGCATCGCCCTCTACGGGAGGCTCCAGCATGTGCTCACACAGCGGGACGGCGAGGACGCCGGGCCGGAGGCCCAGGCATGGCTGGAGGACAACGGCCTGGCCCAGACCATGACGGCAGAGGTGCTGGGAGACCCGGCGCTCATCACCGGCAACGCGGTGATTCTGCGGGACAACGCCACGGGGGCGGCGGGCCTGTGCTGGATCGACGCGGACACCCACACGTGGAAAAACCGGCAGTATTTCTGCCGGCTGACCCTCAACTTCCGCAACCTGATGTCGGAGAGCAGCGCGGGACAGGAGGTGTGACGATGGAGAATGTCTATGCATTCCTGGCTGGGGCTCTTTCCCATGTCCAGGACGGGGGGAGCTTGCCGATGGGCGGGTGGACCTTCGGTAAGGTTCTGGCCGCCGGGGGCGGGACGCTGCGGGTCTCTGTAGGCGGGCTGACTCTGGAGGCCGGGGACATCCATGTCCCCGCAGCGCTCTCCTATACCTGGACAGAGGACACAGGCGGAGACGTGCTCCTCCGGGCGGGAGACCAGCTGCTCCTGCTGGTGACACAGGACCGGCAGGACTACTATATTCTGCAAAAGGTGGTGTGGCAGACGTGAGCCAGCGGACTCTTTTCCCCTTTTTCTCCGGGGGGCAGACGCCGCCTGCTGCCGCGGCCTCGCTGCCGCTCTACAGGGATGTGCGCATGGACTACGGCCAGGGCATCCCGGTATTTGACGCCGGGGAGCCGGTCATCGTCTCCGGCCTGGAGGCCGTCAAGAGCTGGGCCTGGCGGGCGATCATGACGGAGCGGTATCTGTGGGAGCCCTTCTCCTGGGACTACGGGTGCGAGCTCATGGCGCTGGTAGGCCAGCCCTACAACAGCGATACCCGGCTGAGCGAGGCCCGGCGGTATGTGGAGGAGGCCCTGACGGTGAGCCCCTACATCACCGGCGCCAGCGCCACGGTGGAGGGACTGGCGGGCTCTGAGCTGCGGCTGACGGCCCGAATCACGACCGTATACGGAGAGACGGAGGTGACAGCTTATGTTTGAGGACAAGACACCGGAGGCCATCAAGCAGGAGATTTTAAGCGCCATCCGGAGCGGCCAGGGCCTCTCCGCCATGGCGGGGGGCTTTGCAGACGGGGTGGCGGGGCCGGTCTCTGTGGAGATGAGCAAGCTCTATATGGCCTTGGACGCGGTGCCGTCGATGATCCTGCTGGATGAGAGCTCCGGCCCCTTTATTGCCCTGGTGGGCGAGCAGTACTGGAACATCACCCGGAGACCGGGGGCAAAGGCGTATTGCACCATGACTTTTACCGGCTCGCCGGGCTACGTCATCCCGGCGGGCACCCGCTTCCTCACTGGCGGGGGTCTGAGCTTCTCCCTGGCCGGGGAGGTTACCCTCGGCGCCAAGGGGACGGGGCAGGGACAGCTTGAGGCGGATGCAGCCGGAAGCGCCTACAACGTGGCCGCCGGCGCCATCGACCGGATGTACGTCAATCTGGCGGGACTGACTTCGTATACCAACATGGCCGCCCAGGGAGGGGCCGACCCGGAGACGGACGCTGATCTGCTGGAGCGGATCCGGGAGCGGGTACAGCAGCCCCCCACCAGCGGCAATGGCTATTACTACAGGCAGCTGGCCATGTCGGTGTCCGGCGTGGGCAACGCCAAGGTCACGGAACTGGCCGCGGGCGCAGGGACAGTGGGCGTAGTGCTGGTGGGGCCCGACGGCCGGACGGTATCAGGCGGGACTGTAGAGGACGTAGAAGCCGCCATCGCTCCCCAGCGGGTCATAGGGGCGCAGGTATCTGTTTCGGCGGCGACGGAGGTCACCGTCAACGTCTCCGCGTCCGTCACCCTCAGCGGGGAGGCGGACGCGGCGGCAGTGGAGGATGCGCTGGAGGAGCAGACCGGCGCCTATCTCGCCTCCCTTATCGACCAGAAATACGGGGCTGTGTACTACGCTCCCGGGGAGGATACCGCTTATTACGTCCTGTATAACCGGATATTGGGGATATTGCTGGGGGTGCCGGGAGTCGAGAACTACAGCGCATTGACGCTGAACGGAGGGAGCGCAAACGTGAGTATCGGCAAAGACCAGATCCCTGTTCTGGGAACTGTAACGGTGACGGAGGGGTGAGAATGGCAGAGGATGCGCTCCTGCAGATGCTCCCGCCCTATTACCAGGCCAGCACGCCGGTTGCGGCGCTGGAGTCGGCGCTGGAGTCGGCGTTGGACGCCCTGGCGGCGTCCGAGTCGGACACGCTCTCCCAACTGTGGGTCAACTCCGCCACGTGGGGACTGACGCTCTGGGAGGCATGGGTGGGGCTGCCGGCGGATAGAACCGGCAGCTATCCCGTGCGGCGGAACCGCGTCCTCTCCAAACTGCGCGGCCGGGGCCCCACCACCACGGATAAAATTGCCGAAGTGGTAGCCTCCTTCGGCTTCGACCCCAGTCAGGTGAGCGTGGTGGAAAACTATGGCGCATACAGTTTCCAGGTGGTCCTGTCCGGGTTGGCCGCGCCGCCGGAGGACGTGAGCGGCATCCAGGCGGCGGTGGACGCGATCAAGCCCGCCCACCTGGCCTGGAGCTTCAGCTATGAGATTTCGCAGATGGCGGCCACGGTCCACACCGGCGGCGGCTTCTGGCGGGCATATTCGGCGGCGCTGCCGCCTATGGAGGAGACGTGACATGAGCGTATACGGATTCACGGTGACTACGGCGGGCGAGGCCCTGCTGGCCCAGGCGGCGGGGAGCGGGCAGGCCCTGGTCATAACCGGGACCCAGGTGGGCTCCGGCGCGGTGGAGAACGCCGCTGCGGCCAAGGCGCTGACCGCCCTGCTCTCGCCCCAGCAGGCGGGGACCTACAGCACGCCGCAGATCAACGGCGGGCAGATCTCGCTGATTGTAGAATACCGCAACAACCTGAATGGCGGCCTTACCAGCGGCTTCTCCCTGAACGAGTTCGGCATTTTCGCCCGGGTGGGGGCGGGACAGGCCACACTGCTGGCCTACGGCTCCCTGGGCGATTCGCCGGCTGCGGTGCACCCAATCGCAGACGGGCTGGAGACCTACCGCTATCCGGTGGCCATGGCCTTCTCCGGCGATCTGGAGGTGACAGTGGAGGACCCGTCTGGGGCGTTTGTTACCGACGACGCGCTGAGCGATTATATCCCGCTGACCCAGAAGGGACAGCCCGGGGGCGTGGCCAGCCTGGATGACGACGGGAAGATCCCGGCGGTCCAGATCCCAGACCTGTATCTCCCCCTGACCGGCGGGACCATGACGGGCCACATCACGCTCCCCGGCGTCCCATCCGGGGACCTTCAGGCTATTCCCAAAAAATACGCCGATGAGCTGTTCATGATCGCCATGGGGCAAGGGATCGTCCGGGTGCAGGTGTACGAGACCGGCACGCAAACGCCTATCGGCGGGGTGGCAATAACCGGGGCCACAGATTATTACGGGAATACGTTATATGCGGACGATTCCGGATTGGCCATTGGGTTAGCGACCTCTGATAAATCGACGTTACAGGTAGACACCCGGTACATCGACCTCACAGGGCAGACACAGGTCACAATCCCCACCCCCAAACAACAGGTCACAGAAGTAACACTTTACGCCACCAGAGTGACCAATGACAGCGCTAAAATAGAGACATTTTCATCCAGCACCCAAAAAATGTTTACGGACAAGGTAGGGCAAGTGGATGTGCACTGTATTGGCGCAGGCCAGGGCGGAGGCAGAGGGAGCGCAGGACAGGAGGACGGGCATACAAAGGCTGTAGGCGGCAGCGGCGGGTCCTCAGGTTCAAACTCTTACAAAAATAATGTGGATTGGGAAGCGAACACACTGTTTGACATTACTGTGGGGCTGGGAGGACAGCCCGCTTGGAGCGATGATGTATCTACAGCGAGCGGAACGATTTATGCTGATTCTGGGGACCCTGGCGGATCCAGCAGCTGTTTAGGCGTTTCCGCATCTGGTGGGACAGGGAGCAGCATCACGAGCGGCGCGATAAGTTACAATAGAACTGCTGATGGAGTCACCAGAAGCCCAGCTGGAACCGCCCAGTCTGTTTCTGGGCACCTGTTCGGGGACGAATCGTTGGGAAATTGCCCGGGAGGTTCTGGTGGCGGCGGAAGCGCCTGGGCTGGGCATTTCCCTTCTGATGACACAACGCAACCGAGCTCTGAGGGCGGCAGCCCAAATGGAGGAGATGGCGGTGGTCCGGCAGCATATAATAGTGCCCCAAGCGGGAAAAACGGCAGCACAGGCGGCGGCGGTGGTGGCGGAGCCACGTCTAATTATTCGGGACAAAGCACACATCGAAAAACCGCTGCAAGCGGCGGCCTGGGCGGCGACGGAGTCGTCTATATCAGATGGAGGTATGCGGCATGAAATGGGGCGTTCTGGACAACGACAGGATTATTATGAATTTGATTGCCGTAGAAGATGACGCAACAGCCCAGGCAATGGGCGCTGTAAAAATCATAGGGAAATACAGGATTGGGGACCGATATCCGACCCTGGAGGAACAAGTACAACAGCTGATGGAGAAGGGCCTGGAAAACACAGGTCAGACCACCGCTCTGGAGGAAGAACTGGCCGCGCTCAAAGCGGCTGTGGTCAGGGGGGCGGGGCTGTGAATAACCTGATATTCGCATTCGACGCGGACCACTGGGGGCTGCGTCTGGCCCCATACACCTCCGAGGTGGCCCGCCAGTACGATGACAACAGCCGACGGCTGGTGGTGACGGGGGACCTGCCGGAGGGCTGGGCGTGGTCCATGCTCGTCCGGGCGGGCGGGTGCGCACAGTACCTCAATATCATCTCCCTGGGGCCTGTGGACGGCGGCGTGGGCGTCACGCTCACCGCGGACATGATCCCGATATCCGGGTACTACACGATGCAGCTCCGGGGGACCAACGGCGGCCAGACCCGGCACACCAACGCCGTGGTGGTGACCATCCCCGCCTCCCTGTCCGGGGACGTCCAGTGGCCGGAGGTTCCCAGCGAGTTCAGTCAGGTAGAACAAAACATACTGGAGCTCAACGCCCACCCGCCCTACCCCGGGGAGAACGGGTACTGGATGACCTGGGACCTGGACGCCCACGGCTACGCGGAGTCGGACATCCCCCTGCCCGAGGTGGACGTGGGGCCCCCGGGACCTCCCGGCGCGGCGGCCACCGTGACGGTGGGGACCACCGCCACCGGGGAGCCGGGGACCCAGGCCCAGGTGACCAACTCCGGCACGGAGAGCGCCGCGGTGCTGGACTTCGTCATCCCCCGGGGCGCGGCGGGGGCGCAAGGGCCCCAGGGCCCCGCCGGACCGGAGGGACCTGCCGGGCCCCAGGGGCCGAAGGGAGATACCGGGGAGACCGGTCCCCAGGGCGCGGACGGCCGGCAGGGCCCCGCGGGACAGGACGGGGAGGACGGCGGCTATTACACCCCCGCCGTGGATGCCGGGGGAAACTTGAGCTGGACGGCCAGCAAAAGCGGGATGCCCCCGGCGGCAGGAGGCAATATTCAGGGCCCCCAGGGTCCCGCGGGGCTGGGCGTGCCCGTCCCCGGCGCCGGGGATGCGGGCAGGGTCCCCGTGGTCAACGGAGAAGGGACCGGCTACGAGCTGCAAGAGATGTCCGGGAGCGGCGGGGCGTGGACGCTGGTGCAGGACATCACCTTCGAGGCGGACACCCAGGACGTGATATGGGAAAATACCGCCGGACATACGGAATTTATCCTCCTGTTCGAAAATCTGTCCAACACCGCTTCCAACAACTTCAAAAGGCTCTACTGCAACAGCACAAATGCAGGCGGCCCCGGAGTTGGACTGCCGATGCTGTTCGAGTGGTATCTCAACTTCACCGGGAACGGGAGCAAATACCGCATCTGGGTATCCCCCCTGGGCGGGGACTTCTATGGGGCCAATATGCAGACCTCCGCAAACGGCGGCGCATACAGCATAACGGACAACTGCGCCAGGGAGGACGTGCGGGACACCCCCTATCTGGTCTTCTATAATCAGGGGAATTTCCACACGGGCGACACCCTGAAAATTTACGGGAGGTGAGCGAAATGCCCAAGGTGCTTGACTGCGGCGTATACCGCGACATGACCCCGGAGGAGATTGAGGCCATGGAGGAGGCCCAGGAGCAGGCCCCGCCCCACGTGCCCACCCCGGAGGAGAGACTGGACGCCATTGAAAGCGCCCTGAAGAAAGGAATGAATCTCTGATGGCAGACATTTACGAGGCGCTCGCCAGCGCCATCTACCTGGCGAAACAGGCCCTGAGCGGCCTCACCGGCGAAGACCAGCGCATCCGGGCCTCCGGCCTGTATGCGAACTGGACGCTGGGCAACTATCAGGTGGGCGACATCCGCAACGCCCAAAACCAGACCTGGGAGTGCTTCCAGGCCCACGACACCACCACCTATCCGGACATCCAGCCGGGCAACGCCGCGTGGTATACGTTTTGGCGGCCCCTGCATGGCCGTACCCCCGAGACCGCACGGCCCTGGGTGGCTCCCCAGGGGGCCCACGACATGTACAAGGCCGGAGAGTACATGGTGTACACCGACGGCATCACCTACCGCTGCCTGAGCGACACGGCATACTCCCCTGAGGACTATGCACAGGCATGGGAGGCGCAGGCCATGACCGGGGTGGTCGTGGACGCCGCCTCCGGGGAGGTGGTATTGTGAGGGCGGAACGCATCATCCCGCTCCAGGACGTGGAACGAATACGGCTTTACATCAACAAGAGCGTCCGCACTTTGGCGGAGGTGAAAGCCCTCACCGGGGCGGACTGCGTCATCAACGGCGGCCTGTTCGAGGGATCCAGAGCCGTTTGCCACCTGAAAGCGGACGGCACGGTCTACGCCTCGGACCCGTACACCTACTGGGGATACGCATGGGACCAGGGGCCCGATATGGCCCTGGTAGGCGTCCCCGCTCTGACCAAGCGCAACTATATCTGCTGCGTGTGCCTGGTCCGGGGCGGCAAGGCGGAGCACCTGATCTACAACTCGGACCTGGGCGGGTCCCGCCCCCGGACCGCCATGGGGCTCAAGGACGGCGCTCTGGTGCTCTACTGCTCCGGTGAGGGGCAGACCCCGGAAGAGCTCCAGCGGATGTGCCTGGAGGAGGGCTGGGACTCCGCCGTGATGCTGGACGGAGGGGGCTCCAGCCAGTGCGACCTGGGAGACGGCCAGCGGCTCACGGCCCCCAGGCGGGTACACAATCTGATCTGCGTATACCTCAAACACCGAGAGGAGGAGAGCCCCATGGACGGCGTGACCAGGAGCTACATCACCAAGAGCGACTGCTATCAGGCGGGGCGGAGCATCACCCCCAAGGGGATCATGCTCCACTCCACCGCCACCCCCGGCGTCATGGCGGAGGCCATGCGGGAGCGCTGGGACCGGTCCGGCGTGGATGAGGCGGTCCACGCGGTCATCGACGACAGCCACACCATCCAGCTCCTGCCCTGGACCCACCGGGCCTGGCACGCCGGGACGCCCAAGGGCGGCGGCGTGAGCGCCAACAACACCCACATCTCGGTCGAGATCTGCGAGCCGCAGGAGTGCCGCCTGCTGCCGGAGGAGTGGATTCCTCTCAAGCGGGGCTCCACAGGATGGGCAGTGGAGCGGCTCCAGCGGGAGCTACAGGCCAGAGGCTACGACCCCAAGGGCGTCGACGGCAGCTTCGGGCCCGGCTGCGACGCCGCCCTGCGGCAGTGTCAGGCGGACCTGGGGCTGGACGCGGACGGGAGCTGCGGCCCCGCCACACGGGAGGCCCTGGCGGCCCGGGAAGGCTCCTATCTGGAGTACGAGCCCCAGGATACCACGGACTATTTCGAGGCCGCCGTGGGGCGCGCTGTGGCCCTGTGCACCCAGCTCTGCGTCCAGTACGGCATCGACCCCGGGACGGGCATCCTGGACCACGCGGAGGGCTACCGGCGGGGCATCGCCTCCAACCACGCCGACGTGGGGCACTGGTTCCCCCAGCACGGGCTGAGCATGGCCGGCTTCAGGGCCGCGGTACTGGAGACCGTGGCCATGTCGGGAGACCATGTGTCCGAGTTGGACACCGCTATCGACAAACTGGCCGCCGCCGGGCTCATCGACAGCCCGGATTACTGGAGGGGCGGGGTATACTCCGCCGAAAACGTACAGGCGCTGCTCATCAAGTGGGCGGCGAGCATTTGAGAGGAGGCTCATCATGGACACCAATAAGATCACCGCGGGGACCATCGCCCGCACCATCGTCCTGCTGCTGGCTCTGGTCAATCAGTGCCTGAGCATGGCGGGCATCCAGGTCATCCCCATCGCGGACGAGGACATCAACACCCTGGTCACCACGCTGTGGACCGTCATCGCCGCGATTGTCGCCTGGTGGAAGAACAACTCCTTCACCAAGGCGGCCCGGGACGGCGATGCCGTGATGCGGCAGGAGAAGGCCGCATGACTGACGCTGAGGTGACGGCTCTGGCTGCCATCGTGGTGGCCGTCATCGAAGCCGTGGCAGCCTGGGACCGGAGACAGACCCGGAAGGACCGCCAGCGGGCGGAAAAACGGGCTGCCCGCCGGGCGGAGGAGAGCCGGCTCTCCATGGACCTCATGTCGGCCAACTGCGCCCTGGCCCTGGTCACGGCCAAGAAGCTGGCCGGGATGCACACCAACGGAGACGTGGAGGAGGCCATGGAGGCCGCCAAGGAGGCACAGGATGCCTATCAGGATTTCCTTTTGGCGCAGGCCGCCGGACAGGTGGCGAAAGTATAGGGAGAGCCCCCGCTCAGTCGAGCGGGGGCTCTGCTTATCATCGCACAGGATAGAGGGTCACGTTGTCCTCCCTGTCCTCTGGGTGGATGACAGTGGGCGCGGTCCATTTCAGAATCAGGGTACGCTCGCCATCACGGGGGCCGGTCCAGTAGTGGTGCCAGTGCCCCCGGCGGGTATGGCTGCGCTTCACCGCGCCGGGCTCAGCGCCAGACCGGCCTCCGCCCGTGGACCGTTTGGCCGCCTTGCGCAGAGCGGCCCCGATACGCACACCCACATCAATCTCTCTGACCTGGCTGGCCTTGTCACGGCTCTTGGCGCTCCGGGGCGCGGCCAGCTTGCCGCTGTGGACCGCAAGGGCCGGCGGGGAGGGGGCCTCCTCTGCGTCGGCGTTATCCGACACCAGGTAGAGGATCAGCTGCACGGCAGAGAGGATGATACGGGCGACGCCTACATCGACGTCCTGAAGGGGGATATCCTCACCGAGATTCTCCTGCGTTGTGTGGATGGTGTCCAGGATGCAGGTTTTCAGGTCCTCTCCGGGCATGAGGTGGAGGACCTGCGGGAAACTGTGCGCCATGTCCTCAAATAGCCATTGCACCCGGAGCTCTGGGCGCTGTGCATTGATGTCATACTCGATCCATGCGAAAAATCCATCGGTATGCTCCAGGAGCCCGGGGGCCTTGATGTAGATGCAGGGATACGGCAGGTGCATCAGCACCTCGCAGGGGAGGACATCGGTGTCCCTCACGTCCTCTGCCTGGGCCGCCAGCGCGGCGGCCAGGGCGGGGTCATATGCGTAGACAATTTTGGCCTGCTTCCATGCCCAGCAGGCGGTGATCTCCGCGCACAGCTCCGCCGCCTGACGGACATCCAGCCCCTCCTGGGTGCGCAGGAGCTCGAAGGCCGCGCCAATCGGCAGCGGGCAGTAGTCCGGCCAGTCCATCCCTGGGGAGCTCCCCCTGACGGACCGGAGTTCATCCATATGGCTGTAGACGCCTGGGATCATCTTTCCCCACGCCCGGATAAGGCGCAGGGGCGTATCTCTGTCCCTCATGCTAAGACCTCATTCAGCCTTCTTATGTTGTCCTCGTTGGGATGGACCTTACCGGACTCCCATCTGGAGATGACCGCCTGATCGACGCCCATCGCCTCGGCAAGCTGGGCCTGTGTCATGCCCTTCGCCCGGCGGGCAGCGGCAATGTCCATCTCTTCCGGGGGCAGGGGCATGCCGCCCTTGCCGGCATAATACCCCATCTGCCAGGCACCCTGAATCTCCAGGGGCTGATATTTTTCGGAGCCGCCCTCCATCGGGGCGACGATGCTACGGATCTCACAGAGCGCCTCCCCGATCTGCCGGTCGAGGTCTCCTTTGAGGAGCCCGGCGCGTTGGGCGTCTGAGATGATGCGGGCGTTGCCCGTATAGGGGCGGGGAGCCGCAAGAGCGATATCCCCACCGATCTGCTCCGGGAAAGCTGCCCTGGACAGCCTCCCAAACACCCAGCCAAATACATATGCCTCTCTACTGGTCATGGTATCTCCTCCTTACGCCGGATAGTCCTGGTCGTAGATGATGGGGGCCTCGTCAGGGTGCGCCTTATTCCAGGCATCCTGGAGCAAGGGGACGGTCATCCGCTCTCCGGGCAGGTACTCGACCACCCCACACAGGAGAGGAGCTAGGGCATTGAGCATCCCCAGCATCTGGTCCCTGGGGATCGCCTGGAGCCACAACATGACCGTGGCACGCCTGATCTCGTTGTAGGTATCGCGCAGGGCCCACTCCTCCGGCGTGGAGGCTATCACGGGCAGCGGGTCGGCATACTCCCCGGCGTCGTACAGGGACTGATATTTGGCGCAGATGCTTTCGCCGTCCCCATCTAGGCGATTGAGCTGGATGATCCAGTCACTGCCGTGCATTTTGCAGAGCTCTTCATGGATGTTCATAATGATCCTCCCCATTTTTTAAGCGGCAATAAACTCGCCGGTCAGGTTATCAACGTAGCCCATCTTGATCTCGCGCTTGAGGTTCCAGGCATTGGTGTAGATCCGGGCAGAGACGTAGGTGCGGTTCTTCCCATACTTGATCCAATCATTGGCGACCGTCTTGTGGTTCCAGCCGGATTCTTCTCCGGCCGCGTCAGCGGCCTTCATGGCCTTGGCCAGAGCCCATGCCGCCCGAAGGGCCGTGCTCATGCTCACGTTGGCGGTGCGGCGGATATTCCAGGCGTTCCTCATGATTTCGCGGTTGTTGTACATCTTTTGTCTCCCCTTTGCTTTCATGATTCTAGTATATCATAATTTATGATTTTGTCAATACATATTTCAGAATGCGTATAATAGTTCGTGGGGAGTGCCCGTGTGCAGCTCGTGTGCAGATTTGCAATCACAGTGATATATTATTGATAATAATTATGTAATATCGTTCTTCAAACGAGAACCCGCCACCCGTTGCAGGAGTAGCAAAAATCCCGCATCCCCTGATACACAAGGGATGCGGGATTGGTGGAGGCGGGGGGCAGGGAACCCCCGGTAAAAATCGGCATGTCCGTTGACGCTCTAGGCCGTATCATCTTTCGTGTGCAAATCCGTGTGCAGAAGTGCATCATAGGCCGCATCTATCTTCTCCGCGAACTCGGACTCTTTTGAGCGGAGGGTGTGGAGGTATACGGTCTTGAGCATATGGTCCGTACGGTGCCCCATCCGCCGGATCAGGTAGGTGTTGGGGACCCCCTCTGCCATAGCGATGGAGGCAGCGGCGTGGCGCAGATCGTGGAACCGATAATGCGGCAGGCCCAGGCACTCACAGAGCCGGGAGAAGCGCTTATACATGGCCTGACCGGAGAGCCGGGTGACATGATCGCCGTGCCGGGGAGCTGCGTCCAGGACTGCTTGGATATGTGCGGGGATCGGGATGTACCTGTCCCCCGAGTAGGTCTTGGTCCCCTTCTGGACAGGCCCATTTTCGCCGTCCACGATGGCCTGCCGGACGTGGAGCACCCCGCCCTGGATACAATCCCAGGTCAGCCCCCGGATCTCCGACTCCCGAAGGCCCATCCAGACAGCCAGGAGGAGCGGGACCTCCATCGGCGTGCCGGTGGATGCCTCCAGGATCTGCCGCACCTCATCCAGCTCCGGGATCTTCGCCTCATACGGGCGCTTCTGAGGGAGCGTGGTCCGCAGGGCCATCTCGGGGCGGTAGGCGGCCAACACCGCGCTGAGGAGGGCGTGGGCATTGCGGACAGTTTTGGGCGACTTCCCATCCCGGCTCATCCGGTTCACCGCCCGCTGGACCTGCTCCTGGGTCAGCGCGCCCAGCTGGATATCCATGAGCTCCTGGAGGTCCTGCCGGCGGATGCGCTTATACCCCCGGATAGTGGCAGGAGACAGGACGGCATCTTTGCTGGTGATGTACCGGTCCATGGCATCCCCCACCGTGAGCGCTGTGACCGGCCTGGACTCCTGAAGGAGTCCCGCCTTGAGGGCGAGGGCTTTGGCGTGAGCGGTGTCGGGATCGTCCTCCACCACGGAGAGCCGCTGCCCGTGGACGGATACCTGGCACCGCCACCGCCCGCTGGGGAGCTCCACCGGCCTGGGGGCGGAGAGCTTTGCCGCCCGCTGCCGCATTTTTTCGGCTGTTGTCATTGACTTCCCCTCCCTGTCTGGTAGACTGGGAGGGTAGGGACTTGTTCCTTCGCCCTACCCTCCATTTTTTCTGCCCGCCTCGGTGCTGCAACACCGGGGCGGGTATATTATTAAGCTGCGCGATCAAACAGCGTGTCTCCAGAGGCATTCACCACGAGGACACGCGACAGCCCAAAATCATCACAATAATTCGCAAAAATCGCGATCCCTATTCTGTCGATAGATTCTTGGTCGGCGTCATCTGTCACTGTGATGACAGCGTAATTGGTGTCTGCCGTATATACCTCGATGGAGGCAACATATTTATACCAGCTGGTTGCCCATTCGGGATTGCCTGCACCGCCAAACCCTCCCTCAAATTCCTCAGCGAGGGAGGCGCTTGCCGTTTCATCCAGTGTGCCGCCTTCCGCACTCGGCCCCTCCGAAAACTCCGGATCAGATACTCTGTACCGCATTTCGAGCGGCCCCACACTGGTTACATCAGTACGAGCATAGGTGTAGTTTCCCGGAGCAAGATCCTCGACAAAGAGCATGTCATCATCCACGATCTCTCCACTCTCATCGGTGAAGTAGATGTAAATATTACCATCAAATGTCATAGGGCTATTATTGGTGACGGTAATGATGGCCTGCGATAGAGCTTGATCCATCTCCATCTCCACAGAGAGCTGATCTAAGAGCTCCTGGGTCTCATCCGAGACCTCTGGCTGCTGTACTTCGATTTCAGCCGTTTCCACGATGACCTCAGATGCAGTTGGGGTAGGTGTAACAGCTCCAGTTTCTCCTGTGGGGGCGCTATCACTACATCCGGCTAGGGTCACCCAAAAAGCAGATGCTAGCGCTAGGCAGGCAAGTTTACGCTTCATTTTTGTTATATCTCCTCTCGTTTATTCATCTATTGCCTTTTTGCGCTCGATTTCGCCGGTGGTATTCGAGGCAGATGACGCCCCTCTGGGCGCAATCCCTAAGCTCTTCTCGTATAGGGCCTCCGCTTCCGCGACAGACCCCTTCGTCACAGCCGTTCCGGCCTCCGCCGGGGCGGCTGTTTTCGTGTCCGAGTCGGACACGTCTCCGTTTGCGGCCCGGACCTCCGCCACCAGCTCCCGGGCTCGGCGCTCGATGAAGTCCCAGTCCTCTTTGGTCAGCCGGGAGAGCACATCCACCAGCCGGACCCGGATATCATCGAGGGGCGCGCCGGAGACCTCCTCCCAGAACCGGGCCATCTCCTCCCGCCGGTCCATGGGCCGGAACATCTCGCCCTCTCCCGTGCGGAGCCAGGTCTCGTTGACGTTATATTTTTCGCAAATGCTCATCAACAGCCGGTTACTGGGATTCCGTCTACCTGTAGTCAGCTGGGTGACATACGATTGATCTATACACAATTCGTCGGCAAACTGTACCCGCTTTAATTTTTTTGTCTCTATTATTTGAGCTATACGCTCTCCAATAGTACTTCCCATTGATATCACCCCCCTCCCAAGGATCATATTACCACATGAATATGGCTTAGTCAAGAAAATATGAGCATACCCCCTTGACAAATAGGGCTAAGCCATATATCATTAGAGCGTAGTCAAGAGGGGAGGTGAACACAATTTGTTAACCATATCTTCCAGTAAGGTCCATTGTTCTGGGGTCATTTGGCTCATAGCGGACAGGAGACGGCGGCGAAAATCTGAGTCCTCTGCCGAGAGCACGCTGTCGAAAAAATCTTTAAGCGCCTCGTCACAGCTCTTGGCTAGGAACATCTCGCCCTCTCCCGTGCGGAGCCAGGTCTCGCTAACATTGAATTCGCGGCAGATATCTGAGATAGTGCGGTCGCTCGGATTTTTGGCTCCGGAGCAGAGTTCTGAGACAAACGCCTGTGAAACGCCGATTTTTCTCGCAAACTCCACCTTTTTTATACCTCTTTGCTGGATGATGAGCGAGATTCGGTGGCTTATATTGTCCAACTCAATCACCTCCTTTGACATCATTAAAGCATAGTGAAACTCATGTGTCAAGGAAAACTTAGCGTAGCTAATAAAAATAGCTTGACAAGTAAGCGAAGCTATGCTAGAGTGTAGCTAAGCTAAGTGAGAGGAGGTGAACACAATAAAAAAACGCATCGTATTGACCGAGACCCCGCGATCCATAGAGCGGCGAAGGCGCAGAGAGCAGCAAAGACTTAGGTGGATGCAATTGTATAGCAATACGGTGATGATTCCGTCTGACCGGATAGCTGCCTGGTGCGATGCGGGGAGAAAGGCAGCCCGCAGGCGCAAAATAACCGACGCAATGATTATTCTCCAGGCAGCTCTGACATTCATTGTGTGTATGTTGGTCCTGATCGGCGCAGAAATGTATCTGTTATCTTAGCAGATCAATATCCTTTCTCATCTCGTCTACTAGATTGGAAAAAACCTCGTTGATATTTTCAGGCTGGATGCGGTTCCGTGCGTACTGGTTCACAGCATCATTTAGGTTTTTCAACGCAATGATAACGGGGCCGGAGCCTACCAGATCGACGGCCATACCAGCATATAAAAGCTGGCTATAGAGTTCACTTTCTTCATCCCTTGAGAGCTCAGTTCCAAAACCTGTCTCTGAGGAAGTAAATCGCGAGGAAAATAGATTATATGCTTTCATAAGCGACAGATAGTGTTCCATTTTTTCCCCGTGCTGAAGTTTCTTGAGCTCATTTCTCAGAGACTGCTTAGCAGTTTGATATGTGGCTAAGGCCCCAATACTGGCCCCCGTTACCCCAGCGGCAAACGTGATGAGCGCAACAAGAATACTATCATTCAAGAAAATCTCCCCTTTTTTATAAAATCTTATCACACCAAGCGGGGGGAGGACAAGAGAGGAGGTGAATACGGTGATAGAGACCATCGCTTGGTACTGGCGGGAGTTTACACGGACCGATAAGGGAGATGCGGAGCATTATCCCAACGGATTCCGCAAGTTCAGTTGCCTTGAGCCTGCCCAGTATATTCACTTGGCGACGTCCCTCTGCTGCCTGGCTGCTAGTTTGATAGCGCTGTGCGTATCGACACGATGAGCGATATGATGGATATCACACTGGCGATGATGTCTATCCACTTGTCCGCGATGTATTTGGCGTATCTGGCCCTTATCAGCGCTTTGTAGTTGAGACCTGATTCCGTCAAAGTAACGCCTGTTGGGAGGTCTTGACCGTTCCTAAGATGCGTGATCTTAATATTTGCCAGTCCATCTTTATCGAGCTCCTTACATGCAGACAGAGCCGCCTCGAATGATATCCCTGTATTCTCAGCCACTTCGGTCAATTGATGCTCAGATAGACGAGATCTATCAGGCAAAGAGGTGATATACCTCAATATCGTCTTGCAGTTCTTGGTCAGCATACAAATCCCTCCATTATCCGCTTAAATCATACCATATAGCCAGAGAGGTGGACAAGAGAGGAGGTGAATACGGTGAAACACGGATACGGGAATGAGGTCATCGTCCGCATCAATGTGGACAAGGACGATCTGATCTCCAGACTCATCAAGATCAGCGACCAGGCGAGCGCCTTGCATACGGAGGCCCATGCCCTTTTGACGGCGCTTAAAGAAGAGAGCGAGACATGAATAGACCCGGCCAACTGCCGGGACAGCTGGCCGGGTGCATATTACCCTATGTGCTCAAGGATGGCTTCTCGAAATGTCCTAAGAGCATAGTAGACCTGCCGCTGCATCTCATACAGCTCGCCCTTCGTCACAGGGTCTTTGCTGTATGGGTCGTCGCAGATCGCTCTTGACTCTGCGGAAAATGTGCTGATGGCCTCATCCAGCTTATCCGCCAGCTCCTGTTTAGCCATTATAATCACCCCCTTCCTGCCCCCAGTCTACCACGGGGCGGGAAGGAGGGCAAGGGAGGAGGTGAACACGGTGAAAAGGATGGTCCTTGCATCAGGTCCTGAGTTGCGTCTCGTCAAAGAGGTGCGGGAGACCTCGGACATGGAAGAGGCCGCGACCCTGATGGCCCAGAGCGGCTGGGTCATGATCGCGGCCTGGAGGAATGCGAATGGATGGCGCTACAGCATGGGGCGGTTAGACGTCAGTCCCAGCCATATCTTGGAGGCGTATCCTGCGCTAAGGCGAGAGCGCTCTCGCTGAGATCGGACGGAGCTCCCAACGAATAGACCGAGGTCAGATCATAGGGAGCGTCACTGCGTTGCGCATGGGGAAATGCCATGATGAGTTTCCACCCATGTGAGAGGAGCAGGTTGACTTTGTCGAGATCCTCCTGCTCCGTGACCCGGATGATGTCCATGAGACCGTTGCTACTCACAATATTCACCTCCTTCCTGCCACCAGTCTACCACGAGGCAGGAAGGAGGGCAAGAGCGGAGGTGAATACGGTGATGGGTGACATTGAGTTAACGACCGCGATGAAAAACTTCTGCCTCCGCGTACTGCGGGGAGGCTGCTCACCGCAGGAGACGGCAGTCTTGCCGGACGTGATCATGGAGCTCCACGCGATGAGTGACCTCATAGAGGTCCCTCCCGGTGCCCTCGTCTGTGCAGCCCGCCATCTCCTGGCGGCCCATGAAAGC
>ERZ1643247.604-NODE-604-length-42369-cov-7.154748_pt1 | contig 42369 bp, 56 predicted proteins | sample MGYA00579264_ERZ1643247 | MGnify/ENA primary metagenome ERZ1643247 (study PRJEB29033, sample SAMEA4952262) | chicken gut metagenome | biome: Broiler Chicken; feature: Gastrointestinal Tract; material: Caecum | place: Ireland | collected 2018 | study: Broiler... | reverse complement strand
AGCCAGCGAACTTTTGTTCCGCTTGCATGGCTGTTCCGAAGATGATACAATATTTTTGGTCGAACTGTAACATCTCCGGAGGTGTTATAGCAAAATCTCCCGGCTGTATGTCTGCTGTGCAGACAGGGAGTAGATTAGCCGTCCTGGTGTTGGCGCACTGGGGCGGTTTTTGTATAACGTAAAAGACCCCGTATTTCTACGAGGTCTTCACATAATAAACTCATATCTTCTTTGATGCCCCTAGGGCGATATTTAGAAAAGATTACTCTTTTCTGTGAGTTTATTATAGTTCATATTATGCTCGTAGTCAATGAAAATATTCAGGATTTACATAAGATTTCTTATTGAAAAATATATAACTCTTTAACTTTTTGATTAATTTTTTCCATGTTCTCCTCTGATAGAGAAATTCCAGCTAATACCCCTTTCAAATTTCTTGGATCAAAAATACGCATTTTACTTACAGTTGTTATCTGATTTACAAGAGCAATACTTCCTTCTTTCATCCTAGAAATTTCTAGTCCTATTTTTTCAAGATACTCTTGTTGCTCTTTGTTGTGATAACTTTTTTCTACCCATGTGGCCTGAAGCTTCTTTAGAGTCTCTAATTGACTTTTGGCAACTATAAGCTTTTGATCGAACTCATTTGAATTTCTGTCGCATTCCTCTAACTCCTTAACAGATTTTTTGGTAAGAGCCAGCATGGAGTCAAAAAGAGAAAGGGTTTCTTCTATATCTTGTTGTTCTTCTTTTAAAGCCTTATCAATAGTATCGTATTTTAGTTTTAAAAGACGATAAATATCATTTCCTAAATTTACACTGTTTGAATGAAGAGTACGATTTTCTCTGGCCGATGTAAGTGGAATAACTGTAACTACTGGAGAATTATGTGCATTTTTATTATCGAGAACAACTCCATAATGTAAACCACCATATTCACTTCCGATATTAAAACCAAATTGTATTTTAACAATATTTCCACGTTTATATGCTATGTTACGTGTAGGCTCAAATTTTTCTTCAAAATTGATCATCCGAACATAATCTTTTATCCAATATGATAATAGGTTAGCCTTTTTTAAATGATTTCCTGTTGGATCATTGATAAATCCTTCCAGCATTTTATTTAGAGATTTAATAGCTTCTTTTTTATTCAGGATAACATCCTCTTTTGTGAATTCTTTTGACAATTAGTCACCTTCTTTCGTTTATTTGCCGTTCCTGTTGGTACCGGGACGGTTTTTCATGTTTGACACATCATAAATCCTCGACTATAATATACTTTATAAGACAACTGGAAAAGATGGCTGCACCCCATCCGACCCGGCGAAAGCTAAGACTAAGCTATGAGATAGCCGTTCCTAAACTTTGACGAGAGCAGGACGGCTATTTCTTATGTGTATAATTAAGAATGGCGATAATCAATAAAGCAGTGCTTACGATCAGGCTTAATTCTTCATATGTACTCATAATAATCACCACCCTCCGTAAGGTCTCGGATTGGGTGAGAGCACGTCCCCCAGCTCCCCGGGTAAGTATATTATTGTCAAGGCATGCCCCGGTATAGAACCGGGGAGCCTTACTCTTTCAGCATATTTGTAATGCAAATTATCAGATCTTCAAAGATTTTAGATCCGATAAGATCGTAGAAAGAATGGTAGCAATCAAACAGTCTGAAATATAATTGTGAGATATGATTTTATTTTTAGTAACAGTTTTCACAGGGGCGAGATTTTCCACTCTCTTCTATGCTTCCACTTAATATAGTCTTAGACCGTGCCAAACTTGGACAATCAGAAGTGGAGTGGTAAACTTCCCCATTAGGCGTCCAGTAAACGGTTTGACCAACGGCCGTTTGGGCTTGATCCTCTGGAGAAGCAGCAGGAGAAGTAGAAGTATCTGCAGAAGTAGTATCAGGCACTGTAGAAGATAAATAATTTGCTGATACGAAGCATTCAGTACCATTATAATCAATCTTACTCCACCCATTTTCTGTACTATAAACTTCAACTGTATCACCAAGATTTAGCTGGCCGACAGTATTATAATCAGTTCCAGCGCCTTCCCGCACATTCAGATCAGCAGTTGCATACATGGTAGTAGTCTGTGGCTGGGCAGTTTCTTCAGAAGAATCAATGGAATTTTCTTGTACAATGGCAGAAGCATCATCTGTATTTTCAGAATCATTTCCGCCGAAAATAATAGCAATAACAATACATATAAGAAACAAAAATCCAAACAACTCAACAGCGCAGCCCAAAACATGAGATGATTTTACCTTTTCCTTTTGTTTGGGTTTGGATGAAGAAGCTTTACTTTTTTTGGAATTTATATGTTCTGTTTCAACATAACTTAATCCCGTTCCAGGAATCCCTACGCTTTTGGTCTTTTTACCCGTAGAACTTACCGTACAATGTGCTCCTTTTCCTCCAAAAGTGACACTCGTACTTTTCTTATTGAGGTTTAGTTTGACCCCGGGAGCAACTTTAACACTTTTTCTGAATCTTAGTCCCATATAAGATTCCCCCTTCTTATGTGATTTATGAAAAAACCAATGGTTTAATCAACTCTTTTAAATTCCATAATCATTTCATTATACCCTGCCAGCCTTGCAAGCTGTCTTTTTGTATACCCTGGATTCTCCAGAATTAAAGAATCCGGGATTAGAAGCTCCGCAGCAAAAGTATTGGCTTCTTTCTCTATTTTTGCTGTCGATAAAAATGTTTTGTTCCTGATAAAGTAACAGTTTTCTCTTCGGTGTAAAATAGCGTGTCCAAGTTCATGGGCCATTACTAAACGCATATCTTGCTCAGGAAGCTCATTATTCAGAAAAATGCATCTATGCCTTTTGAGATAAAGATAGCAGCCGCTGTAGTTCCCCATAGGTCCTATAATGTATTCAACCTTTAATCTATCGGCGATCTCAAAAGGATCCCTGGTATCGAACTTCCCAACATAATATGCAACGGTAGATTTTATACTTTTGTTCACTATGTAAGCACCTACTTTTTATTCTTATTTGGGTTGTATAGATCCTTATTTATTTTCTTTAGCCTTACCAGCATTGCTTCAAGTTGCGTAGCGAAGAGTTCTCTATCATCTTCCGGGATGTCCTGGCCATCGAAGCTGGCAGGACCGTCTTCCTGATTATTTAATTTTTCCATGATAGATTCCAGATCTTTTGCTATATCCCTCTTATCTCTGGGTGTCAACTGTGGCTCCGGAGGTTTCTCATCTTTTCCGGTCATTAAATAATCAACAGTTACTCCAAAATAATCAGCAATTTTTTTCATTTTATCCTGTTTTGGAGTGCTTATACCGTTTTTCCAAGAACTAAAAACAGACTGTGCTATTCCAGTGTCTTTTGAAACCCTATAGGTAGATACTCCATGTTTTTGTAGTAATTGTTCAAAAATACTATACATATTTGTCCACCTTTCACAAAAATGCAATACTTCAAAAAACATAAGTGAAAAGCGTTGACATGTTCAAAAATATGGCGTATAGTATAACCATACTTCAAAAACATGCAGTAAGCAAAACACAAATGCTATCAAAATATGCAAGTTTTAAAATGTGTATTACTTCTACTGACAATTGAAGTATATCACATATATGAAGTATATACAATAGCAAAATCAACTGAAAGGCGGTGTGAATTTGTACGAAAAATACAAGGATCTTTTGGAGAAAAATAATGAAACAACTTATCAAGTGGCCAAAAAGACAGGAATCAGCCAGACAGCATTTTCAAATTGGAAGGCAGGACGTTCTGAACCGAGCGTGGATAGCTTGAAAAAGCTTGCTGATCACTTTGGCGTGCCTATGGAGTATTTTCTGGAAGAGAAAGGGCAGCAGAAGGAGGTGGTATAAGGTGAAAAAAGGAAAAGCACCACGCCATGTGCCAGAAAACTGGATATACGAAGACAATTTTACAGGAGGTGAAGAAAACCAAGTGATAGAAGAAATAATGGCTATCCTCGCAAAACGGAGAATAACCATTGCGACAGCAAAACGGATTTTAAATGATACTATTGATGCTATTGATAAAGAAACTATATGCGGAGGAGATAGGCGAGTAGATGGCGAATTTATACAAGCCGATCAATCATTTCCCGAAGTGAATGAACCTGCCGTTCATATCCAGGGGTGATCTGCGTTTCAGGCCGTGGAACCGGAATATGGGCGTAATTCTTAACATGGAGTTCAAATGTTTCTTCGTAGTACTTTTGGGAGAAAACATATCCAATTTTGAAGGTTACGGTATCTTTTGGAATCAGAGTTACTTTGCACAGCATCATTTTCGACTGGCCTGGAGCTAAAGTCAGCCCTTTTACAAAATCATATTGCTCGTTGATCAACTTGTCGCCAGGTTCCTGGCCTGTTTGAAGTGTTTTTAAAATAGGATCAAACTCAAATAAAATAATTTTACCAGGAGACTGACCGAAATTTTTCAATACGAAGAAACTGTTTTGCTCACAGATGGTAATAGCGTCAAGATAAATGGCTATGTAAGGGCGTGTAGATTCTTCAAGCATGCGGTTATTTTGCTCATTGGTTATTTGAGCTTGTTTTAAAGTTTTTACTGAGATGATAATTGCGATAATGCTGACAGATGTAGAAACGATAATTCCAATAATTTCGATTACATCAGACGGTGACAGTGAGGAAAAAGATTGAAAAAAATTTGCAGATAATTCTTGAAACATAATGTTCTCCTTTTTATTTACTTGGCCATGGCGGTGGTCTGTAAGTACAGTATAGGAGAATAACCAGCAAAACACAAGAATGGAGTAACCATACAGTGTAACAAGGACAACTTACAGTACATACCTTAAAACAGAGGTGATTCAATGCAAATAATCAGTGAAATTAAAGTAAATGGGAAATGGGTGAATCAGGATCAGCTTCCGGAAGATATAGTGGCAAAAATTGTAGCTGAAACAATCTGCCGGGCCGGAAGAACAGTAGGGTTTGAAACTACTCTAAAGAAAAAGACCGCCTAGGGTGGGAAAGGAGGGACAAGCATTGCACCGGACAACCATAACAGAGGCCCTGTTGGGAACGGTGGTACTGTTCAATACAGTCTTTGAGATGCCGGAAGAGCCTATGGCCTGGCAGATATTTTCTTGGCTGGTGGTCTTCGGAATCCTGATCTGGTTCATAGAGACAGCCAGAGACTGGGAAAATCGGATAAAGAAAAAAGTCCGCAGGGCTGGCACCCAAACGGACAGTAAATAGTTTAGCTCGCCTTTAGTATAAGGCGGGAACAGGAGGAAGTCAAGATGTTTGAGAAAATGACAGACGGAGACGTGATGATCTATCTGCGGAATACTATGCTGGCATTATCACAGCTGGCCCAGGAGCGGCAGATCAAGATCTCTACAAGCATAGAAAAAGAAGGATACTGCATTATTCATGCTGGAGACTATAACGTATGCCGTATAGAAAAAAATGGCGATGCAAAGTATTCATATGAACCGATAGGGGAAACAGCAGGATCAAGAATCAGTGAGTGGAGATTTGACATTAAGCCGCAGAGCATACGTTTCGGCCAGCCACCAAAGGAGGAAAAATGGCTGCATACATAATCATAGATAATGAAGATCATGCTGCGTGGCTTAAAGCGAGGACTTATGGAATTGGAGGCTCTGATGCTTCTGCTATCGTCGGAATGAATCCTTATAAAACAAATATAGAATTGTTTGAAGAGAAGACCGGGCGCCGTATCCCGGAGGACATATCAGACAAACCCTACGTGAAGTATGGGACCATGGCAGAGCCGCTGATCAGAGATCTATTTAGGCTGGATTATCCAGAATATCAGGTGCAATATCATGAGAACAGGATACTCCAAAGCAAAGAATATCCCTTCCTCCAGGCTTCCCTGGATGGAGAGTTGCTGGACCAGGAAGGGAGGCAAGGCATCCTGGAGATCAAGACTACGAACATCCTCCGGTCCATGCAGTATGAAAAATGGAAAGACCGGATCCCGGATAATTATTATATCCAGGTCCTGCATTATCTTTTGGTCACAGGTTTTGCGTTTGTGGTGCTTAGAGCCCATCTGATCAGCAGCTGGGGACAGGACAAGCGTACAACAGTAAGGCACTACTTTATAGAACGGTCTGAAGTAGAAGAAGATCTGAAAATGCTGCTTCAGGAAGAGATAAAATTTTGGCAGTATGTGGAGAGCGGCAGGAAGCCGCCTCTCCTTCTGCCGGAGCTGTGAGAGGAGGAAAAGAATGGAATCATTAGAATTAAAGATCATCACACCAATGGAACCGGGGGCGCTTCCGGAGATCCAGTGGAACATCGAAGAGGCCAAAGCCTATACATTGAAGAAGGCGAAGGAATATCAGAGCATTGCCTATACCGACGCAGATGCAGCAGCCATGAAAAAGGACCGGGCGCAGATCAATAAGTTTATCACTGCGGTGGAAAATGAGCGCAAGCGGGCAAAAGCCTTTTATAACGAGCCATATGAGAAGTTTAATGCACAGGTCAAAGAAGTACTCCAGCCTATGCGTGATACCATCCAGATCATTGACCAGGGCTTGGATGAGATCGAACAGAAGTACCGGGATGGGAAAACGGATCTATGCCGGAAATATTATGACCGGCATATCGGAGACCTGAAAGGGCTGCTGCCTTTTGAACGGACTATCCGGGAGGAATACTATAAACGTGCATTTACTCCCGGCAAACTGGAACAGGCATATATGGATTTCTTCGGGAGGATCCGGGAAGACTTGAAAGCCCTGGATGAACTTCCGGAACGGTTCCGGGATAAGGCAGCCCTGGAATACATGAAATCATTCAGCCTGTCAGATGCCCTCCGGGAGGGAAAGCGCCTGGAAGAGATGGAAAAAGCTATGGAAGAACGGCGGCAGGCACAGGAAAAGAAAATGGCTTCTCAAGCCGCACAGGAGGCGCCGGCAGCGGTTCTGAATTCGGACAAGCAGGAAGACACAGCAAAAGAGGTTGCACATCAGGACACAGACCAGATCCTGCATCTGGATTTTCGTGTATGGGGAACAAAGGCTCAGCTCATGGGCCTGAGGCAGTATATGATTGATAACGGATTAAAATTCGGAAAGGTGGAATAGAAAAATGGCAGTACAGAACAGTTTGGCAAAAAGGAACCAGAAGATGGGATTAACTGCATACCTGACACAGGACGCAGTGAAGAGGCAGATCAATAGCGTAGTAGGAGGAAAGAACGGTACCAGATTTATTTCCAGTATTGTATCAGCAGTGCAGACAACGCCGGCCCTTCAGGAATGCACGAATCCAAGTATCCTGTCGGCAGCATTGCTCGGAGAGGCGCTGAACTTATCGCCTTCCCCGCAGCTGGGACAGTTCTATATGGTACCTTTTGACAATAAGAAAAAGGGCTGTAAGGAAGCACAGTTTCAGTTGGGATACAAAGGATATGTTCAGCTTGCGATCCGCAGCGGATACTATAAAAGACTGAATGTCCTGGCGATCAAAGGGGGAGAGCTGATCCGTTATGATCCACTGGACGAGGAAATCGAAGTCAGCCTGATCGAAGACGATATCGTCAGGGAGGAAACACCGACTGCAGGATATTATGCCATGTTCGAGTATGAAAATGGCTTCAAAAAGACCATGTACTGGACCAAAAGAAAAATGCTGGCCCATGCAGAGAAATATTCCTATGCTTTTGCTAAGAATGGCGGAGCAAAATCCCTGGAGCTTCTGGAACAAGGGAAAATCCCAGAAAAAGAAATGTGGAAATATTCTTCTTTTTGGTTCAAAGATTTTGATGGTATGGCGTTAAAGACCATGCTCCGTCAGCTGATCAGTAAATGGGGAATCATGAGCATTGATCTTCAGACTGCTCTTGATAAAGACATGGCAGTCATACAGGAAGATGGATCTGCAGAATATGTAGAGAACGAATCCCAGGAAGCACCGGAGGTTGTAGCGGAGCAGGAATACGCGGAGGTTGCATCCAGTGAAGCTGGCAATGCAGGAGTGAAAGAAGAACCGGACGGCCAGCAGAGCCTGGAAGAGGCGTTCTTTCAGAACTAAATGTAGGTTAAATGGATTCTGATCCAGATAATATATCACAAATCTATAGCCCTGGAGGATCTCTTCCAGGGCAGAAAGGAGGATAAGATGGTCGAGCTTACGATACCCGGAAAACCCCAAGGAAAGGCACGGGCCCGTACTGTATATAATCCCAGGATCAATAGGAGTGTCTCCTATACACCGGATAACACAGTTCTTTATGAGAACCTGATCAAGACCCTGTATCTTGAAAAATACCCCGGGGAAAGATTCTCAAAGGGAGAAGCACTGCACGTCCGGATCCGGGCTTATTATGAGCCTCCCAAAAGCAGTTCAAAGAAGAAACGGGAGGAGATGCTTGCAGGAAATCTTCTGCCGTGTAAGAAGCCGGATATAGACAATATAGCCAAGGCAGTCCTGGACGCTTTGAATGGCGTAGCCTATGGAGACGATAATCAGGTGACTGCCCTGGAAGTGAGCAAACATTATGCAGCAGAAGCTCACGTTGACATAACAATCTTTGAGGAAAAGTAGGTGAGTGACATATGCCGAGGCCCCAGAAAAAAGGTCTGGATTACTTTCCTCTTGATGTTGATTTCCTGTCAGACCGTAAGATCAAGATACTGAAAAGCAGGTATGGGGCTGATGGGATCACTCTTTACATTTATCTCTTATGTGAGATTTACAGGAATGGATACTACCTGAAGGTAGATGATGATTTCTATTTCCTGATCGCTGATGATCTGGGAATGGACAGGAATAAGGTACAGCAGGTCTTGAGATTCTTATTGGAACGGTCACTGTTTGATAGCACACTTTTTCAGTCGGACACTGTCTTGACCAGCGCCGGGATACAGAGGAGGTTCCAACTGGCCGTAAAGGAAAGGGCCCGGAAGACTCCGGTCATAGTGGAAAGGTTCTGGATTCTTTCAAAAGAAGAAACGGAAACTTTTATTAAAGTGCGCCATTGTTCGGATTCTTCCGGAAAAAACGAGGATTCTTCCGGGAAAAACGAGGATTCTTCCAGGAAAAATGAAGATAGTTCCGGGAATCATGACATAAAGAAAAGTAAAGTAAAGAAAAGTAAAGTAAAGAATAATAATGCGGAGCAGCAGACCGAAACATACTTCCATGATACGGAGCTGAACCGGCTGTTCACTGTTTATCTGTCTGAGAGAGAAAAAGCGGAAAAGAGGAGCCTTTCCCAGGAGCGTATCCGGATGCTGGGTGAAGAGCTGACAGCCATGGCTTCAGATGATACAGAGAGGATAGAGATCGTTAAGAAAGCAATCGCAAGCGGCTGGAAGAGCTTTTATCCGATCAAGAAGGCGGAGACTGGAAAGCAGGCGGCAAAGGGTAGCAACCGGTTCAATAACTTCCATCAGAGGGAATACGACATGGCAGAGCTGGAACGAGAACTGCTGAAGAAATAGAAAAAAATGTACCTTGAAAATTGAATATTGATGGTTGGTTAAAATCGTTGTATCCTTATATAAGGATTTTGTCGATAAAGAGGCTATTATGAATAAAATAATAAATAAATATATTTTTAATGCAGAAAAGATAAAGACATCTATCAAAATAGTGATTTCTAGGACACAGTACTATATTGATGAAACAGATGATATTGAGAAGCAAAAGATTTTTAAAAACCTATGCAATGACTATATCAAAATAGCAAATACAATTATAGAGCCCTCTAAAAAAGAATATAATTTGGAATATTATAATTGCTGTATAGATGCTATGACTGAAATAAATTTTCGAATGGCAGAATTGGAAAAAGAGTCAGTTAAAAAAAGGTCAAAAAGGAGAGTGTGTAATAAGTATTTTAAAGATATTCGAGATTTAATATCAACATATTCTGGGATGAAGAGGGTATTGTTTAGCATTATGTTAATTATACTAATCATAATTCCAATTATTAGAGTTATTAAAGAATTTTTAAAAGTAGTAGTAGAGGTTAATATATTAAAAGGTCAAACTTATGCATTTATACAACCAGTAATTGACTTAGGCGTTTGTCTAATACCTGCTTTGTTAATATATTTATTCTTTATCCCTTCATTAAAGAAAATGCTTTTAAAAAGTAGAGTTTACCGTGCATCTCAGAGGGAAACTATATTAGAATTATTAACAATTTTTATGACAATTTTTATATCAGTATTAGTGTAATGCATGTGTACCAACCATCAATAATTCGGTGGTTGGTTTTTTATTGTCTAAAAAGAGGTGAGAAAGATAAATGCAATCATAAAATATCCAGGAAGTAAATGGAGTATAGCCAACTGGATTATAAATTTCTTCCCAGGTCATCATAGTTACCTGGAGCCTTTCTTCGGATCCGGAGCAGTCCTGTTCAATAAGCCTAGGAGCTACATAGAGACAATAAACGATTTAGATGGAGATGTGGTCAACCTATTTGAATGGGTAAAGAAAGATCCAGAGCGCCTGGCCAAGGAAATCTATTACACCCCATATGCCAGGCAGGTCTACGAAGAGTCATTTGATCGGATTCCTGGAAATAGCCTATATAAGGCAGTAAATTTCCTTATTCGTTCCAATATGAGTTACGGACATAGCGCAAACAGAGGAAAGGAAGGATGGAAAAAGGATATTGCCGGCCGAGAAAGAAGCTATAGCTCAAAAGACTGGACGGAACTTCCGGAAAAAATATGTAAGGCAGCAGAACGACTTCGAGGGGTACAAATAGAATGTCTGCCAGCAATAGAAGTAATCCAGAGATATAACCATCAAAATGTGCTGATTTATGCGGATCCACCATATGTACTCAGCACGAAAGCTCATAAGCTATACAAAAAAGAGATGAGTGACAAAGAGCATGCTGAGCTATTAGAAATTTTAAGAGAACATAAAGGGAAAATTTTATTAAGCGGATATGACTCCAAACTTTACAGGGATATGCTACAAGGATGGCACCAGGAAGAGAATTATTGCTACACGCAATCCGGCAGCAGGAGAAAGGAAGTTCTGTGGATGAACTTTGAGCCGGAAGGACAGCAGATGAGACTGCCAATATAGAAAAATAGAGAGGTTCCCCTCTCTATTCACCGCCCGGTCCGTCCCTTCTTGGAATCTCGTCTGGAATAACATTTGTTGCATCAGACGGTTGAGGGGTATCAATCTCTGGAACATTATCATCGTCATATTCATCCAGATGGGGCGGGATTAATGGAGATTCAGTTTTATCCATAAACATCCTCCTTTCCCGAACAGTATGAGCAAAAGAAAAGAGAACTATGCAAGGAGTGCCTATGAAGAAACAAAAATTAATCCCTGGCCGGAAATACCTGCATCACCGAAAAGTAATTATAGATGGTCGGACAATGGAGGCAGAGCGCTGGATCCGGTGCCTGGAGGTAACCGACACCGGAGCAACCTTCCAGCACGAGTTTGAGAGGATAGAACTCACTGCCCAAGAAATCCAGACAGAGATCATACAGGAGGCGGATCTATGAAAAGTGAAAAATGGGTAGAGATTAAAAGCGAAGAGGAGTTACCAAAGGAAGACGGATTGTATCTCACAGCAATAGAGGATAATGAGGGACTGCACCTGGGAGCAATCTATAACGATGGAGATTGGAGGACTTGTGCAGGACCATACGGACAGATCATAGCCTGGAGTAAACCAGAACCATACGAAAGGGACACAAAATGAAAGGGAAAATTCAAAAGCCGCCAGTAGGGACAAAGATGTATTTTGTGAGAGAAAATTATTATTACGTCCCTGGGGATCCAGCGCCTAAAATGGAATACTGCGTATGCGAAGGAGAGATTAAAGAATTCCTTATAGGAGGATTTACAGAGATCTATATGGTAGGTCCCGGGCCAGCTAGGCATGAAAAAGTACAAGTAGTAACTATACGCAGATTAGACGAAATAGGAGAACGAGTATTCTATACAGCAAAAGAGGCTGCCATGCTGGCCAAAAAGAAAACAGAAAAATACGAAAGTGCATGGGGCTGGACGATGGACGGTCCTATGAGAAGGACTTGGGAGAAATATTTGGAAGAAAGCTAAACAAGCATTGGGCGGCGGCCGTCCAGCCAGGTGCAGAGTGGTTCGAGTCCATGAACTTACAGGTTCGACTCCTGCAAGTGCAAGGTGCAAAACCTGGCATAACAGCAATTTAGTGGAGGAAGAAAATATGCATAGACTTAAATTTTATGGATGTAGCGACGACACGTTCGGGGAATATGGCGTAACTGGGGATGATGTTAATAACTGTGGAAGTTGTGAACCTATCCAGTGCGTGATCGACTGCGGACAGCGTGGTCAATTAATGGTAATAGGACAATATTCAAGGGCGTCTGCTGATAATGGTTGCTGGATGGTCGGCGTCAGTAAAGTACATGAATATGATGAATGGCCAGATTGGCCTGTTCGAGTAGAATACTGCGGAGAAGTAGAATATTCTCCTAAACTCATTGTCGATATTCCAGCCGGGACATTCGACCTTGAGTGGTTCGTAAATGGAAAGAGAGTGCAGAGCTAAACTGCCATTTAGTGAAGGAAGTAATATAGATGGAAGATAGATGTGTCTCCTGCGGAGCTATAATCCCAGAAGGAAGACAAGTATGTAAAACATGTGAGGAGAAAATTATGAATAAAGAAGGATACCCAGACCCAACAGCAGAAAGGGCAGTACATAATGCCGGCAGAATGCCAAAGCATATCCGGAGCATCTACAAAATGCTCAATGCGGCAGCAGGAGTCTCCGGACTGGAAATCATAGGCCTGAGAGATAAAGAGACAGGAAGAGAATACTACAGGAGGTGATTCCCTTGAAAAAGAGACTGCGAGACATGACTTGGGAGGATTATGGAATCTCAAAAAACCGGTATGATGAACTCAGGGCGTTCTGCTTACAGTACGATGAAAAGAAGTCCAAAATAAGCCGAGGTATAGCCTCTATGAACTATGACGGTATGCCGAAAGGAAACTATAAGGAGAATCCCTTAGAGAGCAAAGCAATCCGAAATGTAATGTATCAAAAAGATTGCGAGATGATAGAACAGGCGGCTATAGCGGCTTCAAGGGATCTTTATCCATACATAATTAAGAGTGTTACCAATGGTCTACCGTACCGATTCATTGAATATGACGAACATTTAGGAAGAATACCGGTAGGGAAAACAGAATTTTATGCAATAAGAAGAGAATTTTATTATTTTCTCGATCTTTTAAAAAGTGGGGACAAAATCGACCTGCTTTCATGATATTATGATATCAGGTTAAATCTGATAAAGACATGATTAGCCCTCCTTCGGCAGCAGGGCTGGGACTGGGATCCGGCTCTGCTACTGTGGAACATACCAGAGTATGCAAGACCAGCTGCTTGTCCAGGGTGCAACTCCCTGGCGTTCCGATTCTCCGAAAGGAGATGCTCCCCAATACATTTTTTGAAACACCCTGTAGAAATACGGGGTGTTTTGTTGTATGATAAAGAAAAATATATTAGGGAGAGATATATATGGAAAAAGGAAGTAAAGGAAATTGCTTTGTTATTATGCCTATAAGTGATCCTGAAGGATATAAAAAAGGGCATTTTGAACATGTTTATAAAGACATTTTTTCTGCGGCCATAATCGAAGCTGGATATACACCGAAAAGAGCAGATGACGAAAATTCAAGTACAATGATACAAGTAAATATCATTAAGGATATTATTGAAGCACCTATGGCTATATGCGATTTGAGCTCACGAAACCCTAATGTTTTATTTGAGTTAGGAATCAGACAAGCATTTGATTTGCCAGTGGTTTTAGTACAAGAGGAAGGAACTCCAAGAATTTTTGACATTTCCACTATAAATACAATTGATTACAGAAAAGAAATGATCTATCATGAAGTTATAGAGGATAGAGAAAAAATATTGAAGGCTATTTCAGCAACCTCAAATAGTTCGCAAGGAGTAAACTCTATTATAAAATTATTAGAAATAGGGAAAAAAGCAGAAATTAGCGATGATAAATTGACTGAAGATGATGAGATAAAATTGCTGTTGTATTCAATTTCAAATCAAGTTGAAAATATGGACAAAAGAATAGCAAGAATGGAAAAAGCAGATAATTATTACATGGAGGATTTGGTTGACAGGATATTGGTACCTAATAGAGAAGCTAAGAAAAAAGCTAATAATTCAGCAAGTGATAAATTATTAGCTTTAAAGGAACTTAAAAAAGATGCACATATCAGAGTATACGAAATAGCAAAAATGTTAAATATGTCTAATTTGGAAGTCTTAGAGATTTTAAATAGTAATGGAATGACTATGCCTTCGCATATATCAGATGTTCCTAAAGAAGGAATAGATATATTGATCAATTATTTTAAAAAAGCATCTGAGTAATCAGGTGCTTTTCTTTTTCCCAAAACGAAACGAATGAGAGGTGGGTGATGTGTGAATGAAGACGTAAGGCAGCAGGCTGAGGCGGATTACATATCCGGTATGAAATACAAGGAAATCGCCGAAAAGTATGGCGTCACCATAAATACTGTAAAGTCCTGGAAGACCAGATACCAATGGTCCCGGGATGATAAAAAAGGTGTGCACACAAAAAAGAAAAAAGTGTGCACACAAAAACAAAGAGAAAAAGGCGGACAGCCTGGAAATAGAAATGCTGTCGGACACGGCGGTACCGGTCCACCTGGCAATAAAAATGCAGAGAAGTATGGATTCTTCTCTAAGTATCTCCCTGAGGAAACCAGGGAGATTTTTTCTGCCATTTCTGAGGCGGATCCGCTGGACCTTCTATGGCACCAGATTCAGATTGCTTATGCTGCCATTATCCGGGCACAGAAGATTGCATATGTAGAGGATCAAAATGACAAGACCATTGAGAAGGTGGAAGAGAAGAGAGGAAAGATTCTTGGAGAACGCTGGGAGGTGCAGCAGGCTTGGGATAAGCAGAATGAATTCCTGAAGGCCCAGGCCAGGGCTCAGTCAGAACTTCGGTCCTTGATTAAACAGTATGATGAGATGCTGCATAAGAACTGGGAGCTGGCTTCTGAAGAGCAGAGAACTCGGATTGATGTCATGAAGGCCAGGAGTAATACGCAGCAGGATGAAGATGATGGAGTGACGATTATCAATGACTTGCCAGACAGTTAAGATATCAGACATTATTATCCCGAAGTATCATGGGATTTTTAACAATAAAAATGTCCGACATATTATTCTGACTTCTGGTCGTGCCGGGACAAAATCCAGCTATGCGGCAATCCGCTCAGATTACCAGATTGTATCAGATCCCCATGGCTCTGTAGTTGTTCTGAGAAAGCATCATAATAAGCTGCGAAAGACAGTCTATAAAGAGATGATTCGTGGCATAGGGCGACTGAAGATTAGAAAATCTGCCTTTGTAATCACCAAGTCTCCAATGGAAATCCGGTATAAGAAGACTGGAGCTACGATATACTTCTCTGGATCGGATGGCATTGATGATACAAAAGGTATCATAGACGAGGGCAAGCCTATCAAATTAGTTGTGATAGATGAAGCTACAGAATTCTTTGAGTATGGTGGAGGAGAAGAGGAGCTGGCAAATATAGAGGCAACCTTTATCCGTGGAAACACTTCTGGATTTCAGATCATTTATCTGTACAACCCTCCGAAGAATCCTAATGCGGAGATCAACCAGTGGTGCAAGAAGATGGAGCAGCGCCCGGACTGCATTCATATCCATACAGATTACCGGGATGTTCCGGAGGAATGGCTGGGAAAAGATTTGATAGAATCTGCCGAGCTTATGAAAGAGCTGGACGAGAAACAATACAACTGGATATGGCTGGGATTACCAACAGGCGTAGACGAACTGATCTATTATATGTTCTCTGCAGAAAAGTATGTATATAATGCAGAGGATTATCCGGATGAAGAGAAGAAAGCCATCGGAGAGATCGGGATCGGTGTTGACTATGGACAGAAAAATCCCACAGTGTACGAAGCCTTTGGAATAGATTACCAGAGACAGGTGCTTCGAGGGCTTGATGAGTATTATTACAGCGGCAGGGACGAGGGAAAGCAGAAATCTCCTTCTGAATATGCCCAGGATATGAAAGATTTTTGTGACAGATTGGAAAAAGAATATGACCGTGTAGTCAGCTATATATTTATAGACCCTTCGGCAGCAGGACTGATTGAGGAGATCCGGAGGGTGATTCCCTATGTCCCGGTATTTCCTGCACAGAATGACGTGAAGCTGGGAATCAGCCGGCTGCAGAAACTGTTTTCTTTCATGAAAATTATGATCAGCAGTAAACAGCCCATGCTCATAAAAGAACTGGGACTATATCAGTATGATGAGAAGAGTATAAAAAGAGGAGTTGAAGTCCCTGTGAAGGAAAATGACCATTGCTGTGACGGCAGTAGGTATCTTTGCATGGGCATGTGGAATCTTATTAAATACATGCTCCCGCCAATAGAAAGGGGTGATTCAGATTGATACAATATGGAAACATACAGAAGGCTTTAGGGATTGATATCGCTGTTTCGCCCAAGATGGCAAGAGCAATATACCGCTGGTCAAAGATGTATGTAAATGAAGCGCCTTGGCTGAATGAGGAAGTCTGGAGCCTGAACCTGCCGGCTGCAATCTGTTCAGAAATGGCCAGGCTTGTAACCATGGAATCTAAGATCAGTATTACCGGAAGCGATAGGGCCGACATTATCAGCAAAAGCATGGGGCATTTCTTTACTGAACTTTCAAATTATACAGAGTATGCCTGCAGTGTTGGAGGGATTGTATTTAAACCATATCTTTCCAATAAGGGCATTGAGATTGATACAGTAAAGGCCGGCGATTTCTTCCCTGTAGAATTTGACAGCGCAGGAGATATTACGGCGGTTATCTTCCCAGAATACAAAAGAAAAGGGAAAGAGCTCTATACCAGACTGGAATATCAGGCATTGAAAGGTGATACCTACATTATTGCCAATAAAGCTTATGTGAGCAGGAAGGCCAATGTAAAAACAGACGATATTATAAATCTGGGACAGGAAATAAGCCTGGAATCTGTGGAGGAATGGAAAGAGCTGGAACCTTATGTGGAACTGCATAATGCGGACAGGACATTATTTTCTTACTTCAAGATCCCGCTGGCCAATAATATCGATACGGCTTCTCCTCTTGGAGTATCGGTATATTCCCGGGCAGTGCACCAGATTCGGGATGCAGACGAACAGTATGGAGCTACCCTATGGGAATATAAGAGCAAGGAAACAGCTATCCAGGCAGCAGATGAGTTTTTCCGAAAGAATCGGAGAGGCGAGGTTATCCTGCCTAAAGGAAGAGAACGGCTATACCGGGCAATGGGACCGGGAATCATGGACAGCAAAGGCGGTCCATTTTTTAATGCGTATTCTCCTGAAATCCGTGATCAGAGTTTCTTTAATGGCTATAACAAGATCATACAGAAAGTAGAATTCAACTGTGGGCTGGCTTATGGAACATTGTCAGATCCGCAGATCGTAGATAAGACAGCAGAAGAGATCAAGGCGAGCAAACAGCGCTCTTACGCCACAGTAAAAGCAATCCAAAATAAGCTGGGAGACGCCATAAACGGACTGGTTGCGGCGATAGATGCCTGGCTGATCATTGACGGGAAGGTATCCGCAGGAAAGATAGAAACTTCCTGTGACTGGGATGATTCTCTGATTGTAGACAAGAAGTATGAAACGGAACAGCTTCGAGCAGATTTCAGTATGGGAGTCGTGGGGCCGGTAGAATACAGAATGAAAAGGTTCCATGAGACAGAGGCCCAGGCAAAGAAAATGTTGCAGCAGGCAGCAGAATATAGCCTTGAGCCTGAGGGAGATGATGAATTATAACACCGGAACAGAAAGGGAGCCTTCCCCTCCAGGTGGAAAAACTTTTTTATCAGTTACAGGATAGAATCTTTTCCGATGTGGTCCGCCGGATCAAAAAGACTGGAAAGATCACATCCACAGCAGACTATCAGATCCAGAAACTGAGGATCCTGGGAAACAGCACTGCCTTTATAGAACAGGAGCTGAAAAAGACCTTGGATCTCAGTTACCCGGAAATATGGGCGCTGTATGATAAAGTGGCAGACTGGGAATATGTCCGATATAAAGACGCTTATGAGCAGATTAATGAGTCTTTTGTTCCTCTGGAGGACAATGAGCAGATCCAGCAGTGGTCTCAGGCTATAGTTTCCCAGACGCAGGGAGAGATAAAGAACCTCTCTCAATCTTTGGGGCTTACCATCAATATGGGAGGAAGGACAGTTTTTACCCCGCTGTCTGAATATTATCAGACATATCTGGACAGGGCTTGCCTGGACATTGTAACAGGATCCTTTGATTATAATACCGTGCTACGGAGAGTAGTAAAAGAAATGACAGCTTCCGGTATCCGTTCTGTGGACTATGCTTCCGGATGGAATAACCGGGTTCCAGTAGCGATCAGGAGGGCTGTTATGACAGGGGTGTCACAGCTCAGCGCCCAGATTAATGAGCAGGTGGCAAAAGATCTGAAGACAGATACATATGAAGTGACCTGGCATTCTGGCCATAGGCCGTCCCACTGGTGGGGAGGAAACATTTATACTTATGAAGAACTGGTTACTGTTTGCCGTCTGGGAGAAGGTGATGGGCTTTGTGGGTGGAATTGCCGTCATAGTTACTTCGCTTTTATCCCAGGTTATTCTGTCAGGACCTATTCGCCGGACCAACTCCGGGATCTGGAAGAGAAAGAAAAGAAAACCGTTCAGTTTCACGGGAAAAGTTATACGCTTTATGAGGCTTCTCAAAGACAGCGGCAGTTAGAAACCAAAATGAGAGCTCAGAGAGGAAATGTTAAATATCTAAAGGAAGGCGGTGCAGCCTCAGAAGATGTAATGGCTGCCAGGGCAAAATACCTTAATACGCTTCATCAGTATCAGGCATTTTCTAAGAAGATGGATCTGCCGGAGCAGATGGAGAGAGTATACATGGACGGCTTGGGGCGGATTGCACCGGGAAAAGTCAGGACTTCCAGAATCTCTAGTATTAAAAAGAAGACTGCTGCTGATCTCATAGACGTGGAAATTACGAAGGAGATGGATACGGTTGTTGCTGCAAATGTGTATAAGAATCTTAATAAATCTGAAGTAGGAAAAACGGTTTTGAATTTTATTCGAAAGAATGGAACTTCTGTAAATGTGTACTATAATAAGATCACTATTGAGGATACAGGGTTAGAAGGTTCATATGGACAGGCTATGGGCAATCACATTTATATCAATGGACGGGCCGCACAGAGCATTCAAAAGATTGCTGAGACCATTATACATGAGGCCACACATATTCGATTGGATATCGGTTATGATCAGCACGCAGAGGCAGTGTGTGATTATTATGCAAGATTGCATACAAAAGGAAGTTTGACGGGAGACGATATCCGGGATATAATAAAATCAGTAAAAGAAAGATATCCTGAGTATAGATGGAGGCGAAAAACATGAGCCCAAAAGAAATAGGAGTAATGATAAGAAAATTGAGAGAAGGAGAAAAGGTTGCCTGCCCGGAGTGCAATAAAGGAGTTATTCTCCCAGTTGGCGATCATAAAATTACGCACGGGTTTTACTGTGACAAGTGCGGATTTAAAATAAATATTGATTGAGATACCACCCATTCTTCGGAGTGAGTGGTATTTTTATAGCTTTTTATCCGTTGCGCCAGCGCAACAGAAAGGCGGTGATCCTATATCTCGGAGCTATCCGTTAAATAGTAATCTGCACTCAGACATCCTGAGTGTTTTTCTTTTGTCCAAAACCCTTATGACGGTTAAACTATGTGGAATAACTCCAGCGGTATGAGTGCAAAACTGCCGTGGCCAGCGGTGACACCGCAGATAAAAACAGTGGTCGGAAAGGAAAGAATATGGAATTAAAAGAACTTTTAGGAGATGAGCTCTTTTCACAGGTAGATGCTAAGATCCAGGAGCATAACAGTGGAGTCGAGGATAAACTGCAGCAGGTACGTTTTGTAGACTTATCTGAGGGCGGCTATGTGAGCAAGGAGAGATACCAGGAACTGAACACGAAGATCGGAGGCCTGGAAACACAGCTAAAAGACGCAAACAGCACCATTAAGTCTTACAAAGACTTGGATATTGAGGGCATTAAGAAATCAGCTGCTGATTGGGAACAGAAGTATAATACAGAGACCCAGAAGCTGAACAAGCAGATTGAGGATGATCGGAAAAAGTTTGCAGCAGAGAGATTTATGGACAGCCAAAAGATCAAATCCCCTTTGTCCAGAAAGGCGATCCTGCAGGACTTCCTGGCAAAAGATCTGGAGTTTAAAGACGGTGCCTTCGTAGGAGCAGACGAATATATGAAGACTGTAAAAGAGAAATATCCGGATGAGTTCGAACAGGAAGAGGAGAAACCGGAGAAGAAAGCCTGGGTAAGAGGTACCCGTGGAACCTATAAACCTCAGACAAAATCTGAGGAAGAAGCTTATCTGAAAAAGAAGTATGGAAACAACAAGTATGCAAATCAGTAAAGGAGATTAAAAACTATGGAATATGGCGGATATAATGTATCAGAAAAATACAGCTCCATTGTTGCACCAAACTTTTATTTTGATGCAATCTTTCAGCCTGGCCTGACTTACAGTGATCAGTTCCAGGGAGATGCAGAGGGTGCAGGAGCTGTAAAAGTATTCAGACTGGCGGCGAAAAGTGCCAAGGACCCGAAACAGCCAGCGTCTGATTTTGAACACGGAAAAGCAGATAATGATCTGATTCCACTGCTGCTGAATAATGCACAGCAGGAATCTACGAAGATCTATAATGTGCAGAGCCAGGCAGTACCCTTTGATATGGCAGACGCACATCTTTCCCAGTCTACCCAGGTATGCCGGGAAGGCTGGCAGCAGTCAGGACTGGCGTGTCTGGTTCATGAAGGAACAGCCCTGAGTGACACTACAGCGATCACTGCCTCAAATATCAAGAGCAAGATCATTGCTGGACGTAAACAAATCAGAAAGCAGAAAGCTTCTGCCAATGTGGTGCTGGCTTCTGTGGATACTTACAGTGCAATGCTGGAAGAGGCCGGGGATAAATTTACACCAGTTACCAATGATCAGATGTTCCAGACCGGACAGGTTGGCCGGTATCTGGGTATGCTCTGGGTAGAGTGCAATATGCTTGATCTGACTGCGGCTGCAAAATACTATGACTATACCGGTACACTTCAGACAGAAGACCTTACCAAGATCGAGTATATCATGTATGACTGGAGAGGCTTCCATATTGTTGACCTGTTAGATATGGCCCGTCTGAAAGATTCTGAGAATTTCAACGGAACTCTGGCACAGGTGGAGATTGTATCCGGCTATCGTCTGGGTGACAAGAACTACGCTGTAATTAAAAAAAAAGCGTGAGTGATCCTGCCGAGAGCGCACTGATCGGGACCGGAGAGATCGGAAAAGCAAAGGTAGGTAAAGCAGAATAGGAGGAAGTATAATGGCCTATACAAAGAATACATGGAATGACGGAGACGTTATTACAAAAGAAAAAATGAATAACCTGGAAACTGGAGTGGAGGAAGCAAATCAGGGAATCCCCGAAGCTGCTACAACTGAAAAGGCCGGTATTGTGAAGCAGGCCGCAACAGTTGCAGAGGCAGCAGGAGCGAATGTGACAGCGGCAGAGTTTAAAGCTCTTCTGGATTCTCTTAAAACAGCAGGAATTTTGGCCAGCGCCTAAGGAGACAGGATATGATTCAGGTAGATTATGGTTTTTATGAAGAATCCTATGCAGGCCGTATTATCCCGGATGAACAAGCTTTTAAACAGCCGATTATGAAAGCCAATATTTATCTGGATCAATGCCTGCATAGAAAACCGGTACCGGAAGAAGAGCAACTGGTAAAGCTGTGTCTTTGTGAATGTGCAGACCTGATTTATCAGGATGACAGCCTGCGGCGAAAGCATGGAGGGAGGAAAATCCAGTCTGAAAATACAGATGGATACTCTGTATCCTTCGCTGATTCTGGAGAAGAAGAGCTTCTGAACAGAAAACTCTATGATGTAATACACCGGTATCTTTCCAGAACCGGACTGCTATACCTGGGGGTGAAGTGCCATGCTCACAAATGCGGCGATTACGATTTTTAACCGATTTCCGGATCCTGTGGAGAGGAAGTTTATCTATATTCCTCATGTGCTTCCGGACGTATGGTTCCATGCTGCCAGGAAGGTTACGGCAGAACAGGGAGGATTGACCAGCAGCCCGGTGTATAAGATCCGGATACCTTTTCCAAGGCCTGACTGGATGCCGCCGGATACTTACCTAAGGCAGGCGGATCCAGGAGAATTCTGGACTGTTCAGGATAAGGATCTGTTTATCGTTGGTGTTTGGCCTGGAGAAAATGTGACGGGTATTGAAGAGATTAAAAGACAGTTCTCTGGAACGGTAGGAGTTATCCTGAATCATTCCGAGAACTTTTTTGGTTCTTCTAAACATATACGGATTGAAGGTGGTGACTGATGGGAACCAAGGTGAATCTGCAGATGGATCCAACAGATAAGATTCTCCTGAGGAGAAAGCTGAATAAAAATGGGGACGGCCAGCGGTTTTTTACACACGAGGTGCGCCGGCTGTCTACCCCGTATATTCCAAGGCTGACCGGTTATCTGGCTGAAGATTCTGTCACAGAATCGGTGGATCATATTACATACAATGCGCCTTACGCCAGAAGGCAATGGTTTGAGAACAAAGGCAACGGCCTTCGAGGACCACGGTGGACAGAGCGTATGTGGCCGGATCGAGGCAAGGAGATTGTAAAAGCAACAGCGGCATACTGCGGAGGTAAAGCAAAATGAGCGTTGCGGGAAAAGTAAAAGAGTTTATAGAGACCTGTCCGTTTTTAAAAGACTTTGAAGATGCAACCTTTCCACTTGTGAACATGAACCTTCTAGAAGAAAATCCAACCATGTACAGCATAGAGGAGACACCGGCAGATCCTATTGTAAAGCGCTTCACCAATGGAGATACTGTGCGGCAATATGTGTTTTCTTTATGCTCCAGAGAGCTGTATGGACAGGTTGAGAATGAAAAAACGGCAGAGTTTTATGAAAAATTTGCAGACTGGCTGGAGGAATGCACTGAGAATGGGCAGCTTCCGCTTTTAACCGGCCGGCTGCGGAGCAAATCTATACGGGCAACTACTAATGGGTATCTGTATGATAATCAGAGCAAGAACTGTCAGTATAGAATCCAGTGTCAATTTGTTTATTATAAACGGAGGTAAGGTATGAAAAAATTAAATTTACAGTTATTTGCAGAAACAGCCCAGACTGGAGTTGTAGGCAGATATCAGCACCCAGGCTACCTGGATGTGACCGGCGGATCTGATTCAGCACAGTATGAGCTTCTTGGATTTGGTGTAACTCAGTTGGATGATTCTCCTTCTGCCCAGACTACGTCAAAACGGTATGTGAACCAGAAATCTGCCACCCAGACCATCGGCTCCTATGAGTGGACAGCGCCCTTAGAATTCGACTTGATTCGGTCTGAGAAGGCCATTGAATATATTGCAAGCATTGGCGAGAATGAGAAGACCGGTGCAGATGCAGAGACCAATTATGTACTGGTTTATCTGGAAAAACCGGTGGAGAGCCAGACAGGAAAATATAAAGCAAAGAGAAGGCGAGTGGCTGTGGAAGTGGCCGAGTTCTCTGATAATGATGGTGAAATCCAGGGATCTGGAAACCTTCTGGCAGTAGGAGACTGGGAATGGGGAACTTTCGATACATCTAATAAGACCTTTACAGCAGATCAGGGGGAATAATTCCCCCTTCTGATAATGCCTTAGTCGGTAAGGGGACTATTGGAAAGGCTAAGTTAGGGAAAGGAGAATCCTGAAATGAAGATTAATGGAGTGGAACTTGATTTCGCACTGTATGACACCACCAATGTTGAGATGAGACAGCGGTATTTTGAAGAACTAAACAAAATGCGGACAGTAAGTCAGGAGTTTCCGAAAGGAGCTACTGAGAAAGAACAGACTGAATATCTCTGCAATCGGGTCAAGAAAATGTTTGATTCCGTATTTGGAGAGGGAACAGGAGAAGAAGTCTGTGGAACAAACAGCGATCTTCTGGTATGCATGGACGCTTACGATCAGCTTGTGTCAGAACAGATCCGTCAGAATAGAGAATATGAGTCGATTATGAATCATATCCGGGGGATGACAGGGCAGGTGTCAGGCAATGAATCCACTGCTGGAAAAGTTTCCTGAGAGTGTAAATATAAACGGTATAGAGTGTCGGATAAATCCGGGATTCCATACCGTTTTATATTGCAATGAGCTGACAGATGAGATCCCTGAGAAAGAAGATATTCCGGAAGAAATCCTGTTGAAAATGCTGAAAGCTTTTTATCCTATGGATCATCTGTTTACAGAAGAACATCTGAACAAAATGTTCTGGTTCTTCACCTGCGGCAGAGAAAAGGAAAAGAAGAAGTTTCCAAGAAAGGCGGCTGGGATCAATAGCAATAAACCTTTTGATTTTAAAGAAGATGCAGAGCTGATCTATGCAGGATTTATCCAGCAATACGGGATTGACCTGCAGGAAATAGATATGCACTGGTGGAAGTTTATGATCCTGCTGGAGAATCTGGGAGCAGAGACAAGACTTTCTAAGGTCATGGAGTACCGGACCAGGGATCTCTCTTCTAAAAAGCTCTCAAAGGAAGAGCGGGAGTTTTATAAAGCCATGCAGAAATATTTCAGCCTGGAGAATCGTCCAAGAGAGGTGGACGAGAAGGCCAGACGGATAGAGGATGCTTTGATGAATGGTGAAGATATTACGGAATTGCTGAAGGAGTGATCAGGAGGGCGTAGTGAAATGCTGCGTCCTATTTTAGTACCTAAAAATCAATAGAAAGGATTGAGATTATGAAACTAAAACTTGTGAAACAGGGGAAATTTTTAGGAACAATATGTGATTTTTATGTAGATGAAGAAAACAATATCTACATGAGCAGGACTCAGATAGGATACGCATTGCAGTACAAAGATCCAGCAAATGCGATTAAGAATATCCACAATAAAAACCATGATAGATTTGATAAATATTCTGTAACATTAACGGGTGCTCAGTTTGAACCCCCGTTAAAGAATAACAGCAAGGCACAGAAAGTATATATGTACAATGAATTTGGAATATATGCTATGTGTGCAAGGTCAAGACAAGCTGTGGCAGATAATTTCAATGATTGGGTAGCGGATGTTATTTCTTCTATCAGAAAGAACGGCTATTACATAGCAACTGAAAAAGATAATCAATGGCTTGGTATTAGAGAGGAGTCAAAACAGGCAAGAAAATATGAGACAGACCAGATCCAACTTTTTGTTGAATATGCAAAAGGACAAGGCAGCAGGAATGCTGACAGATACTATATAATTCTTACAAAGCTGATTAATTCTAAATTAGGGATTCAAGGCGGTCAGAGGGATAATATATCACAGGAAACTCTCATGGAGTTGAAAGCGTTAGAAACACTTGTAAAAATGCGTATTCGGAAGCTGATGGAAAGTGATATTCCATATAAGGAGATTTACCAGGATGTGAAGAAGATGGTAGAGGAGTTTTAAGTAGCAGGAATAGAAAAATCTGGCTTTTAAAGAATGAATATAACCATACCTGCAAAGTATGTGGTATAATTTTCCTATCTACGGAAGGAGGATTATAGTATGTATTGGGTGGGAGTACTTCTAAGAGTAATATCCGCTATTTCATTTATATTAGGGATAATTATATGCTTCTTTTCTATAGGAATAGGTATTGTTACGGTTGTACTTGGAGTGATTCTTTGGAATATTGGGGCAAAAGTTTTAAATGCAAGTGCTAACGTAAATATACCTGACAATGAAAAAAATATAGAGGTAGAGATAAAAAGCAATGAAAAGCCTGTAGTTTATCAAAACATAGATTATTCTGCGATACCTTATGATTTATCGAAAGAATGGGAATCTTCTGATAATAAAATTCAAGCATTGTCTGCGATTTCTTATATGAATCAATTTTTGAAAGAGGCAAGGAAACTTGGCAATATTAAAGAAAGACTAGAGATATGTACAGAAGAAATTTTATGGACAGGAAATGAAGCCAGTAAATTGGTTAAAACGCCCCATACAAAAACGGGGAAAGTACCTAAATATATTATAGATTTCTTTTTTACAACAAGAGATTGTATGGAATGTGAACCGCAGGATCATTATTTAGGTCATATATATTATATGCAAGATGGAGGTGTCGGTAAAGCCTGGGTGATGTGCTGGATAAAAAAGGTTGGATATCGCATAGATATCGGACTCGTTGGCACTTCATTGATTGTGAAAAAGATTGAAAAGCGTACCATTAATGGAGAAATGAAAGTTGTCTATAAATGGAGATAAGCATATGATACCACTTTGCTTCGGCAAGTGGTATTTTTGTATAAAAAACCACCGATTACTCGGTGGTGGGATCATCAGAAAAGTCGTCACCATATTTTGCTAATGCTTCTTTGTATTCATCAGAATTTTCCATAAGTTGCTGTGCAAAATTACATAGAGCCTCGCGGTCGTTATCATTTAAAAACTCATAGCAGAAACAAATCATTTCAAGGCGCATTGAGTTTAGCTCTGCTTTTGATGTCTGGTAATCATTTATTACAGGACCTATGGATGAATTCATTACTATATCATCCATAGTGTCCCCGTATAGTTCATTTTCTTCTGGATGCTTACCGGAAAGGAACCGTTTGGTTGCTTTTGACATTATAGTCGAATTTAGGTCTATCAACTCAGAAACAGGTATTTGTAATGCGTTGGCTAATTTTTTTATTGTATCAAGTTTAGGTTCGCGAGTACCTTTTTCATATCGCATTATGGTGACTCCTGTAACACCAATGAGATTTCCTAAATCTGATTGGCTTAAATGTTTTTTCTGGCGTTGTTTTTTTAGATTTTCTGAAAAGGTAGACATGTAAAAACACCTCCTTATATAGTAACTATACCATTTCGGAATAAAAAAATAAAGATGGTAAGAAAAAAAGATTGACAAATTACCGAATCGGTTATATTATTACCATAATGGTAATAAAGGAGGTGAGGGTTTGAAAGTAATAAGTATAAAAGTTCCTGACGAGTTTCACAGACAAATGAAATTAATTGCCATCAAACAGGGAAAGTCTATTAAAGAGTATGTCATGGAACTGATTGAAAAAGACTTTCAAAAAGAAAAAGAGTAAACACCCACCGACCAAAGTTTGTGTTTACTCAGCAACTGGAAATAGGTGCTTTGCACTCGATTTCTAAGTGCATTGTAGCTTATTTCCGAGAAAAAGTCAAATTTTAATGAAAGGAAATGATTTACAATGAAACAGATTGAGCAGACAATTAGCAGTATCGAAGTAGCAGAGATGGTGGGGAAACTCCATAAAAATATCGTAAGGGATATTAGAAATTATATCAGTGAAATGAACGGGCTCAAAATTGAGCCGGTCGGATTTTTCCGGGAAAGTACTTATAAAGATGGAAAAGGAGAGACTCGTCCCTGCTACAATGTCACAAAGAAAGGTTGTGAATTTATCGCTCATAAGCTCACAGGAGTTAAAGGGACAGAGTTTACGGCAAGATACATTGAACGCTTTCATGATATGGAAGATACAATCCGGCAGGGGATACCGCAGAAGGACAAGCCCTCTCACAAAGAGAAGCTCCCCTCAGTCAATCAGATGGTCAAGAATATCAAAGGCGCATTGCATGATGCCGGAGTGGACTCAAAGTACATAGCGGCAGAAGTTGTTCGAATCTATTCTGATAATGGATATCCGGTTAATGTACCGCTGATTTCGGATGTGCCAGTCCTGTGGGACTGTACTACCATGGCAAAAGAACTTGGAATTTTATCTGAAAGCGGAAGACCCCATGATAAAGCTATGAGTGCCATTATCCAGAAGCTGGACATTTTTACAGAAGAAATTGTGAGAACAGCTTACAGCAGGAATGGACATGATGGTGTTACGGTTCAATATAAAGATAGCGTTTTACAGAAAGCAAAAGAGTGGTTGAAAGATAATGCATACCCCACGATTATTGAGTACCGATTGTCAAACGGCAATATCAATAGGTGTAAAGTTGTATATCAGGGGGTAGCATAATATGAAAGATGTGTATGGAAAACCGCTTCCACCTAGTCCATATGAAAAAAATGAAACCATGAAGCTTTTGGGACATCAATACATGGTAGAAAGCTTTTGGTGTAATGATGAAGTGAGAAAACAAGTTAAACATATCGCAGAGGGACGTCCATGTTCGTTTACTATTGATGCAGCGGCCGATATATTCGCATTGGGATTCATTCATGGAAAGCGGGCAGAGCGTGCCAGAAGAAAAGCTAAGAAACAGTATGAAAAGATAAGTGAAAAACAAAAGAGAGAAATATTTTTTCTTATAAAAGGAATGAAAGGAAATCCTATAGAGTAAAACATAGTAAATCGAGCATCTATCAAGCGGTAGGTGCTCTTTTTATATAAAAAATTTAGGAAAGGCGGTGATGACCATTGAGAAGATAAGGTGCAAACGGTGCGGGCATACTTTACTGTTTGCGGAAATTATAAAAGGGGAAATTAAGTGTCCACGCTGTAAAAACATAAATAAGATTGAATATCCGGCAAAGGGAAGAGTTCAGAGGCGCACCAAAGAGTAGCGTCCAAGCCTACTTTGCAATGTTGTAAGGTAGGTGAAGTAAAGTGTCAGATGGAAAGATTGTAATTGAAACAGACCTGGATGCTTCTGGGATAGAAGGTGGTCTAAAAAAACTCGGAAGTATTACTATAAAAGGATTAAAAGTAGCGACGACCGCAATCACGGGAACCGCTACAGCTTTGGGTGGAATCTCTACGGCAGCGGTTAAGATTGGTTCTGACTTTGAGGCTCAGATGTCTCGGGTCAAAGCTATTTCCGGAGCTACAGGAGAAGAATTTGAAAAGCTGAAAAAGCAGGCTATCCAATTGGGAGCTGACACTGCCTTTTCTGCTTCTGAAGCAGCACAGGGTATGGAAAACCTGGCAGCAGCAGGATTTACTACTTCTGAAATCATGGACGCTATGCCGGGAATGCTGAACTTGGCAGCGGCTTCCGGAGAGGACCTGGCAAGCAGTGCAGATATCGCAGCTTCAACTCTGCGAGGATTCGGCTTAGAAGCGTCAGATGCGGCCCATGTAGCGGACGTCCTGGCGGAAAATGCAAACAGGACAAACTCCTCTGTATCTGAAACAGGGGAAGCCATGAAATATGTGGCACCACTGGCCAGGGCAGCAGGGATAAGCCTGGAAGAGACAGCAGCAGCTATCGGTATCATGGCCAATGCAGGAATTCAGGGTAGTCAGGCCGGTACTACATTGCGTGGGGCTATCTCCAGACTTTCAAAGCCTACAGACGCCATGACTGCGGCAATGGAAGAACTGGGGATCTCTTTCTATGATTCTGAAGGAAAAATGAAATCTCTTTCTGATCAGGTCGGCATGATGAGAAAAGCCATGTCTGGTATGACGGATGAGCAGAAGAATAATTATCTGGTCACTCTCTATGGCCAGGAAGCATTATCCGGCATGCTGGCGCTGATCAATGAGGGCGAAGATGAGCTATCCTCTTTAACAGAAGCTTATAAGGCATGTGATGGTTCGGCAGAAGCAGCGGCCGAAACCATGCAGGACAACTTGAAAGGTGCCATAGAACAGCTCAGTGGCTCAGCGGAGAGTCTGGGAATTGTATTTTATGAAGATGTATCAGACAGCCTGAAAGATACCGTTCAAGTCGTAAATGAAAGCGTAGACAATATTACAGATGCTTTTGAAGATGGTAGCCTGGACAAGGCTATTGAGGCGGCTGGAGATGAATTTGCAGATCTGGCAACGGCGGCAGCAGAACATGCTCCGGATATGGTAGATACGGCAGTAGACTTTATAGAATCTTTTACCGGCGGTGTAATGAAGAACAAAAGCCGGATCGTAAATGCTGCAGGTGATATGGCTGAGACTTTGGCCGGAGGCCTGGCAGATCTGTTGCCAAGAGAGGTTCAGAAGCCGGTAGAACAGGCGATAGAGGCTATTTCAGATTCCTTTAAAGGGGGTGGCCTGGAAGAAGCAGGGGAAACGATAGCAGATACTTTCGACAATCTGATAGATGTAGTAGGAGATCTGGCAGAAGTAGCCCTTCCACCTCTGACAGGCGCATTGGATCTGGCCGGAGATAACCTGGATCTTATAGCCGGAGCAGCAACGGCGGCCTTTACAGCATTTAAAGGATATAAGGTCATCACAGAGACCACTTCTGTTTTAAGCCAGGGGGTAAAGGTCTGGAAGACAGCTTCTGCTGCCGTAGATGCTTACAATGTAATCCAAATGGCGTGTACGGCCCAAGGAGTAGTATCCAATGCTACTCTTACAGCTGGACAAGCCGCTGTAGGCCTCCTAACAGGAAGAGTTTCCCTTGCGACTGCAGCACAGACAGCATGGAATACAGTAATGTCGGCAAATCCCATAGGCCTGGTGGTAGCGGCTGTTGGGGCCCTGGCCGCCGGACTGGGAGTCTATGCACTTACCCAGAGAGACGCTACGGATACTTCTTATGAGTTATCAGAAGCCCAGAAAGAAGTGCTGGATTCCTGCAATGAAGTTACCAAGTCTATGAATGATGGACGGATGGCAAGGGAAGAAAATGTCCAGTCTATTGATCGGGAATATGATAAATATTCGGCTTTGGTATCAGAGCTTCAGAGCATTACAGATGCCAATGGACAAGTAAAGGCTGGATACCAGGATAGAGCAAAGGTGATCACCGGAGAATTGGCCAGTGCTCTTGGTACAGAGATTGAGCTTACAGACGGTGTTATCCAAAACTACCAGGAGACTATTGATAAAATAAAAGAGGTTATTGTCCAGAAAAAGGCAGAGGCTCTCCTAAGCTCCATGCAGGAAGAAATGGCTGCTGCTTATGACAAAACCACAGAATCCCTGAATGCATATAAAGAGGCGTCAGATGTTTTAAGCGAAGCAAAGAAGAATGTAAAAACAGCCACAGAAGAAGCTGAGGCTGCTGAGCAAAGATATATGTCTTCTCTTAGTACCGGAGGACCTACAGTAGAGCAGTTTGCCCAGGAATGGGCAGAGGCAAAGGACAGGCTGGATGAAGCGAAGAAGTCTCAAGAAGAGGCACAGGCGGCAGTAGACTCCGCTAAAACATCACTGAACAGTTTTTCTTCGGAAGTAAATAACTACAATGCTTTAGTAGATGCCATGGCAACAGGCGAAACCGCCAAGATTGAGTCAGCTATGACATCTCTGGTTACTTCCTATAAATCTTATACGTCAGAAGCCCTGGCCGAGTCAGAAAAGACCCGGCAGGAGATGTATAATCAGGCAAGCAGTTATGCAGAGAATATGAAACTGGTGCAGGACGGTACGGTCCAGGTGGCTGACAGCGTGTATCAGGATATGGCCAGAGCTGCAGCAGATTCTATTACAGAGTTTAATAAAGTACCGGGCGGCGTATCAGCAGCAATCCAGGAAATAGGTCCGGAAGCCAGCGGAGCTATGATATCTGCACTCGCTCAGGCGGATATTGACGGAAAATTAGATGCAGAATCTCAGGAAGCTGTAAATAGTTTTATAAATGGATTTAACGGACTGGATAAGAAAACCCAGGAGAAATGGGCTCAGGCGTGGTTTGGAGCATTGGAAGGACTGGAAGGATTTGAAAAATTAAAAGATCCGGCCGTTGAAGGATCAGAAGCTTTCTTAAAAAGTTTAAGTGATACTCTTATGGTGCAGAGTCCGTCTAAAGCTGTTAGGGAGATTTTTTCCTATGTTTGGCCCGGCGCCGTGGAAGGTCTTTCTGAAGGAGAGGAAAGTCTAAATGAAAAAGGTAGCAATGTAATAACTTCGTTCCTCACAACAATTCGAGAAGGCGGTCTCCTTGAAGGTGCAAAGCAGATCGGTTCGAATATCATAAACTTCTTTACTGGCGGAATGATCGGCCAGAAGGGGAATGTAGATGTAACCTCCCGCAATATCGCCAAGTCCTCAAATATCCAGCTTGGTTCTGCTGACACTCAAGGAACAGGTGCCCGTAAGACCAGTGAATATAATACCGGTATCGGAAGTAATAAAGGCAATATTGACACAACCTCTAAAGAGATTGCAGATTCTTCCAATGCGCTTTTAGGATCCGAGGATACACAGGGTACTGGCGCCAGGAAAACCAATGAATATGATCTTGGTATTGGAAGCAATAAAAGTAAAATTGATAATACTTCACAGGAAATAGCTCAATCATCTGATGTAATACTGGGATCCAAAGATACACAAGGAACAGGCTCCAGGAAGACCAGCGAGTATAATACGGGATTAGGCAGTAATAAAGGAAATATAGATAATACTTCTTCACTACTTGCAAATTCCTCTGACAATCTGCTTGGCTCCGCAGATACCGGTGGCACAGGCCGCAGAAAAGGTTCTGAGTATAACAGCGGTCTTGGCAGCAACAGTGGAGCCATAAATTCAACATCAAGAGGCTTGTCTGACACCGCCAATTCAGGCATGGGATCATCAGATACAGGTGCGACAGGAAGAAGAATGGGCCAACAATATGCTTCAGGCGTTGGCAGTCAATCAGGAGCAGCGAACAGAGAAGGCAGAAATTTATCAAGTTCTGCCGACTCAGGAGCCCGTTCACATGGAGGATATGGTCCTGGATCCGATTTTGGGGCGGGATTTGCCTCCGGTATATCCAGTTGGTTAAGTGGAGTAGCAAGTGCAGCACGAAACTTAGCCTCAAGAGCATATAATGCAGCCCGTAGCTGGTTAGATGAACATTCTCCGTCCAGGAAAACCAGAAAAGTAGGGCAGTTTTTCAGCGAAGGCCTTGCGCTGGGAATCGAAGACGAAGAAAAGATGGTTCAAAAATCATCTGAAAATATTGCTAAACTTGCAATGGATTCGGTAGATTTGTCTTCTGTAGCCTCCCGTATGCGTGAAGCCATGGCCATTAATACTGGAAGGGTAACCAAATCTTTTACAACGCAAATAAGCGGAAATTTGGTTAATCATCAGGAAACTGATAATGCGGTTCATTTGTCGGATGATGATATTTTGCGTTTGACTAAGGCGATAGATCAGGCAGTCAGAAAAGGATTAAGTGAAACAGTTGTAAAAATAGATTCGAAGCCTGCTGGAAAAATATTGACTCCAGTAATAAATGAAGAACTTGGAAAAATAAATGGAAGGAAAACATAAATGACAAAATCAGGTGTAACGTTTGCAGATCAATGGCATACGGAAAGAGATTGGAATTTACATCCAGTAAGAATATATATTTCTATGCCTGAGGCCAAGGAGCAAGTTATTGATATTCCGGGAGGCGATGGAACGATTGATTTAAGTGAAATCAATGGGAGACCCATGTATGGGATGAGAACCGTAGAACTGGAATATCATTTGCGTAATGTAGACAATGAAAAATGGAGCTTGATTTATTCAGAAATTGGGGCAGTCATTACCGGAAAAAAGGTAAAAATGGTTCTGGATGATGACCCGGATCATTATTATATGGCACGCTTGAAAGTAGATGGAGAAAAGACAGACTATGTTAATGCTGAACTTACTTTCACCGGAACCGCCGAGCCTTTTAAATATGACCTGACTGCCACAAATGAGCCCTGGCTGTGGGATACATTCAACTTTGAGACAGGAGTGATCCGGGAGATCGAAGAGGTGGAGATCACGGCCGAAAACAATAAGGTAACTATTATCGGCGCCGGGATCGACACGCCTCCTGTCTTTGTGGTAAGCCAGGCAGACAATCTGAAACTGACTTACGGCGGCAGGACCTATATCCTGAAAGTAGGTAGGAACCGCTTCCCGGCGGTCCGGGTTGGAAAGGAGGATGTGACGCTGACCTTCTCAGGTACAGGCAAATTCGAAGTAGAGTACAGGGGGCGGTATCTGTAATGTATCAGGTTTTGATAGATGGCCGGGATCTGTTTTATCCGGGCGATCCGGAATACACGGTGTTAGACGCAACTGTGAAGCTGCAGCTGAACGATTCCGGTACCTTTGAGTGTGAGGTTCCGGTGACAAATCCCGAGTATGGAAATATTAAGAACCGGATCTCCATGATCCAGGTCCTGAAAGATGAAAAAGAAATCTTTTACGGAGAAGTCCGGGAATCAGAGAAAGACTTCTACGGAACGAAGCAGGTTTACGCAGTAGGCGAACTTGCTTTTCTTTTTGACAGTATCCAGCCCCAGGCAAAGTACCAGGACATGACTTCCCGGCAGCTTCTGGAGACATGGCTGAACATTCATAACAGCCAGGTGGAAGATAAGAAAAAATTCTATGTAGGCATGGTAACGGTCCATGACAGCAACGACAGCCTGTACCGGTTTACCAACCAGGAAACTACCCTGGACTGTATCCGGGAGAAGCTGTGTGAAAAGCTGGGCGGTTATCTCCGGATCCGGAAGGTGGACGGAAAAAGATACCTTGATCTGGTGACCCTGGAGGAGTATGGCAAGATCTGTGAACAGTATATAGAATTCGGAGAGAACCTGCTGGACTACAGCGAGAATCTTTCCGCCTCTGATCTGTATACCTGCGTGATCCCCAAAGGGGCCCGGCTGGACGAAAGCCCTATTGAAGGCCTGGAAGCCTATGTGGACATTACCAGCGTAAATGACGGGAAGGATTATCTTTACAGCGAAGACGCCGTGGCAGTCTACGGCTGGAACCGCTGCGTGGTCTCCTGGGATGATGTGACAGAGCCTGCGAACCTGAAAAAGAAGGGCGAGGACTGGTTGAAAGATAATCAGTTTGAAACCATGGTATTGGAGCTGACTGCAGCAGATCTGTCTATGCTGGACAGTAGTATAGAGAACTTTGAACTGGGCGATACGGTTCTGGTGTACTCGAAGCCCCATGGTATGGACCGGACCTTCCCGGTACAGAAACTGGAGTTCCACCTGCTGGATCCTTCCCAGGACAAGCTGGAGCTTGGAAGTACCATGAAGCTGTCCTACACGGAGCAGAATAAAGGGAATATCCAGTACATCCACCTGCAGCTGGAAAATAACAGGATCACAACCGCCTGGCTCCAGTCCGCTATTGACAACGCTACGGCCATGATGACTGGATCCAAAGGCGGGTATAAAGTCTCCGAGTATGATTCAGACGGCCGCTGGCTGCGGGACCTGTACATGAATGCCCCTTCAAAGGAAGAGGCCACCCAGGTCATGCAGATCAACATGAACGGGATCGGCTTTTCCACGAAGGGATTTGACGGTCCGTACAAAAATGCCTGGACCATAGACGGCGTATTGTTGGGAGAATTTATCAAGGCTGGATCCATAACGGCGGAGAAGCTGTCGGCGGAATACAAAGCTTCCGTGACAAATGAGATCAACACAACAGTAACTTCTAAATTTCAAGTGGCAGAAAACCTGATCTCTGCGGAGGTCACCAGGGCCACCGGCCAGGAAGTAGAGCTGGCGGCAGCCATACAGGTCACATCAGAGCAGATCAACCAGAAAGTCAGTAAGGGAGATGTATCCTCCCAGCTTTCGTTAGAGGCAGGGCAGATCACATTATCTGGCCCCCGACTGAAGATTGACACAGAAAATTTTAAATTAGATACCCTGGGAAACATAGAAGCGAATAATGCCATATTATCTGATGCAACTATGAGGAACGTTACGATCATAGGTGGAAATATAGAAATTGAAAGTACGTTAGCGACAGGAAGAAAAATGCAGCTTTTAGATGCCGGTATCGTCTTTATAGGAAATGATGGAAGGAGAGGGATCATTGACGCCAATCAAGGAGGAAATCTCCGGATAATCGGAAAAATATCCACGGGTGACGATCCCGGCAGTAATACAGCAACATTGACAACCACGGGGACGATCCCTTATGTAAGATCGATAGAAATCGGCAGTGATGGAAGTATTACGACAGCCCAGGGAAGTCTCAGATTCATAAATGGTATGCTGGTATCTAATCCAGGATAAAAGGAGAAAGATATGGAAGATAACAAGATTACAAAGCCGGTATCTGTGAGGATTGAAGAGTTAAAGAAGGATCTGGTAAACGCAGTTACCGGTGCAGAATTACCGTTTTACCTAGTAGAAATGGTAATGAAAGAAGTATTGCGTTCTGTTTCAAATGCAGCATGTCAGGAGTATGACCAGGGGAGGGCTGAATGGGAGAAAGCATGTAAGAAAGGTGATGGCAATGGCAAGTAAGATTGAAGAATTACTTAACAAGATCCTGTCAAGCCGATATGGGAAAGATGTTCGCCAGGCGATTCATGACGGGATCGAGCAGTGTTATGAGGACGGAAAGGTTGGAGCTGTGGATCTGGTAGCAAGACAAAGAATTGATAATTTGGCGAAGCTGCCGGAAGGCAGTACAACAGGGGATGCGGAGCTGATCGATATCCGTGTGGGATTTGACGGAACAATGTATACGAGCGCTGGAGAAGCAGTGAGAGAATCCACAAGAAAATTGGAATCAAATATGAAAAATAATATCATGAGTGAAGAATCATACATAGATCGTGTGGTAGATTTGTCATTGATGCCTTTTGAAATAGGGACATATGGTATTTCAAATGGACTGCCAGTTTCGGATGACGATCATATACGAACTGTCGGAAAAATCCCGATTCCAACGAAGTATTATTTTAAACCGCTTATGCCTGTGTACGTGTTGTATTACGATGCCGATTATACATATTTAAGTCATGAATTATTCGGCACGTCAGATGGTGAATACACTGAACAAACATTAACACCCCCCGATAATGCAATTTGGATGAATATAGTCATTGGCAATTCGAATTATGATGCTGATTTGAGTAATGTAAAAAATATGATTTTTCACGTCTACGGGAAAGAATATGAGCGCGGCATGTCCAGTATAGAGATTGATACATCGCAGGAATCTATAGAAAGTCCCGAGCTAAATATTGATAAAGATGATAAAATCGTGGCTAGGATGCCATACAACATTCAAGGTACATTGAACGTATATAAAAATGGAATATTGATGAATACATATAGTGTACCCTGGAATGACTATCTGGTTGTAGAAAATAGTAAATCTTTTGACTTTATAACGATAACCAGCAAATCAATACCATCGAATTTAAAAAATTCCATCATGATTGGAGGGAATCGTGAAAGATCTTCCCTGTGCTTTGACGAAGAGCAAAATCAGGATCACGGATCTGAAGGAGGCGAAATTTCATCCGATCAGTATTACACGACCAATCCAACAGATATATATTTCATGATCAGGTTTCCACGTAATCGTTTATATACGTTTTCTACAGATGCGGAGCCAGCTCCCCCGGCATATTTATGGTCATCAGGGATTCTCAGGTTACCAAAGAACTATAAACACTTAGGAAAAAAAACACCTATTGCTTTCTATACTCATGGAACAAGCGGATGGGTTGGAACGGGAGCGGTCCAATCACAATTTAATCGCTGCAATTTTCTTATTAATGATGGTATTGCTTGCTATGACGTAAACGGATGGAGAGGTTGTTATGGAGGGGAATTCCCCCCATCTGATAGAGCAAACGGACAAAATATGGGGAATCCATCGGCCTGTTCCTGCGCACATAAGGCGTTCGAATATATAAAGTCCATTTATAACGTGGAGGACAAATGTCTTGTATTTGGAAATTCCATGGGCGGGCTGCTTGCCCTGAATTACGCAAACAATTATAGAGGTGACGTACTCGGATGCTTTTTGCTGTATCCAGTCACGGATCTTAAAACTCAGGCCTGGGATAATCCCTGGAATGATAAATGTCAAGCGAATATCATTGACTTTTATCTGATGCCCGACGGTACATGGGATGAGAGATGCACGTACGGATACAATCCGATCAACAACAATTATGCCGGAATCCCTATTTTCATTTGGCATGGAACTTCTGATACAACTGTGAGTTATCAAGGTAGCGTAGATTTTGCAAATAAGCAAAACTCTCAGGGAGGTGGGGTCTATTTGCGCACAGTTGATGGATTGGGTCATGGAAATTATGAAGCGTGGAGAAATATTTTTGAAACCGAAAGTATCGGAGCAGTAAACTGGTTCATTACAACCGGGAATACGCTCTAATAACAGCATGAAGAAGGAAAAAGAACTCAAGACCTTAACGGTTTTTTTATTTGGCAAAATGAAAGAGAGGAAAAGTATATGGAAAAATTTATACTGACATTACAGGTATTGTTTAGCGGAATAGCCGCATGGATCTCCGCAAAACTGGGAATCCTTGGCCCGGTGCTGGGAATCCTGCTGATCATGATGATTATTGACTATCTTTCTGGCATGGCGGCAAGCAAGGCAGAAGCTCTTAAACACCCAGATGATCCACAATATGGCTGGTCCAGTAAAAGAGGGGCCAAAGGAATCATTAAAAAAGTGGGATATTTTTGCGTAATAGCAGCCGCCATGGTATTGGATTACATTATTTTACATGTAGCTGGAGCTATCGGAATAACTGTATCCAGTAAAGCATTTTTTGGCCTGCTTGTAGCGGTATGGTACATTTTAAATGAGCTGCTATCTATTATCGAAAATGCCGGGAGAATGGGGGCATATGTGCCGGAATGGCTTATGAAATATATTGCCATGCTTAAAGGGAAAATTGATGCGGGCCAGGGAGAAAAAGATAATGAGGATTCAGAGGGCAAGTGATCGCCCTCTTATTTGTTGCGCCGGCGCAACGCTGGCAGAAAGGAGAAGCATATGAATTACACAGAAACTGAACGGGAAATCATTAAAAGCTTCGCATACGGATATACACCGGAGCAGGTGGCGGAAAACTATGGGGTCACAGTAGAGGACGCTAGAAATATGCAGCAGAATTTCGCTTCTGCAATCGAAGAAAAGAAAAAATACCTGAAAGAACAGGGATGGATGTAATGGAAAGATTTTTAATTGATGTATCTGAACACCAGGGAATTATTAATTGGGAACAGGCGAAGGGACACATTGACGGAGCTATCCTGCGCTGCGGATATGGTATGGACATTGCTTCTCAAGATGACAAACAGTGGGCCAGAAATGTGGCAGAATGTGAGAGATTAGGAATCCCATTCGGAGTATATATTTACTCTTATGCAACCAATGCAGAGCGGGCCAAAAGCGAAGCCCAGCATGTTCTGAGGTTAATCCAGGGACATAAGCTGAGTTACCCCGTATATTTTGATATGGAGGAGCCAGGGACAGAAGGCGCTGCCGTTGCCAATGCGATCGCATTCGGAGACATTATTGAGGCCGCCGGGTACTGGTGCGGTGTCTACTATAATAGAAACTGGCACAACAACGTGATTAAAGGCCAGTTAGATCGGTTCACTCACTGGGGAGCTGGATATGGGACAAATAATGGCCAGAAACAGGACAACTACAAACCTGGATTCGGAGAAGATATCTGGCAGTACAGCTCAAAAGGTTCTGTTCCTGGTGTTTCCGGAAATGTAGATGTGAATGTCTGCTACAGGGACTTTCCGACAGAGATCGGAGGTGGAGCCACACCGGCACCAGCACCGCAGCCGATACCGACTCCGACTACAAAATACAAAGTAGGTGATCATGTAGTATTTTCTACTTGCTACGCCTCCAGCACTGATCCGATTGCCAAAGCAATCCCGGCCACAGAAATGGCGAGAAATCATGGAGAGATCACAAAAGTCATTCCTGGTGCTCGCAATCCGTATCTGCTGGACGCTGGCCTGTGCTGGGTAAATGACGGAGATATCCGTGGCTTTTACAATGCAGGGAACAGTGGTGCCCAGTATTATACTGTAAAATCTGGAGACTGCCTGTCCGTGATTGCACAGAAATACGGCACAACTATATCTCAGCTCCAGGCGTGGAATGGTATTAGCAATCCGGATCTGATTTATGCTGGGCAGAAACTTAGGGTGAAATAAAAGATTGTCCTTATACTAGGGGCGGCCTTCAAGCCGCTCCTCACAGATGAGTTTCTGATAAAAAAGAATTCTTCCAATACTATATAAAATGCACTACTTCTGAAAAGCATTTTTTGTGTACTTTACGAATTGACAAAACAGAACATGCGTTCGATAATGAAAGTGACTCCAGTATGTGTTGAAATATGTCATACCATGGTATAAAATGGCAATATATAAATGTATTGGAGGAAGTTATGAGATTTAGAATTTATGACATTAATAAAGTGGTGGGACAATCTACAGAAAAGATGGAAATTAAAGATGTGCAACAACTTTTTAGTATGTTAAATAAATTTCCAAGAGTTGAAGAAGGTACAGTTAGTTATGCGCCATTATATATGAAGTCGTACAAGCAGTTTTTGCTGGGAACATTGGCACAATCGTATTTTACTCAACTAACTAAGTTTGATGAAAAAAATCATGAATCTAAGCAAGAAATTGAACTACCTGATAATATAATTAATGATAAAACATTGTTTTATATTAATGTAGAAGAATCTCAAATATATATACAGAGTAAGCGTTATCCTTCACCTACATTATCGAATAACCTTACAATAGAACGATTAGAAAATATATTGCAGGCATGCTTAAAAACAATATTGGTTCTTACACCTGCAAAAATCGACTATAATATCGAAGAATTAGAAGAAATATTTCAACGTTCTTATGTCGATAAAATTGTTTTTAAAAATTTTAATGGAATTAAGATACCTGAGGGTTCACTAATCCATAACCCAAGGGCTGATTTAGATAAGGCAGCAGTGGAATCTTGGAATTGCTATTCAAAGAATGATCTTGACTATATGGAGTTACATTCTATGAAAGGGAAAAAATTAACAAAAAATCCTTTGGCTCGAACGGGTATGTTGCTTGCAAAGCTTAGGGATAATAAAAGTGATGAAGGGAAAAATATATTAACTTCTATAGAAATTATAGATAATGACGAGAGAGTTAAAATCACGCCAACTGGAAATGATAGCAAGATAATCTATATTTCAAAAAAAGTTCAAGAAGATCCTTATGAATCATACGATAGAATTTTAAAGAAAAATGATAAGGAGTATTCAGGGCGAAATGAATAGGTGAGACGGATGAATAGAATATTATCGGATTTAAATAAATGCAAGGGATCATTGTCAGTTATTATGTATCAAATAGATATTGAAGACGTAATTGATAATTATACAGGAATTTCAGCTTTATTAGGCGAATATGGGTTTTTAATCTTTACAGATAATAGGGCTGTTTTATGTTACGATAAATATCCATGTTTAAGAATTTATATAAAGGCAAATCATAAATTAGAAAAATCCGATTTTAAATTTTTAAAAAATAGCATAAATATTATTGGAAAAGGAGAAAAAGAAACTGGAAATTGGAGAAAATTTTTAGTTGATGATATAAAAAATAATAAATGGATTTTGATTATTGTGTCTATTTTATATCTTATAGTTTTTAATTTTATGATTCAACCATTGGATTCTCTTATTTCATTTAATGACAATCTAATCAATGTTATTAGTATTTTTATGGGTATGTTTTTTGTGTTTGTTGGCTTTTTCTATGGGGATAGAAAAAAATCGATAGATGAGTTTAAAAAAGGAAATGCTGATTATCAGTATCGAGTTGATAGGTATATAATTATTCTTTCAATTAATGCCATAGTGTTTTTACTGTTATCAAATGGTATTGGCAGGATCGATAATATTACTTATTTAAAAAATATTTTACCAGAAAACATATCTGCATTATTGTCAAGGAATAATCAATTTATAATTTGTGTAATTTTTTCATGGCTTGCTGGAGAGATATTGGTAATATGCTTTAAGACTTTAATGGAATATTATTTTTTAGATATGAGAAATAAATATTTCATAGATGCTGTTGATGATTTAGTAAAAGAAAGAAGAGAAGCTAGAAAAAAATAAAAGATTTTCTTATCTTACAAAGGGAAAAATTTCTATAGAAGATAATATTTCTTCTTGGACTGTCACATACTATCCCCGAGGTGATAGCATGAACAAATCCAACCAGGAGAAATTAAACCAGAAGAAATCAAAAGAGAAATTCAACAGTATAACACAAAAGGTGAAACCAGAAAATCAGAACCAGACTCACAACATTCGTTCTGAAGCGGTGGAGCCAAAGAACAGACAAGTATAAAGCATCCTTCGGGGTGCTTTTCTTCTATAAAAAATTCCCCGGTTGCCAGCCGGGGAGAAATATTGTATCATCTTCTTAATCAATTCTCA
>ERZ1643247.601-NODE-601-length-42505-cov-56.787703_pt1 | contig 42505 bp, 68 predicted proteins | sample MGYA00579264_ERZ1643247 | MGnify/ENA primary metagenome ERZ1643247 (study PRJEB29033, sample SAMEA4952262) | chicken gut metagenome | biome: Broiler Chicken; feature: Gastrointestinal Tract; material: Caecum | place: Ireland | collected 2018 | study: Broiler... | reverse complement strand
TTATAACACATTTAATCACATTTGACAATATATTTAATTACTTATTTTCTCCTCCGTAAAATTTACCGCTTTCATAGGAATAAGTTTCTCCTGGAATAATTTCTTTTCCACAGAACTCGCACTTATGAGATTTTCTTGCTTTTGCGTGCTTTTGATTATAAAAATCCATCATTTGTCTACACCTTCTTCAAGTAATCCCTTAAACTTCTCAAAAGCCCGCTGCGACACTTTGTTACTCTGCTTATCTTCTCGTAGCTTGACAGTCAGGTGCTTGTCGATGATTGAGGAAATATCCCTTGCCATTGACTTGCGACCGTAGGCAACGCCCTGCCTGTATGTCTTTGGCGGTTTATAGTCTCCGGTCACTTGCTTTCCGGCTGATTGGCTCCCGGCCGTTATGTTATACATTTGAAATCCGTTATCTGCAAAGGATTTTATCGTTGCAACTTCCCGTTCATCCAGTTCAGATTTCGGGCAAGTCTTGAACGCAAGTTTCCACCCAGTCGGATTTTCCTCGCTGTAAAACCCATGCTTTTTTAAACTCAATGCGATATGGTCGTACTCCGCAAGGTGTGAAGCGCACCTCTCGCACAGGCTAACAGCTTGTCCGCAATATGCTCTGCGAATATTCGCTTCATCTGTTCTATAGAACACATAAATACCGCTTGAATAAGGAATGTCCGGGCATATCTTTTTAATGCGGTCTTCACGCTCGTTCTTCATGGCGAATATCTTTTTATAGTTTGGATTTTTGTTAATGATAATCACCCCAATCTAATCTTCTTCCACAACGATTACAGAAATTATTTAACCCCATATACCCATGATGAACCATGCTGCTCTTGAACACATCTTCTGGATTGTCACTATCGCATTTATCGTCCACATCATCATCCGTAAATTCAAAGATATGCAATCCACAGTCCGGGCAGATACAAGCGTATACATTCACGTCATTGTGCATATCGTATCCCGCATCTTCAAATTTGACTTTTTCGGGTTCCCATTTTTCTTCCGGTCTACTAATTTCTATCACTTCCTTTTTCATCAATCAAATACTGCCGGATAAACCGGTTTGCGTACTGCGGATGTATCATTGACCTGGCTGTTGTTCTATCAAGTCCAAAATCATCCTTTACAACGTGTTCTGATTTTATCTGTGGAACATAGTCCAACGCTTCAAATACAAGATTGTTTTTCGGCTTGCAATTGATAAACCAATACTGAGTAGGCTTCTTATAATAGTCTCCATTCTTCCGTCGGTCTTTATCAATAATTGCAGGTTTTAAGCACCAATAGTCTGTTAGATGATGTGGAATGGATTTTGGGTTTTCTATAACCAACCGCAATTCTTTTCTCAAACAGACAAGCGTCATTTTAGAGATTAACTGATACATCATATCCATTTCACCATGCAGTTTCATTGAGTATTCCAATTTCTTTTTGTCATCCCAATTTTTCTGTGAATATGTCTCTCCACGCATCCACTGAATGATTTTGGTTTCAAACCTAGTGCATGGGAAGAACGCCAGTACCAAATCATCTTTCGTTATCCGGTCAAAGATACTTTCTTTCCCTTCATACGCTCCCCCTATTTCAGAAAACAGGTCTACCACATAATCAGTCTGTCCAAAAGCATTTTGAATGTCGTAATCGTAGGCTTCATATCCTAACTTTCTGAACTCATTCTTGAAAGTTCCGGATTGTTCAAATAAGCAATGTACTATCATTCATCTTTACCAGTCCAATCCACGCACCCATCCGAATAATCCGTTTCCAGTGCGTAATACTCGCTAATATCATTCGTGCATACCCACTCTCCGTTATCGTCTGTACGGTGGAATTTGCACGTTCCGCAACATTGTTTCATAATCAAATCTCCTCATCACCATTTTCTATTGCTTCAATCAAAACATTTTCGTCTAACCACATATCTAAGTCTCCATCTGCACACGGTGGAAATATTGGCCCATTTGGAGAGCCTTTAACACCTCCATCGCATTCGTCTGAATATCTGCAATAATTGCACCATTCATCTCCATCATGTTGATTAGCCCATTTAACACACCTATTATCCATTTCTACCTCCCCGTACTTCCAAATCCGCCGTCTCCACGTTCTGTTTCTGCGAATTTCTCAACCTGTGTGAACTCGCAGTATCCACACGGGAGAATGACCATCTGGATGATTTTATCGCCACGCAAAATCTGATAATCAGTGTCTCCTAAGTTGTATAGTTTTACTTTGATGGTTCCAGTATATCTGCTATCTATTGTGCCTGTTCCGATCAAGTCGTGTTTTACATTCAGTCCAGATTTGGATTTCAGCATTCCAACATATCCTTCCGGGATTTCTACATGCACTCCGGTATCAATCACAACTGAACCGTGTGCCGGAACGACCGCTTCAACCGGACTTCTCAGGTCTGCTCCTGCGTCTGTTTTGTGCGCAAATTCAGGTTTAAATGCGCCGTTGTCAAGAATTATGTTCATTGTGTTTGTCCCTCCAATTTCAAATTTATCAGCTAAAAGGTAATTCATCCGAACTCAAATCCACATCCATAAACCCGTCATCATATCCCACCGGTGTCGGTTCCGGTGCAGGCTGTGTATTCTGGTTTGCCGTGATACCGCCCTCTGCTCTGGTATCAACAAAATCAAATTCATCCAGAATGAAGCTAACTGTATCAACCTTAGTGCCGTCCTGTTTCGTGTACTGTTCCTGCTGCGGATGACAGTAAACCACAATCCGGCTTCCTTGATGAAAATACTGTGAAAGTGTTTCGGCTTTCTTTCCAAAAGCTGTAACATTGAAGAAATCTGCTTTCTTATCATCCTTCTGATATCTGCGGTTTACAGCAATGCTGAATCTCGCCACCGCCATATTCTGATTTGTGTATCTGACTTCAATATCCCGGACTACTCGCCCATATAAAATCGTATTGCTCACTGATCTTCCTCCATTTCTCTCTTTTCTTCCCACATTTTTCTAAAACGTTCTCCGGCAGCTTCCCGCTGCGCTTCAGATACCTTCCTCGGCGGACTGACTTTTATGTAAGAAACCGGAACGTGGAAGAAGGCTGAACCATCCTTATTTACCGCCATTACTTTTACTTCATCAGGCTTGCTTTCTGCATACCTCATCAGTTTACTTTTTAATGCTGTCCCAGACGGAACAGTCACCCCGGCGTAATCCCGGTCTTTTGTCCATTCAATAGCAAATTCATTCATGATTTCTCCTCCATTTCTTTCAATGCTTTCTCAGCTTCTTCTCTAGTAAGAAAGACTGTTTTTCCAAAATCATTTTCCATAAAATATGCCTTGATAAACTGTTTTGTTTCCTTGGCGTATATTCTGTACTGATTACTATCTTCATAAAAAGTTACACTGGAAATATATGATTCATATATTTCATCGTGTGCATCTTCGTAAAAGCCAAAATCATCAAACACATTAAACGGATGAGTTATTACCCAAACTGTATCTCGAACCTTACACGGCAACACCACCAATCTTCCCTCTTCCTCGGCGGTTTCGTATTCTGCCAGCTTCTTTACGCATTCATTCTTCCAATCATTAGGCTTATCACACCGACTACACTCACATTCCCATCTGTTTGGGTTTCCTATCTGACGGTCAACCTTACAAGCGTTACATGGATTCTTGTTTGATAACCGTTCTGTCATTCGCTCCACCTCCCGTATAGCTTATTCTAGTATCATACCCTGTTTTACCAACACTCTCTGAGTGTCCACATGAGCAACAAATCCAAAAAGTATACGCGTACCCAAATTTGAATTGAATGTACGGCATCATATACACCCCGCATTTCGGGCATTTCTTGAAATATTCCATTGGCTATCTTTACGCTCCCCTTTAATTTTTATAGGAATATATGGCACATAGGAGAACCGCTTTGAGCATATATCACAAGGATGTGGCGTTCGATTCTCTTCGCCTGCAAGATAATAAAGTTGTTTGTTATATTTTCCGCAAATTGTTATATTGTAAAAACCAGATGGATATTTCTTTTGAGTTACATACCAATGCGAACAGCCGTTACAATGATGTTTTATATCCATCACTCAAACCTCATCCTCTCCAACTTCTCAATCTGCTTTTTCAGGCTCTCGATTTTCTTCTGGCGCATTTCTTCGGCTTTCTTGATTGCTCTTTCTTTGGTATCAAACCATTCTCCCTGCTCAAAATCATTACAGCGACATCCGTTATCCCAACTCGCTGAAACCCACTCAAGACCATATGGTTCTCCCTCTGCTTCTATAATCCCATCTGTCAGCGCATATTTTGTAATCCAGACTTTCATGATTTCCTCCTGTTCATTGCAAGTCCACATTCATCAGATTTAGATTCGCACTTATCTTCGCAAGTGTTTCTATCATCACATTCTTCACAACAGATATATCTGCTTTTTGGACAATCGCACTTGCAAGCGAATGTATATTTCCCTTTCGGGAATCTACGGCTTTCATAATTGTTGGTATGATTCGGATTTATTGAACATGATTTGCATTTTTCCGAATCCCCACAAGCGAGTGTACTATCTGTATTTATCGGCTGATTTACACATCCAAAACAGTCCTGCTCGCTGTCATAAATAACCCAAAACATACGCTCTGCATTCCTAACGAATGCATCTAAATCAATGAAGTCAGACTTCCATGATTCCGAGTCGTACTTGTCATATCTGGTAACAAAACTATATTTCCCCCTGCTTTCATCATCAACAGACACACCGTTCTCATATTCAATCTGTGACAAATTCAGTTCCCGGAACTCTGGTATTGCAAACAATAAATCCTTGATAAACTGGTACACTTCTTTCCCTGGTAATCTCATAGAATACCATTCGTTATCGTTGCAACACCGTTTATCTGTACGAAAAGCGTCACGGACTTTCTGCATGATGATTTCCGCTTTTCTTGGCTGTCTGTTCGGCGCTTGGTCGAATAACTGACCGGCGATAGCAAATAATAAAGTTCTTTCGCTTACTAAAATTGTTTTCTGTCTCATATTCCCTCCTAAAACGGATATTTACTCAACTCAACTTCAAATCCGGCGTGTGCGACCGCCACATTTACCCACTTCCCGGCAACCGATTGAACCTGGCTTCTTATATTTTCCTCGTCCGTATCTTTTGACAGGTGGACAAGTATCACACTCCTCAAATCCGGCGTCTTATTTTCCTCCACGAACCGCTTGCAACATTGCAAGGAATGATGGCCAAATCCCACATGAGAACGCTTAAATTCGTCTATATCAGCAAAATCTGAAAAGTCATAGTTCGCTTCAATTATCATGTGAGATAGGCGCAGATTCTTGAAGCTCCAATCAATCGGCTTACCATCTACCATTTTCAAGCGGTAATTTTCGTCCACCTGTGCGATACGGCTCATGTCCGTGGCATATATGATGTTTCCGCACTCTGGATGACTGATTATGTATGCAAAGCAAGGGCATCCGTCATGAGGAACATAAAACGGTATGATTCGGAACGACCCCACTTCAAACGGTATCTTCTCCGGCTTCCCTATCATCTTCTCTCCGCTGATGATTTCAAAATGGTCTGCGGTTTCGTCATTGGTGAAAACCGGTATGCCATTTTGAAAAAGCCAGTGATATGACTTGGTGTGATCTCCGTGCATATGGGTCAGTAAAGCACCGCACACATCAGAAACTTTATAGTCTATACCTCGCAAAATTTTGTTCGGTTTGCATCCAAAATCCAGCAGAAGTATCTCCCCATTATCCGAAATAAGCGCGTAGCAGTTTCCGGCTTGTGAGCCTGTCGAAATCACTTTCAAGAGCATTTTATATCACCCGCCTTTCGCAACATTAAAATCATTCAAACTTTCTTCCGCATTTTGGGCAATATTGAATGGGAACCGATATGTCACAACAGCACTCATCATCATTCATATATAATTCATGCTCTGCTTGTTTCCCACTATTAACCATCCAAGAGACACAAACTTTTCCATATGATAATTCTTTCTCAAAATTTTTACCGAATCTTCTTCCTGCTCCATTTATTTCATATATTACTTCGCAATATGCGCACATCTCACTCCTCCACCGGCTGTTTCAGCCAATCTCCGATAATTGCTTCTGCATACTCTTTCACACAAAGGAAATGGTTGTCCGCTCCGCATCTATCAAGCCTGTTGTCAAAGTGTTCGCAAACTTTACATGCACTAAATTCTGAAAGAAACTTCGTCAGTTCTTCATCTGGCATATTTCTAATCCGTTGCGCATTACTCTGTTTTCTCTGACTCTTGATAAACTCCCGCACCAGATGATAATCCTTATCCATCGTTGACAGATGTTCTTTAGCATCTTTCTTCTGGTAAACAATGACTGTATCACCGTCCTTCTGCGCCCTCAGAACCTCATAGGGATTCTTACTTGTCGCTACAATCATGTATCCTTTTGTTTCCAGAAAGTCCTCAAACTCCTGTAATTTGCTGATATGTAAAATGTTTCTGGTTGCCATTACTTATCACTCCTTTCAATCGGTATAGGATACCCGTCTGGCAATGCCTTGAATAAATTTTTCAATGCGTTCAATCCAACCATCTGTATCGATACAAAAGCATTTGTCTGACAGGTATTTAACTCATTGACCTGTGAATTGATACTGTCCAGAATTTCGCTTCTAAATTTTGGTGTAAGCGGTTTGTAATTTGTCATATCTCGTCCTCCTGTGGGAAACGGAATACAATATTTCCTGTATATACCTGTTCTATGGAACTATCAGGAATAGGACGAACAAACATTCCAGTATGCATTTCATCAAGCGCTTGCGCCCAGCTTATTTCTCCTGCCGCAGCTCTTTCATAGGGTGATACATCTTTGTATATAAACAGCGGTTCTGGAGCGTATGCTTCATGGAGTTTCTGCATAGCTTTTTCGGCTTTCTCCTGTGTGGAATATTTCGCCATCAAGATGATGTTGTCTTCGCCACCAAAAAAATCCCATGCAACAATTTTATTCGGCTCTATCATCGACTGAGAAATCACCACTTTTTCATATGGAATATCGGTCATAACTGGCATTCCTTTTTGACTAATTACCCTCACTTTTCTCCCTCACTTTCTGACTGTCTATGAACTTCTGCGCCATAGCTGCTACTTGGATTGCTTCGCAGGCGAGATTTACGGCTCTGTTCATTATTACCACATTGGTTTCCGTAATCCATTCTGATGATAAATTGTGTTTTACAGACTCCCATAAATCTTTAAACCTGTCCTTGATACACTCAAACTCATATTCCGCCTCTTGTATTTCTTCACAAAGTACCGCCGCTCCCTCATGGTCTGACCGGAACATTGGAAACCTCTGGTTTGCGGATTCCAGTTCTTTCTGGACTAATTTTTCTACATCTTCTTTTACTGCGTTCATTTATTCCTCCTACATCTTCAAAAGAATATCTTCGTTGTCTACCCAACTACCATTTAAATTTCCGTTCGGGTGAAACACCATTTCATAAACAACATCAGAGTGTTTTTCTTTTTCGTCATACAGTTTTACAAGATTCGCTCCCTCGCTGCACATGTCGATATTCTGATATTTGTAAATCTCCACATAATAGTAATATCCAAGAAGATTTCTTATCGGAGTAAATCTGCTGTCGTTGTCAATAACCTTCCATATATCATTAAGGTAAACTTTGTTATCAACACAATACTGCATTTTCTCTGGATTACTCATGGATGTCTTGTCATAATCCATAAGCTCACGGAAAATTACATTATCAAGCCCCATTCGTTGATAAAACTCCATATACCGTATCATTTCATCCAGATTAGAGATTCCACTTTTTAAAAGAATACAACTCATTCTCGGACGTAAATGATTTGCTTTTGAATATGCAATAATCGTCTCCAACATTTCATTACTGCAATAACCTGTTTCGTATCTCATAATGGACTTATTAACATCCTCGTCATAATGAGCCTTACTGATATTAAGGTGTGAAAACTTATTTTCGATAATATGCTGAATAACCGTTTTTCCGTTCATATCATCCAAAAGTCCACTCCCGTTTGTGGTAATCGTGCGTTTCCTGTAATTGTATTTATTGATTAGCCTTAAAACTTCCGGCAGTCTATGACTTTTGGACGGTTCACCGCCTGTGATACTCACGCTTGGATTGAGTGGTTTCAAGTAGTCAAGAACATAATCGAGTCTGCGGAAATATTCTTCATCACTTGATATTTTCTCTTTCTTATACATCATTCCTTTATTTTCAAACCGCAACTGCGCCACGCAAAATCGGCAGTCCGCATTGCAGTAATCATCGAGGAAAATTGAAAGATTTACATTGCTATATACTTTTTTCTTTTTGCCTTCAAAATCAAAGTCCAATAACGTGTAATCCTCAATGTTGTACAGTTCTTGCCGCTTTTCTCTCAAAGGCTGAAATTTTAATGTTTTCATTACACCAATCCTTTCTCGTACTCACTTCTTGCGATCAAATCTTTGTTAAAGCACTTTCCATCACATGAATAAACAAACCAATCGTCTATGTTCTGGACAATCACAGGCTTTTCATAATCGGTTCCGGTCATTCTTCCATATGACTGTAAATAAAACACATTGCTGTGCTCATAAATTTTGTTTTCTTTGAGCAAATCAATAATCCATTCATCCCCATGCCTCATTCTGACATTGAAAACAACCGATATTCCATCCACAAATTCTGTAGAAAGGTATAAGTCTCTTGCCTGTTTGAAAATGTTCGGATTTTCTTTATAAAGCCAGTAATTCAAACTCATTTTTATTTCAATCGGTATTTCTGTTCGGCTCATAAATGTGATAACTTCTTCCAGATAGTCCGAAAGCAATTTCCCATTGGTCAAGATTATGATTTTCTTGCATCTTCCAGTTGAATATGCATACCACATAAACAAAAACATAAGCGGATGAAGTAACGGTTCGCCACCCTCTAATTGCAATTCAAAATCTTCACTGTGATTATCTACAGTTTGTTTGAATGTATCAAAGTCCATAAATTTATTCTTATTTGTTGCAGAATACATACAGCAGAACGGACAATCTGTATTGCATCTATTTGTGATATTTATGTACAGTCGAATCAAAATCTATTCCTCCCAAATTTCTTTTCTCATATCCACCACACTATATTTTGCATGGAACTCCTGTTTTGTCGCCCATATTCCATTCTTCGGCTTGTCACATTTGAAACTGCGACATATCTGCGGTCTTTGCTGATATATAGTGCATATTCGGTTTTGGTCGTCACGAAACGGACACGTAAAGTCCATTACCGGCTCAACTGTCGGCATTAAATGTTTCTGTGGTTTGATATGATGTTTCTTCACATACCGCTTGATTATTTTTAATTCCTTTTCAGACATGGGAAGAAAGTTTGCACAGCATTGACCGCACTGACTGCACTTCCCATCCTTTGTGAAGTCATAAACTCCATGCTCCATGTCATTTATCATCTGTTCGATTGTGCCGATCATTCTTCCAACTCCCTCACATTCGTATAACTCCACATGAGCTTTTTAAACAGTTCCTTGTTTTTCCGAATGGCAACCCGAACCGAAATGATAAAAGATTGCAGTTCTCCATAATCCCCGATATAATGCACCCACTCCGGCGTATCTAAGTCATATTTGTTGATTGTGATATTATTCTCTCCGAACTGAATTCTTAAATTTCCACCGAGTGTCTGTAAAACACTGCAATCGCATCCCGTAGCTTTAGAAAGTAGATTGTCGCATTTGTTTTCCAATTCTAATGCCTCTTTTTTTGTCATTTCTCCACCTCACTATTCAGCCAGTCTTTCATGCTCCGGTATAAAGAAAGGTACTGCCTATAATTCTGTTCAAATAAATCTCTTTCATAATCATCCTGTATTCTCCCAAGCAACATTTTTACCGCCGCAATATCAACTGGGTCTGTATCTCCTGTTATCTTTGAAAGTTTCTCTTTTTTCGTCATTCTTCCACCCTCTCCATTTTTGGCAGCGGCTCGCCTGTCATGCACATTGGTTCTCTCGCATCCACACACCAATCGTCCATGTCGCCGTGCCGGTCTTTCCATAGTCTGTGCCGAATTACTTGCCAAATATCCTGCGCCCGTAGCATTTCGATTGTCTGCTCCCGGAACTTATTTCCTCTGAAATGTAGCGGATGCACCTTGTTCAGAAGTTTTTCTAATTCATCCCGGAACATATCTCTGCGCTCAATCCGTTCATCGAAATCTTCCGGTGTATGACTTCCACAATCAAAGCCGTCAAAACAGATATCATCCGCAAAATCCCATGTCTGATTCATCCGCAGCCGGAAGTATTCTTCCAGCGCAATTTTGATGATTTCGGCTTGTTTTTCGGAAAGTTCAAGTGTGTATCTCATTCTTTAATCTCCTGTTTTGGATTTTATTGTTTTATAACCCCTCAGAGTCGCATATATCGTTTATTGCGTTTATAACTAATTTCTTTTTATCATCTGGCAATTCAGTTCTTAGCCATTTGCAAAATGTTCCTTCGCTGATTCCCAGCACTGCAGCAACTTCATAATGTCTAATGCGTTTCTTGTTCATGATATTTCTTATTTCCTCGTTTGCCATATTATCTCCTTTCAATCCCGGCAGAACCATATCCTCGTTCACTTACTGGCAAAACTTTCATCCGCCGGGGATGTTAAATCAACAGATTAACCAACGCTGTAGAAAGCATGATTATTACGAATATACACATATAGTTCGTCATGTTTTCGTCTTTGTTTTTAATTCGCAAAACAAAGCTCACTATCCATGAGATAAATGCAATCAACCACGCGGCATAAAAAATTATCTTTAAGATTTCCATAGCTCTACTCCATATTTTCCATCTGCATGAACGCCGGAATATCCTGCTTTTTCTCCTCTTTCGCCGTCTCTTTCTCTTTCGCTCCGGCGGTCACATCAGCAACGGTTTTCGGCTCCGGCTTTTCCTCGATTGCGGTCGGTTCTTCGACAACGAACTCCTCTTTGTTGGAATTTTCTGCGATTTCAGCTTCAACATCTGCAACAATATCCTGTTCGTTGTCCACATAACGTACTGTTCCGTCCTCATCCAGAACACCCATATCCGCCTCATATGCTTTCTGCATTTCAACGCTCATAATTCCCCATTTGCTGATAAGCTGGCGGATAAGTGTTTTCTTCGCCATTGCATCGAAATTCTTTGTCCAGAAAGTATAGGAAGTATGTTTTCTCAAATCGCTTGCATATCCCTTTGAGTATGTTTTTGCGTGTTCTTCCATCTGCTCTTTCGGCCAATACAGCTCCTTCCTGAATCCGTTTGTCAGTTCAAACATTCCGTAATATCCGACAACCGGAAGTTCCTGCCGTTTCTTCATATCGAGAACCGGATTCATCCCAAATTCTTCCGTAATGGGATTGTAGAACCCGACTTCTCCCTGTCTTACGCCCGAAACTACAATCTTACGATACTGACCGCTCCTGATCGCCAACTGAATGTATCCTTTATATCCAATCTGAAACTGCGCTTCATTCACTCTTAATTTTGTATTTTCGTATGGAACCATATAATACTGGCCTAACTGCGGACTCGGTGTAAGCTGTAAAGATTCGCCCAAAAGAGCCGCGGAAAAAATACTCTGGTTAGTGCAGGCCTGTAATGCCTTATTTGTCTGAACCGCTGAAACTACAGAGGAAATGAATCTTGTAGCATTCTTCTCGCCCACCACATTTACAATCTGCTCCCTTACCCGTTCGTTGCTTAAATATCCTGTGATTCCAACCTTTGTTGACACCTGCTGTTTTCCCTGCGTTGCTACTTCCTGTTTTGTTGCCATTTAATTTTCCTCGCTTTCTTTTCTAATCGCTTTCCTAAACGCTCCAATCTCAAGCCACCGCAGAACAATTCGTATCTGCATAGACTTAAAAACCTCAATATGTTTCGTCCGGTGATACCACATCACCCATTCTTGCTGTAATAATTCGGTCAAATTGGTAATCGGTTCTCCCTCAATAAATTTCCTGTGCGTTTTCAGATATTCCTTGTGCTTTTTGAGGTTTTCACAGTCTCTACACTGCTCTAAATGAGAAGAATAATACTTCCCATAAACTTCTGTTGATAAAGCACAATATCTACATGGGTTTTGTTTCATTCTTTTAATCCTCAATTCTCAGTCCAAACGGAACTTTCCCATTTACAATGCTTTCCCAATGAGCCACTACACTTGGATGTGCCACATCATCATGCGGTTTTCTTGGAGCAAATAAGAATCCGCTTTCCTCTTTTTCTTTCTCTCTATCCCATTCTTCAGCAGTTCCACATTCAAGATGTTCATAGAATTTTGGGTCATCTTCATACTTTGGGTATTCTGGATGTTCTGCCTCAAATGCTTTTACATCTACTTTGAACTTCTCCAAATCCAGAAAGTACTGCTTTATATCATTCAGATATTTCTCAAGTGCAGCCTTGCTTTCGGAAATTCTGTTTTTCGCTTCTTTCTGAACTGCTTTCCATGTATCGCTGTCGATTGAATGGAATTTGTATTCATACTGCGGATACAGAAGATTGTCCATATCCAGTAATCTCAAGCCACATTTATTGTTTTCGTAATTCATATGTCGAATTACCTCCCACATCACGCAACCTGCCTGAAATCCAGTAATTCCTCCCCTGGCCCCCTCTGAATTGTTAAAGGCAAACATAGCCGCCAACCCAACCGCCGCCATAGCGTGACACACGGTTCCGTAATCGTGAATGTAATCCTCTGTCATTTCGCGAAAGAACTCAGGAAAATCTTCCGGCCTCATGCTTTTAGCACGTTCGTACCATTCCTTCTGCAATCCCATCTCCTCTGTTATTTCTTTCTTTTCCATCAAATATCCTCCACCTTTAAATCTGTATCCGTCACTTTCAGTAAAACCATCTGCCTATCCATATCCGGCAAATTCTCGTCATTCACGCTCTCTGTATCATCTATGAACACAAAGAGATTTAACCCGGAAAGCTCCTGAAATCCTCTCAACAAATCAGCCTGCACAAGAATTTTCTTGCTGTGGTTCATATCCCGGTATTCAATGCCGTTTGACATAATTTTGCACGTTTCAACCGGGTTGCTGTCCTGCGTAAATTCTAGAAATTCAAACTGAAACTCACTGAAAACAGGATTTATCATGCTTGCGATCCGATCATTCTTCTTGATGGAGAAGTTTTTCAGAATGTCTTTCTTCCTCTGAATATCCGCTTCTTTCTGCGAACTCTCCCGGAACGCCTGATACAGCTTTTCGACTTCTTCCTCATGCGCCTGTTTCTTCCGCTGAATATTGTTGATTTCCGCATCAATTTTGGCGCACTCACGGATAAAGCCATTCCGCTTGTTTGCAATCTCTCTGCGCTGTTCAGAACCGTTGTTTATCTCATGGAGTGCAGCTTCTGCCTGTTCAATCTCTGCGGTAATCTTCTGATATTCCGTATTGTCGGACAGGTCAACGGACTCAGGAAGTTTGGAAAGTTCCGTATTCTTCTGCTGAATTTCCATAGCAAGCGAAGTAATCTTCCGCTTCAATTCAGCGATTTTCCGTTCCGCTTCTTCCTTTGCGTTCTTGGCTTCTTTGAGGTCTGCGGCGGCTTTATTTCCGGACTCAGTAATGCGCGTCAGTTCCTTATTCTTATAATCCTCAAACGCCACCTTTTCTGCTTCTGCAATCCTTATTCTTTCGGCTTTTCTTTTCTCAAAGTCTGTCCGTATCTGAATTTCTTGTTCCGGTAGAAAATGCTGTCCACACGTAGGGCAAATCAGAGAGTCTTTATCAAATTCCTCATTCTGTATGGCTTTTAACTGGCTGTCCTCAAACTCTTTTTCACTGCACTTTTTCCAATCTTCCTGCGCTTTCTTAACCTCTGCCGTATGCCGCTCAACGCCCATCTTGGCGTGTTTCAAGTCCATTTCGGCCATCCGCAGGTCATTCTCGGATGATTTCTTTTCCTGCTCCAGAGAGAAGATCTCACCATCAAGTCCTTTTCTCTGCTGAACAAGTCCTTCGTTCGCCTTTCGCATAATCTCAGACTGTTCAAACTTCAAGTCCAGAATATCCTTTGACTTCTGGTCGTAGGCAGCCATTACATCGTTCAGAGACTTTTCCTGTTCATCCAAAATGGCAATCTGGTTTTCATAGTTGACTTTCTGCTCTGTAAGGCGTGTTATATCATCTTTGCCGGAGTCAATGGCCTTTGCCTTTTCATACTTCCATTCTGTCTCTGCTTTTGTGGTCGCTTTCTTCTGGTCGGTCAACTGCTTATTAAGTGTTTTCTGCACCTGTTCAATCGGATGCCCTTTCGTGATTTCTTCTACCTCTGCGAACTCCGCACCCATAGACTTTATGTACTCGTTCAGGTCAAATCCTGCCATCTTTTCAAGAAATGCCCGCATATCCGTGGTTGATTTCAGAGATAAGAAGGCGTTCGGATTACAGCAGGCAAGCAAGGTTTCTGGCTGGCAGATGTTTTCAGAGATAAACTCGTCCAGTTTCTTCTGGTTAAATGCAATCCCGTCCACCGTGTAGCTGTTCACGTTACTTCCTGGAACGTATTGCATCACACCATCCACACGCTCGCGCTTCTGCTTCGTGATTTTCTTGATTTCTGTCTCTTTCCCGTCAATGTCCAGAACTATAGTTCTCTCTACGTCTACGCCCTCGACTTCCTGTCCGTCTACAATCGGGCGAACATTGTCTGCCTGTGTTCCGTCCGCGTTCTTGCCGGTCAGCACTTCCATAACAGAGTTCATCACCGTGGACTTTCCTGAACCATTCTTCCCTGATACTCTGGTTTTTTCTCCGAAATCTGCGTAGAACTCGCGCTCCCCGTTGAAACAGCGGTAGTTATTCAGCGTCAGCGACTTGATCTTTACATTCTTCACCCTCTATTACCTCCAATTTGCTTATTGAAACCTCATATGCTGTTTTGGTTTCGTACTCATCTTCCGATATCCGTTTTCGATATTCCCTGCTCTGGATGCGCCCTGTTATCTTTATATGCGTTCCAACCTCAATCCCATCTGCGAACCGAGTGTTTCTTCCCCAGCAAATACACGGAATATAATCCGACTTACCACATGGCCTATGAACGGCCAATAAAATATCAGATATCTCCCGCTTTAATGGCGTTTCCCGGAGAATAACAGGCTTGCAGATCCAGCCCGTTAGGGTTATATAATTCACATCGCCTTCCGTTCTATCGTCAGCACAAATCTCGTTCGCAAACAAACGCAATATGAGTTTACTTTTGTCTCCTTCGCGGAGGTTGTATGATCGGAATTGTCCAGTTATCTTAACTCTTTTCCCAATCCCTAAATCCATTTCCTTTAACAGATGCTCTGATACGGTTACTGGAACAACATCTTTTGTTCCACTTAATCTAGTGGATTCTACGTCAAAATAGTAAAAGTTCTCTCCCCGAAACCGGTGATTCAATACCAGCTCAGTTGCAATCTTCCCGCTTATTGTTGCATTGTTATTCATCCTATGTCTCCCGTCTCCCTATATACAAATCCCCACAAATACTCCAAGTACAGCTCCTAGTACAAATGCTATATACACAGCCCGCCGCAGCGCATACGCCTTACCTCGCCAATACTGAGCTTTTGTCTGTTTTACAGTTCCTATCGGTTCAAATTTCAACATACTTATCTCCTCCTTTTAGTCCCCTTGGATTTTTTCCTGTTTTTCTTTCTCCTAATTCTCTGTCCCATTATTTACGTCTCCTTCTATATCAGCGTTATAGTAGTTGTATCCCTCTCCATCCTGAGATAAATAATCGTAGCTGCCCCACTGATAGACCCAATACAAGTTCGAAGTGATCAGTCCAATGACAAGAGCGATAATTACTCCAATCAAGTAAGATATAACCCGGCTTTTTCTTTTATCCTTCCTGTCACCATCTGCCATTATCTCAGAGGCTAAACTATTTTTTGATTCATCGTAGAACTTTTGAAGTTCTATATAATGCTCGATGATTTCATGCCAATTATCAGGTTCCATATTCTGTTTTTCCATATAAAAAATCCTCCTGTAAATATTTGCCAATCACAGGAGAATTGTGGTATAATCTCTCTGTAACTGACTAAGACTGGTTTAGTTGGTTACATGCTCCGGCGGGAGGCCCTAATCTCCTGTCCGGGGCGATTCTTTTTCTTTTTCTTCAATTTCAATTCCCATAATGGCGGCGACGATCTTGCGATCTACATAATTACCTTTCTCCATTTCAAGGTAAATTCCCAACGCCTCTACTCTTCCAAGCAAAAGCATAAATTCTTCGCCAACCGTTTCCGGTTCGTAATCTGTATATCTCTTCATGTCGAACCTTCTTCCTTTCGCATTTCTAGCCTTCAAATAATTTCAGAATAAACTCTCTGCCCATTTGAGTGATTCTTCTGTGATAAATCACTTTTCCACTGTCAAGGACTTCTTGTTTAATTTCTTCATATCCTAAATCACTGTATTGTGAGTACATAACCCATGTACCGTTCACCTGATACTGGATTTTCTTCTCCGCAAGAAGTTTATTCAGCTGAATGGCAGACTTCATCCCCAATTCTTTTGCAATCTCTGTCATGGTGTAAGTTTTATTCACATGCATCAGGATCGCATTCTTTCGTTCGGCTTCAACTCTGGCGGCGCGTTCTTCTTTTAGTTTTGTCAGAAGTTCAATCCCGAAATCTGGATTATCAAGTATCTGATTGATCACATTGTCTGTGGCATATATCCCGTGTTTGCGAATGGATGGAATAATTTCATCGGCTACTTTAGCCTGGAACTTTTCTGCCGCCTCGTTCTTAGCCTTCATGGCTAGACGGTAGAATACGTTTTCTGGGATAAAATCTGGTCTTTTGCCACAAGTGGCAAAACCGATTTCCTTTAAGTATTCATCCACCCTATTCCAGCGAACGTTAGTATATTCTTTCCCTGAAATATTTTGTGTAGTGGTAAAACCAAGCCCTCTTGCCACAGTTTCCAACTTTAAGTAGGCTGTTCCGTCCTTCTCGTAGCACTCGATTCCATCGACGTTTAAAATCTGCAAATCGTTCAAACTTTCACCTCCATTATTTTGTTTCCGTTTCTGTCTACTTTTTAAAGAAAATTTTTTCCTTTTCCGTAAGAGTAGTAATGCTAAGTTCGTCACAAAGGATATCCGTTTCTCGATTAGTAAAATCTGCTTTATTCTTGCATTTCATTCTAAAATACTGCCTTGATATTCCTAATTTCTCCGCCAGATATCCAATTTTCTTACCGGATTCAATAATTTTCTGCTCAAGAAGCTCTGTATCAACCATTCACCAATCCTCCTTCCTGTGTTGATGTTTTTGTCTACAACTGTAACTATATACCACGTTCACGTTTTTGTCAACATTATTTTTAAAAAATGTTGAAAATATTTTCTACAGGTGATATAACCAGTTTATCTAAATTAACAAAAGAAGGTGAAGGCATGAATATAGGAGGAGAAAATAAGTAATTAAATATATTGTCAAATGTGATTAAATGTGTTAAAATATACTCAAAGGAGTAAATTATTATGAACACATCAAATATCACAAATTATAAGCCAAAAGATTTTGCTGAACTGTTAGGTGTGTCTGTTAAGACATTGCAACGCTGGGACAGAGAAGGAACTTTAAAGGCAAATCGAACTCCAACTGATAGGCGTTATTATACTTATGACCAGTATCTTCAATTCAAAGGCATAAATATTGAAAATGATAAACGTCAGGTAGTTATTTATGCCAGAGTGTCTACAAGAAATCAAAAGGATGATTTACAGAATCAAGTTGCATTTTTGCGACAGTTTTGTAATGCTAAAGGTATTATTATAGACCAGTGTATTGAGGATTATGGAAGTGGTCTTAATTACAATCGTAAAAAGTGGAATGAATTATTAAATGAAGTAATGGAACAGAAAATAAAAACCATAATAGTAACTCATAAAGATAGATTTATCAGATTTGGTTACGATTGGTTTGAAAAATTCTGTATGAAGTTTAATACAAGCATTGTGGTAGTGAACAACGAAGAATTATCACCACAGGAAGAACTCGTACAGGATATTGTTTCTATACTTCATGTATTCTCTTGCAGGTTGTATGGACTTCGTAAGTATAAAAAACAAATAGAAAGGGATGAGGAAATTGCTAAAGAGCTTCAAGACGGAAATAAATCCGACGATTGAGCAAAAAATCAAGATTAACAAGACTATTGGCACTTGTAGGTACGTCTATAACTTCTATCTCGGTCACAACAAAGCTTTATATGATAACGGTGAAAAGTTTATGACTGGCAAGAGTTTCAGCGTATGGCTTAATAATGAGTATATTCCTAATAATCCTGATAAAATATGGATTAAAGAAGCATATTCAAAAGCTGTAAAAAAGTCTATTGAAGATGGATGTACTGCATTTACAAGATTTTTTAAACATCAAAGCGCTTTTCCTAATTTCAAAAAGAAAGGTAAATCTGATGTAAAAATGTATTTCGTAAAGAACAATACTAAAGACTGTAGATGTGAGAGACATAGGTTGAACGTACCCACTTTAGGTTGGGTGCGCATTAAAGAAAAAGGTTATATACCAACAACTAAAGACGGATGGAAAATCAAAAGCGGTACAGTATCCGTCAAAGTAGACAGATATTATGTGTCAGTTCTTGTAGAAATTCCCGACGTTAAGGTTGCTAATAATAGCAATGGTGGTATAGGAATTGACTTGGGTTTAAAAGACTTGGCGATTGTTTCCAATGGTAAAACTTATAAAAATATCAATAAGTCAACAAGAATTAAAAAATTGGAAAAGAAACTGCGTAGAGAACAAAGATGTCTCTCACGAAAATATGAGAACTTAAAGAAAGGAGAGTCCACTCAAAAGAATATACAAAAGCAAAAGCTCAAAGTACAAAGACTTCATCATAAAATAGATAGTATCCGTACTGATTATATCAATAAATCAATAGCTGAGATAGTGAAAACCAAGCCATCTTATATCGCTATTGAAGATTTGAATGTATCAGGAATGATGAAGAACAGACATCTTTCAAAAGCTGTTGCGTCACAGAAGTTCTATGAATTTAGAACCAAGCTTAAAGCAAAATGTGATGAAAATGGTATTGAATTAAGAGTCGTAGACAGATGGTATCCATCATCCAAAATATGTCATTGCTGTGGTGCTATCAAGAAAGATTTGAAGCTTTCAGATAGAATATATCGTTGTGATTGTGGCTATGTTGAGGATAGGGATTTCAATGCTGCTCTTAATCTAAGAGATGCTTTAACTTACGAAGTTGCATAATAAACGCAAACGTAAGTATGTACTGCGGGCTATCGCAGGAATTTACGACTGTGGAGTGTACACGAACTTGTGAGTAGCGTATTGTTTACAATCGCCAAAGCATACACATCGAAGCAGTAAGAAGTATCCGCAAGGACTTTAATTTCTCGATGTGTTTGAGTATATTTGAACACATTTTGAGTGGCAGAACGAATACGAAATCGAAGAGAAGAATTAGGATTAACGCAAGAAGACGAGGACAGGGGTAGCTATGTTGATGCTGGAACAGACGTGAAAGCGGACTTCTGCTTAAAAGCAAAGGTGATTCGATGATCGGAGCTAGAATCATGGATGGTGACATTGTTTTTATTCGTAAACAGCCTGAAGTTGAAAATGGAGAAATTGCTGCAGTGGCTATTGACGATGAGGCTACGCTCAAAAGATTCTATCGAGACGAGGAAAGCGGTACAATTACTTTAGTGGCAGAAAACCCAGTTTATGCTCCAATGGTTTTTACAAAAGAAAGCCAAAAAAGAATTTATATACTAGGAAAAGCAATCGCATTCCAGAGCGACGTAAGATAAATTTATCGAGCCATCCAATCAGCTGGATGGCTCTTATTTTGAGAAGTGTTCTTTTGATGTGTTATTGATAGCGGGATGAAAATTTAATACTCTTTTTTATTCCACCAATCCCGGATATTGAAGCGCTCCATCCTGATCTGGAGTAAGCGTCACCGGATCAGTGGCCATGCGTCCCTCCTGATCCAGGTAATACCACTTACCGTCTACAGTCTTCAGGCCGGTACACATTGCACCATCCGGGCCCAGATAATACCAGGATCCCTGGTAGCTGTACCAGACGTCATGCACCATCAAGCCGTCGTCGCGGAACCAGTACCACTTACCGGCATCCTGATACCAGGCATTTCGAACGCACTGGCCAGTATCTCCCAAATAAAATCTCCAGCCATCATTTTCTTTATACCATCCAGATTTTTTTATTTTTTCATTAATTTCTTGTTTAAAATCATTCCATGTAAATTTATCATCATTATATACAAATGGATTTGGGCAAATTTTGTGTGTTACATCATAATGTCTTAAAACATGATCAGCATCAATATTATATTTCTTCATTAGTTCTTTGGTTAATTCAATAGCACTTTTAATAGTAGCATCCTCAAAATACCAATCTCTACTAGTAGAAGACATATTTCCTTTATTTCTAACACATAATTCGATCCCAATACTATTTGCATTTCTGCATTCAGGATGATAATAAACTTTAGCACCACAATGCCATGCAATATCTTTATCTTCTACAGATTGCCATATTTCTCCATCAAAATTAACAAAATAATGTGCTGAAGCTCCTCTATTTCCTTGTGCATACCATTTACAATTAGCTTCAGCAGAACCAGTAGCTCCAACATAATGAATAACAATATATTTAATTCTATTAATATTACCATCATTATGATTATATGGTGTTAATAATTTATTTATTTTCATTTAACCACCTCATTCTATTTAAAACTAAATTTCCATTTTAAAACATGATAATGTGGAATTGGTTCTTCTTTAAATACATAATAATTTATTGAATCAGCTAATAAAATAGCAATAATTGAAATGAATATCCAAGCAATAGAAAATTGAATACAAATAATTCCCATAAAATTAAATGGAAGAGTGGAGTAGTCCCACATATTTAAATGTAAATAATATCTATCAAATAATCCAACTATTAATTCTGATAATGTTACAATTATGGAACCAATAATTCCCTGAATTAATAAATCTAAATGCCATGATATCTTATTATTTATTTTATCTATTAAAATAAAATCAATAGCTCCCATAATTCCACATAAAGGAAAACTATATCCTCTAAAACATACTTCTATTGTTATGTATGTCACAAACCCAATATAAAATAATACAAAATATTTTATCCTTTTATTTTTCATAAGCACTAACCAAAGCTGTCACAATAGACTGACTTTGCTCCATTAATTTTAATAAAAATTTTTGATAATACATGTTTTCTCCTTTAAATTATTATACTGAAAAACAGTGCGTAATTTTAATATTTAATCCTGATGTTTGTGGTAAAGTTCCAGAACCAGAACTTTTATATATCCTTAAAGCTAATTTTGATATTCTAAGAGCGGAAGTTCTTGAACGAATACTATAATATGGAACAAAAGAATAATCAGTATTTGGTATCATAAGCGCTACACCTTTACTAGTACTAGCTTTTCCATCTTGTACAACTAAATAATTTGTATTAGTTGATTTTGTCATTATAACTGTAATAACACCATTATTAACTCCAGACAAAGTGGTTTCCAAGACTATAATATTAGCTGAATTAATGCTTGAATTTTCAAGATCATAATTTTCTAATAATATGGCTTCTCCATAACTACCACTAGCTACATATGTTGCTGGAATATTACCATTCCACAAAGAATAATTTGCATTTATATACCCAGCTCCTGTACCAGTAATTCCAAATGCGCTCTGTCCAGCAAGTAACTTTGCCGCCGTAAGCCCTCCAGCGGATGCCATATCGCTTTGCGGTATAGCAATTAATGTATTTGGTTCCAAAACACCCCTTGTACCGTTAAATCGAATCTCTGCCCGTGTAACTCCATCCGAATTCTGAGAAACAAAAGCCTGATCCCCCAGCACTACGGGAGCAGTGTTGTTAGATGCATGGTCAATCGTACTATCACTTGTGATATTCCGCAAAGTACCGGTCAAGGGCTCCCCATCTGGACCCACGATCACCTTTCCTGCCTCGACATTCCAGGCCCCCGCCGTCACCACATCCAGATCCGCTCCGCCGCCTCCGCCGGGCATCCATATCCTTCCCATCGCCTACACCCCTTTCAGCCCAACCACGCAGTCCGTGGCCGGCTTTTTGTACACCCGGAACGTGGCCGTCCCGTCTCCCAGCTCCGCCGTGCCGGAAGAAATGATCCCGAACGCCTTAGAATAGGCTTTCTGGGTATCCAGATCCGCTCCGAATGCCAGGGCGCTTACCAAGATCGCTTCCATATCTTCTGTGGCTCCAGGTACATTTACAGTTTGAGTGTATGGCGCTTCTGATCCAGTCCATCCGGCGACTGTAAGAGTCACTTGAGTGGTATGATTTAGATGATTTATAGATTCGTTTGTTGCATTAATGTCTTTCGCCCCAAACATATCTCCCTCAATGTCATAATCCGTAACGTCTTCTATTTTATAATTATCCCCTCCAGTGTTAGTGAGTTTCCAAGTCCTGGATCCGGAAAATACCGCGTCTTTATAATCTGTTTTTAAGCTCAAAATGCCCCACCTCCTAATCTAAATTCCAGCATTTTCCTTCCGTGAATTTGACCATAGAGTCTATTGTAAATTTGCAGCGTCGCACTTTCGATTCTATTTAACTCAGAATATTGGATAAATGGCTGATTATAGTAATAAGTTGTTTTTGACCCTATTGAAATTGGATAATTTGTTTCTTGAAAAATAGTCTGTAGATTATCCTCTATGCGATTAATCTCCGTTATGTCCCAAATGTGGTTATAATCTTCCAAATCATCTCCCATATTTTGAATTTCAAATTCCGGTATTACTTGAATTGCCATTGTTCGGAGTTCATCCAAATTGTTTTTAATTCGGTTATAGTCAGACAGATTGAAATAATCTGAGTCCGTCCAATCTACTTTCGGTTCCGTCCACATACATATCTCTCCTTGCTGTTATTGATCCAGATAACGCTCCTCCAGAAAAATTCAAAACATGACTGTAAATTCTGACCAACATATTGGGGGCTACTTTGTTTTCAAGAAAGACTATATCGTTCGCGTCAATTCTTGGCTCTCCGCGGTATTCAATGTCGTATTCTTTATTTGCGAAATAATAATCGCCTTCCCACTCTGTAACTTCTTCGGCCAAATCCCTATAGCTGATCAATGGATTTTCAAACTTAACCGTTTCTCCTGTTCTATTGAGAGTATAAATAAAGGTTTTACTATTTACTAAGTATTCTTTTCCTGTTACAGAAACTTTTTGAGTTCCGCTTAACCCTTGAGGTATCTCTATTACTGCATAGTAAGCCCCTGACTCCAAAATTGCCGCATTTTGCTCCCCTACTTTCGCTGACAGGTTGTACGAAGCATTGCTCAATGTAACTGTGATTGATGTTTCATTTCCAGTTATCTCAATAGTTTCTGAATAAACTTCCTTATCTGCTTCTGAAGTTTCAGAAAAAATAGTTATACTTTGATACAGGTCTTTTGTTGTGTTAAGCAATGTTCCTTTTGGAACCTGGGTCAACTCTGTGTCATAGGTAAGGGCATAGTCTGTAACCTCTCCAAAAACAACCGAATCAATGTATACATTATTGTTTGGACACCCTTCGATCACCTCAATATCTAACCGGTCTAGCTCTGGAAATTCATGATCTATTATTAAATCATTGCTTTCCACCTCAACCTCATATTCTTCTTGCAGCTCATCAACTAAATAAGAATAAAGTTTGATTGTAATTGGGTGATTTCCGGCAAAATATATTTGAAACCCATAACTTTTGTATGACCCCTCAAGGTCTATTCGAATTCTAGGATTAACGATAAACTTCCCGTCTTCATCAGAAGCGTGACTACTCATAAATCCCGTTTTAAGTTGTGTGCTTCCACCAGGAAGAAAATAAACACTTCCATTAACTCTTGAATAATTCTCATTTCCAACAGCATAATGGTTTTTGGGATCTGGGCTGAGAATATTTGATACTTGTGAAAACATATGCTGTTCATTGGCACTTGCAATCATATCCGGAAGACGCCTTGCGCTTAATGAAAGCTTTATATATATCTTTCCAGAACGGTCCTGATACAATATACATCTTCCCGCATTTGCGATCATTTGAAGCGCTTCTGCATGAGTAACAACAGGAACCGGATTGTAGACAATTATTGATTTAAGATATTCATCAAGTTCGTAATCCCTCGGATCTATATCCGCGTCAGAAATAACCTCCAACGCCAAATCGTAAAGCGAAATTCCATCAGCTCTATATTTTCCTTTGTAAAATGTCCCATTCATTTTTGCGAATCGGTCGATTGCGGAAAAGCTCATTTCGGTATCATCCGCATCCCAGGTGTCCAAAAAAAGAGTGGCTCCTGTCATCCACTCCGTTTTTCCGTTATCTAACTCATATCCGTACTCAGCAACAACTTGCTGTCCGTTTTCGAGGAAATTAACAGAAGACAAATTGTTTTCTATATCGAACTTATGGCTTCTGTTGTCTATTGTTAAATCCAGGTTTATTGCAGGAAGTTCTTCGGAAAGCGGTGATATAAACTCATCTTTAGTGCTGTCAATAATATCATTATTATTAAACACTAGGCCGAATCCCGCCAAAAACCTTGTAATTCTAAGCCGTTGCTGACCACCTACCATTTGTAATGGCTTTATTGTCACAAAATCAGTGCCTTGAATCACTTCCTCGAATCGATAATATGTATCCTGGCTGTTATCTATCTGATAAGTCTCGTTTTTCGTAATGATCTGAAACGAGACAGGCTGGTAAATTCCAAAATCAATAGTAAGCCCCTGTAAATCATACTCATAATCAAAAGAAATGGTGATCTCTCCCATTGTATTTTTGCTGATTACGCCTTGATTCAATAACGCATCCTGTCTGTCGGGAGGAGCAAAATACATGCTCCCATCTACTTTTGCAAAATTCTGTTCTCCGGTGGCATAAAACGGGTCAGCTACATAGCCGTTTAAGAACCTTGTAAAATTGGATAAATAAAGGTAATTGTCTGGGAATTCAATCTCAGCGTTCCTTTGCGCAAGTTGGTTAATAACGCCAACAGTAACTTTCATAAAGGATCTATTTCTTAGTTTCTTGCTAATATCTCTTTTATAGTCCGAACTAACTGCTTGCATTTAATCCAACTCCCCGCAATCAATAATGTTGACTTTACAATTGATATAGTATGTTGGCATTTTGGTTTTTGGATCTATCCAGTACGGTTCTGCGCTTCTATCCCCTGGATACATTTTTAGGGTTTTCCACGTGTTAGTTGTCATATCTGGGAATCTAACAATTACAAAGAAATCATTAAATGCTTGTAACATATCCGCCCATGTTTGTGCATCCAGCCATGGCCATACTAAATTATTTAGTTTGTTTTGGTTTCTTCCAACTACCTGCCCAATAACTTCCCCGTTTGCATTTCTTCCAGAATTTACCAGTGTAGACACAATAAATTCCAGTCCTCTCTGCGGAGCCGGAAATTCTTTCCCATTTACAGTAATTATTGCAGCCACAAAATCACCTCCTATCTTTTAGAGGTTAGCGATCAAAATCTGCATTTGACCGGCAAGCAAAAAGCCATCTGCCTATATTGGACAGATGACTCTTCGCACTTTCCTATTCTACATTTTATTACATCTTGTATATGACATTCAATGACGTATTAGGCAGCCTTATACCCTCTCCCATTTGTCACAGCAAAAATCGTCATCGATGTGCCCTCCAGAAAGTTCGCAAAACCTCAGAAGCCAATCCTCATTCTCGATCCTCTCATAACGCTCCTCACCATGTGCGCAATTCATGCAATTTCTTTCTGCGCCTTTGCTATTTACCATATTTTGTCCCCCACTATAATTTTATGAAATCTTTGTCTTTTTGAAAATTTGTAAATTTCCTTTAATTTTCCAAAAAATTCAGAAACTTCTAAATTCCCCTTCATTATATTGCATGTCAAGCAAGCTGGCTGAAGGTTGCTGAATTCATTTGTTCCGCCTCTCGAAAGCGGAATCTTGTGGTCTATTGTCATATCGTCAAATTTTAACGGCTTTCCGCAAATTGCGCATCGCCCATTTCCCCTGGCATATACAGTCTTCTTCTCATAATCCGTAAACTTTCTCCGTTCAGACACTTGTCTTGTCCACCTCTCTTTCCGACGCAGCATCTTCACCTGCGCAGTCTTTTGTATTCTGCCGGAATCAAATCAATCCGGCCATTCTTCCTCTTCCATGCTGAGAACACGCTGAGGTCCAGGGAACCCCTTTCCAAGATGTAGATAAAGGCCACCAACAGTCAGCCTATTCTCAAAGCTCCAATAGGTCTTTGCCCTCTTCCCGCGAGTTCCGTCCATCCTTTCCCGGATTACCTTATATTTATAGAGTTTACACATATAAGCACCTCCAGTCTTAGATTCTTTCACACGCCTACCGCCTTTCTCACATCTTCCAGAGAAGAGTTAATACTGCGAATGTAATCCAGAATGATATACACTCCAGAGCCAATGTCCTGGCGATCTTTCGCGAAGCAGAGAGCCTCGTCCCTATCAGCAGGAGCGTCCTCATCAAGGTTGTAGTGGGAAATAAGGCTTCTTGCCATGTAGTCCGCTTTCTCAAGCGAGTCTTCCATGCTGACAAGCATGTTTTCGATTTCTAATTGTTTTTTGTCCATATCAGATTCCTTTCTCCCGAATTATGGGATTCGTTTAGAAAAAAATACTTGTGAAGAAGTCTCGGATCTGATATGATAGATTTATCAGAAGGAGACTTCTGGTGTTGAATGTAGAGCGTTTATCACTTTCCTAGGGCGGTAACGCTCTATTTCTCGTTTTTAGCTAAATATTCAAGAACAATCATCCTAATTAGTCCGCTTACAGAAGTTCCCTTACTTTTAGCCGTTTCCCGTAATTGTTCCATTACTTCTGGAGAAAAAAATACATTTGTCCTTTCAGAATTAGCTTTTTCTCTTGGTGACACTTTGCACACCTCCTTTATATGTGTATAATATCACCATTTTATCATCATGTCAATAGATGGTTGCAAAATAATAGGGCGGATTTCTCCGCCCTATATGCTTACCATATACTTGCTTTAATATTTTCACCATCATATCCGCATATCACGCCATCTTTAAACTCCACTATTATTTTACGCTCAACGCTTCCGCCTCGCAATAGCCCTTTAAATTCCCTACTCACCCAAGTATATTTCTCGATTCCGTCAACCAAACGTTTGGAATCTGGCTCTCCGAGCATATTTATTACTGTCTGTTTTGGTACTCCTAAGTCTAATTTAGAATAGGCTTCTTAAAATTTTGCTCCTTTTAACATTCCCATACTGGTTTCCTCCGTAGTAAAATTAAAATTGATATTGAGTCGGCGCAGCGATTACCTCATATCTTGCCACGTCATTTACGCCAACATAATCTGGCAACATCATTCCGCTTGCCTCAAATCCTCTAGTTTGTCCGACATTGAAATCAAGAATATTCGTGCCATAGAGTCCTATTGGCTGATTGTTTGAGTCAAATAACGCTATACAAATCCACAAAATCCCTTCATCTTCAGTAGAGTTGTTAGTTACGTTTCCCAAAACAGTCACGCCAAACATGCCATCTTTTATAGAAGTATTTGTAACCTCATACCTAGTGGCTGGTAAATTGGTCGGCTCAACGGTGATGGTCGGACGCATTACATAATCCCCCATAGGTACATTATCTAAATACCCACCATTACTATAATAATACCCTTTCTCTCCTGGAGCAATTACACTTGGATCTCTTGAAATAAATGACTCTGAAGCAACGATATTTCCAGATCTGTCATATATGTCAAATGTGGCTGTTCCTAAATACAAATTTCCCGCACTCGTATTCTGAATTTCAATTATTGCTTGGTATTCGGCCTTTCCATAACCATTATCAAAAGCATTAAAATATTGATAAGTTACATCATATCCATTTTGCTGTGGTGAAAACCCTTCCACATTAATAATCGTCTGAACTTGTTGTGTTGAATCAACCCATGCGCCATCAGCTCCTACCTGATATCCGTCTGGAGTGGTAGTGTTTGAAAGCATATACCCATCCACCCCAAAATAGTAATGTTTGCCCTCGATCTCTTGCCATTGGCTTGCCGGATAACTTCCATCATCATTCTGATACCACCATCCAGTTGAATCTTGCTGCCATTGTCCGGCATATGCCGTAAAATTCATGGCAATTGTTGCCGCCAAAGCCGTTAAAACCAGTTTTACCCTTTTCATCTTGAACTCCTCCTCTTTTGTATTTTTCTCCATTATACCATACAGGATTTTTAAATTCCATCATTTCAGCGAAATATCCATTCACGCATGTGGAATCTTAAATGCATTTTTGCACAAATTTGTCAGAACCTCCTCTGACATAAAGTGCGATATGGAGTAATCCGTAACAACCCCAGACAATTGATATTTCCCATATTCTGTCATGAAATACCTATCAATCAGCTCTTTGTAATCATCATACGAGGTAATATCGTATTTGTATAGCAATTCAGGCGGAAAACAAAAATTTATAAATACACGCTCTAACGCCCTAGCAGATAAAACAGGATGATTTTCTCCAAATACCTCGTAGTATCGCTTACAAAAATGCGCAATAATACTTGACATATCGTCACTCTTTTGGGGATCCGCGATATTGCGATTTTTAGCAATCCTCATACAGCGGATAGCATAATGGTTTTTTATCTCATCTTGAGTACAATTGGTCATATTCAAAAAGGGGATCCGTTCTGTCCTGTCCGGGACAGACGCATTTATAGTATCTTCTAATTCGTTAGAATTAGAAGCATTTATATTATTAGTATTTTCTTTATTAGTAATTTCTTTGTTCTTATTTAATTTATTAGTATTTAATTGTGGCTGATTTTCCGTCAACAGATTATCCGTTGACGGATTTTCGGTCAACGGTTTTTCGGCCAACGGTATCTCATATAAAGTGTAATCAGTTGAAGAGAACCTTCCATTCTCATCCTTTGTCTGAACACGAACGAGATAGCCATTTTCTTCCAACTCTTTTAAAGCAGATTGTATACTTGATTTTCCATCTTTTAAAATTGAGCATAGCCCGTTTACTGTATAGTCCCATTCATCCGGAAGACTGAGCATCGTGACAAGAAGTCCGCGAGCCTTTAAGGACAAATTTTTATTTTTTAAAATATTGTTATCTATTGTCGTGTAATTCGTTTTCTTCTTTACCGTGATTTTTGCCATGATATTTACCGCCCTTCTGTAAATTGCCTTTTAGGAAATGGGCGGACAGGCACTAAGGCTTGTGCTTTTCGGGAGCTACCCTAGTCCGCCGTGTGATATATTGTAAAACAGCTTTTGAAGGCTGGTTTTACCAATTTTAACTTGCTTTTTTCTCTATGATCTCTGAAATATCCACTCCATTATTCCGGCACAATGCCACCGCTGTGCTTAAAGCTTGCGGAAGTTCCGACTCGTCCAGCATATCAAGAGTTTTTGGTTTAGTTTTCTTTCCGGTCTGATTCAAATACGCAGTGATTCTGGAGTTGAGGTTTATGCTATTCCGGTTTGACGTACCCACGAAGCTAAAGCTTCGGGGATTCCAAAGAAGTTTGCTGCGATTATGCTAACCTTATCCTTTGAGGATTCGCCAAAAATCCTTGACACAGTATCGACGAGTCGAACCTGTTTGCTTTTCTTAGAATGTTTGCTGCGCCGTTCACGTCAGCATTGATTTTTGTACCATTTGCGCTTTGATACAAACCTCTGTAGATGCGTTTTCCGCTGAACTTGCCTTTATATGGTTGTTCAGGATTGTATTCTGGCAACACATCGTTGTCAAGAAAACTCGACTTCGAGGTGTAACTCTCTTCTTGCTCAATGTACTGGATTTCGTAGCGTTCACAAAGATTTTTAATCGTACTGCGCAAATCTCCAAAAGGAATATTCGTAAATGTTTGATTGTTTGCCCTTCCAATGTTCACGCTACGCTTGAAATCTTTGTTGTAACCAACTATGATAGTGCCAATATCGTTAAGAATACAGTAGTCAACGATATACCTTGCTGCTTTGCGGATGGCATCTTTCACCTGATTGTTACGCTTTTCTGTGATACGATAGATACGTTTCGTCTTTCCGCCCTTGATGCCTTGCTTATCAGCGATGCTTTGCAATCTTGCTCTTTCTTTATTCCAACGGTGATTGATTGATTTGATACCACGTCCGTTCAAAATGAACGGCGTCCCGTTCGTAGGAACACATGTTGCAAGATTGTCAACACCAATGTCAATGCCTAATGCGTTGTCTTCGTTAAGACTTTTTGGTTCTGCTTGCACCGTATAGACATACTGAATCTTAAAGTATCTGCCTGAAAAGTCGCAAGGAAGAATACGCACTTCTTTGATAGTGCTAGGGTCAATCCTGTTAGGGAATGGAATCTCCACCTTCAACCCTTCGTGTTGATGTTTAAATGCGTAGCTCATTGGAAGTTTCAAATTCCCATTGCGAATGGAGATTGCGTTCTTCTGAAGGACTAACACAAACATTCCACCCTTTTTGCGATAATGCGGAATCTTGATGTCCTGAAAACGGTATTCTCCATTATTTGCTTTCTTCACGAGATTGAAAAAAGACTTGAACGACCTATCGACAACACGAAGAATCTGTTGCGCTATACCAGCCTGCAGAAGTGCGTAGTTCTCATTTTCTTTGCAAGCATGATAGTTACTTTCATAGGTCAAAAATTGCTTCTCCTGAAAATAGTATTGTCTGATATTGTACAATCCTACGTTGTAAAGGTTATTTGCGTATCTGCACATCTCTGCGATTGCCTCGTATGCTTCTTTGGAAAGGCCTTTGAGTGTGTTTGTCTGCGTTGCGTACATTTTGTTCTCACCACTTTTCTAAACTTTAATATATTTATACTATATTGTAAGGTTTAGAATTTGTCAAGACTTTCCTTGATTTTCGATATATTCTTTCAAGGTGTCAGAACTAACTTCGCCAATCGACGCGATGAAGTAACCGTCAGACCAAAATGTACGTTCTTTCCAGAAACATTTTCGCAGGTAATTTGGATATTTCTTCCAAATGTGATAGGTCGTGTAGGACTTTAAAGTCTTAACGAAATTTGCAAGATTCGTATTTGGTTCTACTTCAATCATGTAGTGAATATGGTCTTTGTCCGACTCAAGATACCAGATGTCAACATTGTGTTTCTTAGCTATTTGCTCAGACAGCTTTTTGATGTCACTGGATATATTACTGGCACTCATCAGTTTCAACCGATACTTGCAAACCAAGATGAGATGATATCGTAACAAGAACTTGCAATGCCCTTTACTTCTGTACTTTGTATCCATTCGTTGACCTCCGTGTGGTGTTATATTTTCTAACGATACACAAGGTCAACCGCCAGCCCAAGCTGGCTCAAACTGCCTTACATCCACCAAGCTAAAGCGTGGTGGTTTTACGGCTCAAAATATAAAAGCTCCTTCTTGAAATCTATCCACGCTGCTTGAAAGTCGTCTCCAATCGAATGCGCATATGCTCTTACCAACGCATTGATAAGTGGTCTGTCGGCCCATTCCAGGGCTTTCTGCGCTAATAAATCATTTTCGCTTTGCAGATTGTTGATTTTCTTCTGCTTTTCCTCAATGCTGAGAAGACATGTGCGAACAAGTCTTTTCTGCTCTTCTGGTATGTCGTCAAAATACATTTCGACGAATTTGTCTGTATTGCTGATATACCCTCCTGTCTTTCGTAAGGTCTTTAGAATTTCTTTTACTTTCGTCTTGAACTGCTTCGCAATCGGTTTTCGGCTCTGCATAAGGACTTCGTATAAGCCGTCCTCTGTAAGAAACCAATATTCGGTATTTCCTTGAAGCCCTCCGCTTATTGTTTGTGGGGTTACTACTTTTACTCTTTCTTCATCATCCACCGTCCGCATCATTGTGGAAACATCCTTATGTTCAATCCAATCCGCCACATCTCTTGCAAGAAAATATGGGGTTTCTACAGTTCCATAAACTCTGAATTTCTTACCTAAAACCTCTTGCTCGTTTAATAGAACTAACTCATTTCCCCTAATCAGGGATACATCTTTCGTAAGGTTTTCTGTGTAACTCATGTGCTTTACCTCCCGATTGATATGATTTTAGCCCCGGATCATATGATCCGGGGCTAGTTCTTCCGTCTTCGAGATAACATGCGTCTTCACATGTACGAGTTTCCGTTCTATTTTGTAACCAGCTTCTTCACTGGTAAAGTAAAATGTATAGAAATCAGCTGTGCTGTATTTCCCAGAAATGCAAAAAGAGGCCATGTAGCTTCGGCCCAGTGTCTCTTTTTCAAGACAGCTAAGGGTGCTACACGGCCTCTAATAAAATCATCTGCGTTTAAAATTTAAATTTCTAAATCTGGCTGCTACACATCATTCAATTTTAAATTAATTATACCGCGAAAGAAGGCGCGTGTCAAACTTCTCCATTAAGAAGTTTCCTCACTTCGTCTATGCTTTTTCCACTTTCTACGATAATCTGGTAAAGTTCTTCCATTTCTTCTTTTTTCTTTTGGTCTAACAGATCTTTTCTTTCGGTTTTTAAGTTTTTCAATTCTTCCTCTTTAACTCTTATTGTCTCTTCTACTTGCTCAATTTTTTCGGCAGTTGTTAAGTTTCTTTTCCCTCTAGCCATAGCAATTCCTCCTGATATATTTTTATCTATATTATCACATTAATATGCATTTTCCAACAATATATTCGGATTGCATATTAATTTTTTCTGATGCTATAGCCAGATCTTGCAGCGCGACTGTTAAGTGCTTGATTTACTTTTCTTCCATCAAGATTGATGTTGACATCTTTTTCGGAAATCTCGCGAAGCAGATCATTTCTTTCACTATTTTCCGAAGAGAGAAAAGCTATCAATTCTGCAATAATCTCTTTACCAACTCCTCTTTTAGCGTACAAGTTATCATCTATTCCGCTTTGCAGAGTTAAGCCTGAAATTCCTCCATATGCCCCTGCAAGACTGTACGAATAATTTGGCGCGATTTGTACTCCGTTTATACCACTCCGAATTTTTCTTTTTATGCCATTGGCAAGGTTCCCTATGGAGTCCATCGTTGAATCAGAATTATCATCAATTCCCATATTCAATCCTTGAACAAGGTATTTTCCTTCTTGGGCAAACACTTTAGACGGCGAATTAATGTCAAAAGCATCTTCGAACCCTTCTAGTATACTGTCTGCGAATCCAGATATTTTTTCTTTTAACCACCCTACGGCTCCATTTATTCCATTCCATAATCCTTTTACAATATTATCACCAATATCAAGCATTTTATCGGGAAGATCCCCAAAAAATTCTACCACCTTGTCAATTATCTCAGGAATTTTCTCTCTAAAAGCCTCAATTGCATCGTTTTTCCATTGCTCAATATTGTTTACAAACTTTACAATTTCATCGTAAATTTTCCCTGGCATCTGAGAAAACCATGTTACAACATTAAATATTATCTCGTTGATCTTCTGGTTAAATGTATTGTATGTTTCTGTGGCCCACTGCTGTACATTGGAGATAAATGTGATAATGGCATTATAAATTTTCCCGGGGAGCTCCGAAAACCATTCTACGACATCATTTATAATCCTAGGAATTTCCTCTGACCAATAATCCCACACTTGGACTGTCCATGATGCGATTGTTCCCAAAGCATATCCCAATGCGTACCCTATTTTATCTGGAAGGCTTGAAAACCACTTTCCAATATCTTCAATCACTTTTCCAATTTTCCCTGGAACTTCAGAAAGATATTCAATTAATGCATCCCACTTCTCTGTTGTGAAAGTTTTTAAATTATCCCATATCTCTGTAATTTTTTCTGGAATAGATTGGAAAAAAGGAATGACTGTTCCGGTAAAAAACTCTGGAACTTTTACTGTCCAAAACTCTTTGACCTCTTCCCAATGGGTTACAGTATATATAACCCCCGCAACCACCGCCGCTACTGCCGCTATTACAATTCCACCGGCTGCAGCAACACTAACTCCTAATGTTGACGCCAAAGACGAAATCCCGCTCAATATTGTTGTTCCGATTCCAGAAATCGCTGTTCCCAGCATTGGAATAAGGGTTCCGGTTATTCCATTTGATATAGCTGGAATTAACGTAGCAGTAAAGAATTTTTGCACAGTTGAGATTACTTGCGCAGCATTTGGAAACATAAAAACCAAGGCGCTTTGTGCAGCCTCGCTTCCAAAAAGTGCCTTGAATCCAGCAGAAATAATAGTTTTTACAGCAGATGATCCAAATTGCGCGGCTATAGATGTGGCGATTTTAGTTGCCACCATTTTCCCTAACGGAGTAAATTTTAACGCTGCAACGGCAGTCGCTAAAGCTGTTTCAATCGGGGCTGCAGTAAATGATCCTCCCCATGTTTCTAATGCTGCTCCTATGGCTTTCCACGCAAGCTGCGCCACTTTACTCCCAATTCCAGCAAAGTCAATTTTGCCAATAAATGTTCCTATTTGTGTTCCAACTTTTTTCCAATCGACTTTATCGATCTCCGCAAGCAAAGCATCCAAAATTCCGTTGGCCCATACATTAATTGTGTCCGCAAGATTCGCAAAATCAAAAGTGGAGAAAAAGTTGTTAATTCCCGTGGCAATCGAAATACCAAATTCCGTCCACTCAAATGTAGTTCCAAATGAATTTAAAGCATATAGAGCTGTATTCAGCGCGCCCGCAATTGTTGTCCCTAATGCCCCAAACAACTCCGGAGAAATCAATCCGTTAAGGAACGAAGCAAGCCCTGCTCCAAAATTTCTAGCTGATTCATAAACAGAATCCCAGTCAATGCTATTCATTGCATCTGTTAGGGTTTTCCCAATATAATCTCCGAGTTTATATAGAGAATCTATACTACTTGTATACTTTTCCCAAAGAGACTCTGTTTGAACCCATTCTCCGCCAGACGCGCCAGCGCCAGCACCGGCACCTCCAGCTCCGCCATTTCCGCCACCAGAACCAGAACCGTCATCTGGTTCCAGAATATGCAGCTCATCAATTCCAATAGTATAACTTTTGAGTTTTTTGGCGTTGTCTGCTGCTCCGCCTGTGGCATCTTCTATATCTTCTGCTGCAGCTGCTCCCGCTTCCAAATCCTGAGCAACTCCACCGCCAGTTTGATATTCCCATCCGAAAATAGCGCCCAACGCGTCAGAAACAACTTGTGCGAAGTTGATTACGGCCTGCATGACGCTGTTTAATGCTTGTATGAATGGCTTAAAGGCATTAATGAGAACTCCACCAACAATAGAACCCAACTGCTCAAAATTTCCGGTTAAAAGTCTCAGCTGATTTGCCCACGTGCCCGTTGTCCTCTGGAAATCTCCAGTAGCCTGGCCTGTCGAAGCCAATACATATTGATACCGAAGCATCGTCTTTTCAGCACTTGTCATGCTTCTCATATCGGCATCTATTCCTTGTGATAACGCCCATGCTTCTACAGATGTTTGCGCAAGGTCGATTCCCAAAGCACGAAGAGGTTCTGACTCACCAGTAAAGATAGACTGTAATTTAGTCGCTGCTTCATCTTGCGTAATGTTATAGAACGATGCCAGGTCTCCAGCTAACTGTGTCAATCGAATAGACATGTCAGCCATGTCTTCCTGAGCAAATCCCATGGACACGCCCATGGCTTGGAATCGGCTGCCAATCTGTTTCGCAGTCAGTTCAGACATACCGTAAAGTTCTAATGCAGAATCTGCAAATTCGTTCATTTTATTTGACATATCGCCAAATGATACATCTACTACATTCTGCACTTCAGTTAAATCAGAGGAAATGTCAATTGCTTTTTTAAATTGCCCTATTCCTCTGATAAGTAACCAATATGTCGCATAAAATTTCCCAATTGCCCCGGCTAATCCACTAAACCCAGACTTAGCTTTTGCTGTTGAAGATGGCAATAAATTGAAGCTTTTTACTAATGTATTTGTCGCAGTTCCAGCTTTAGTTCCTGTCGATGCCAACTGTGCCAAGGCTTGCGTCATTTGAATTAAATTTTGACTAACTTGCGGAGATGAAGATAATATCGTCATCATCTCTTTTAAAGCTATTGCCAATTTTGTTATATTTCCGCTTGCTGCATTTGTGGCTGACTTACTACCCAACTTAGTAATGGATGATGTTAGTTCTGCAAGACTTGATACATCAAACTGGACAGCCCCAATCTGATTTAAACCAGTAACAAGGCTTTGCAACGACTGCGCCAAAAGAGGAATATTACTTGATGCTTGTGTAACGGTTTTTCTTCCCAATTGTGCAATAGCATTTGCCACATTCATGATTCCCTGTGAATCAAATGTTATTGTTCCAATCTTACTAAGATTGGCCGTCAGTGTATTAATCGCTCTGGAAGCGTCGCTTACTCCTTGGACATTAACTGAAGATAGTTTATTCAGTCCGGTGGCAATCCTTGTAAAATCTGCGGTTTTTACGCTAGACGAGAACCGTTCCATGGAATTTGACAACTGTAGAATTCCACTTGATAGATTCTGAAATCTACCAGAGTCAATCCCGGACAATGCGCTCTGTATCTTTCCTAGAGAACTTGCTAATTTGTTCAGTGATTTTTCTGCTTTTGACGCATTTGCAGATATTTCTATTTGTAAAGAGTCAATATTATCTGGCACTTAATTCACCTGCCTTTATAAAAAAATAAGGCGGATAGATTTTACTCATATCCGCCTTGATTTAGTGTTTGTTTTTTGCATTATAAGCAATTGACCACATTGCAAATCGCTCTGCATCAGAAAACTTATTTTCTTTCGGTTGTACATTATTTTCCATCTTCAGCAATGGTTTTTCTGGGTACTTAGCGTGAGACTTTCTTCCAGATAATGCTTTGCTAACCGCCGTATTAACAGCACACATGTTGTAATATCCAGCTGCCCACATTTCTTCATCTCGCTCGACTTTCCTCAAGCGATACGCTTCTACATATGGCTGGAGGTCTTTTGGAGTTCCCCAGTAAATCCTATCTTCTGCAACTCCAATGGACAAAAAGAATGGAAGTATCTTTTTTTCAAAGTTCTCCTTGAAACTCAGGCTTTCTTCTGAGTTTTCGGCAACGATGCCACATTCTTTTTGCGTATTCCCTCCTCCGTGAGTTGCTGAGTCTTGGATAAAAAACCATTCTTCATCAGTTCTTCATTCAGCATAGTAAACATCGTGAATCCGTCATGGGAATCCTCAGGAGTGCTCTCGTCCTCATAGTTGTCCAGAAGGTCATATACCTTATTGAGCGCTTGTTCCTTTTCAGACTCGGTTGTCCATCCGAACTCATCTTCGTGGTTTTTCTGCAGTCCGGCCAGAAGCAGCTCTGCAATTGTGGACATTATGTTTTGAATCGGATGTTCATCACCGTTGTGATTTGAAATATTGGCAACTCTATCAATCAAGTCAGTTGAGCATAGAACTTTGTATCCAAATCTTATCTTGTATTCTTTTCCTGCAACTTTAAATGAAAACATATTATTCCCTCCCTATAAATAATGATTGCTCAGTAGCTTTCTTGGTGATATTCGTAGACGGGGAAACGGTGATTGTCATTTCTCGAACAGCGTTTACATCACCTTCGTTTACGTACACGAAGTGCTGGCCCTGCCATTCAAAAATGCCATCTTCTCCAGCGTCGCCAAATTCAAGAGAGTAATATCCCTCCTGGCCTTCTTTAGCCTTTACAGCCTCATACGCTGTCGGAGTATAGTTGGCGGTGAATTCCATATTGTCCATCGCCTGTACGCCCGGAACAAATGTCTGCTGTGTATCTTCCAAGTCCGTTGTTTCAATCTGCTCCGGTGCTCCGCCAAGAGCAGGATATGATTTGATTTTACACAATTGGGTGAGCGACCCGGATTCCTTTCCATATTTAAGTACTGTTCCTATAGTACTGAATGCTTTTGCAGCTGCTGGCATAATAACTCCTTTCTACCTCTAATTTTTTGAGGTCAGCGACTACCTGTCCGGTAGCCGGTAAAATAAAAACCTGTCTAAATCGACCAGTTTAAAATCATCGTTTTAATTTAACCGTCTGTAATTGCAGACGGTCGACACTCTAACCCTGCGCCCGGGAGATAAGAGAGGATCACCTCCTTCCTACTTGTTAGAAATTTTAGTGACCTGATTCACTCCCGTAGCCGCAAGACCGGACACAATTCCAACGGCCAACGCATTAATGGCATCGGTTGCCGGAAAATCAGCAATAACATACATTCCAGCCACGCCAAGAATTGCGCCGAACACGCCAACAATAACCGGAATCCATTTGTTATCAACCGATGAGGCTTTTGCAATCATGCCTACCAGGTAACAGATAACAGTGATTCCAATTACGCTTGCTACGCCTGTAAAATCCATAACTCAATCTCCTTTCCGCATAAAAAATAGAGCGCATTACGCTCTAAACAACAGTTCCTATATAACAACGGGCTTCCCCGATGTTTTCTTATTTGGGCAATTTATCTCCTAGGCCAAATAAGCGCGTGTAGCGGCTTGTAAGGCGTTTGATTGATGGGTCTGTGGATTGTATCAACTCAGGCCCGTAAGAGCGCCTAAAGCCATATACGCCGTTTAAAATGCCATGACTTACTTCGTCTATCTCATAGGCTTGTGTCAATGCCCTCTGCCCTTTTGTGTAAACATCAACCTGTACCGTTGGAGTGATAGATGCCTCCGTTCCGATAAGGTCAGAGTCGCTTGTTGGCATCCCTTGGAAGTAAAGCGTTGCCGCCGGAAGTTCTGCTACAACTGTGCTATTCTCCATAGAATAATTATCCTTAACAGGAGTCTGTTTAATAGCTTCACTCCATTTTGCAAAAATGTTGTTGATTAATTCCAATGCCGTCATTTAATCACCACCAAACACTTCTTTAGCTACTTCTCTTATTTGCATAATTATGGCCTGATCCGCGTGATACATAGGCATATAAGCTCTATTACCATACGAATGATGTTTATTACCTTGCTCGTCTACATACCACCAACCATACGGGCTGTTCCAATGTCCTTTTCCTGGATATGTTCCCATTCCATATTTATCTCCACTTGGCAAGGGATAATTATCTGTTCCATAGGTAATTCCAGCAGAAAATTCTATAAAAAGGACTTTGTCTCCTGTTAATCTTATTGCGGCTCCAATTATATCTCCATTGCTTGTATTTACGATTTCCGTATAATATGAACCTTTTTCTTCATCTGGCACAGATTCCATTGTTGATTGAACAACTTGCAAACCCTCTTTAGCCAGTCTATCTATAAATGTTTGTACTTTTCTTGGCAAACTGTTCTGATACTGCCTTATCTGCTGAATTGCTTTATCAAGGCTTCTGCCGTCAAATAGATTGATTTTTATCTGTTTCCGTTGCATTTATATCTGTCTCCACATTAGGGACTGTCGTAATTTCATTCTTATAAATCATAGGGTCAAGTATAGTTGGATGTTCAGGTCGTTCTTTCCATTCAATCTTTGGAATAACCATTATTGCCTCCTATTTTTTTTATTCCGAAGACATCCACCAGTCCTCTGGCGGTTTGGAAAATCTTATCCACTCTGTAATCCGGCGGAACAGTCGGAGTAACCCTATCCGTTGACATAACCAAGTTTCCGTCTTGTGCTATCTCTGGAGTAACATCAACCCAACAGACGGAACCCTCTTCCACTTCTGACCGAAAAGATTTATCATAGGATGTGATTTCTCTGTCGTAATCCACTACAAGTCCAGCGGAAATCTGTGTAGGCGCGCCTGTTCCTGCGCTGACCGTGAGTTTTCGCATAATCGGATTGCTGTATTCTTGTATGGTGTCAATGCCGACTTTCTTCTCTGTGATAGTAGAAAAATATATTGGTTGTCTGTCTCTAACTGGGCTTCTCATTATGCCACCATCCTTATGTGTTATAAAAATCTTATTTATTTATTTTTTCAACCCCTCTTATTTTTCCAGAAGGAACAAGCAAGATTTTCTATGCCACAAATTGTTCCAGCATATACGGAACAAACCATATTGCTTCATTGCCTACAATGTCATAAGTTCTTTTAGATATATCTTCTGCCTGTCTCTTCCTCTACTACGCATTATAAATCTCCCACGCCTGCGAATATTCCTCCGGGCTAAAATTGGTATCTTCAATGCATTTCTTTATAGTTCCGTATAGTTCCGTCTGTCCATACCATGTACTCTCCTGATTAGTTCACTTTCGCCCTCTTTAGTTAATTAATTCCTTGTATTTTTGCAATACCATTCCCAAAAAGTTTACCAACAATTCGGTTCCGATTTTCTGGCATAAAACAGTTGCTTCGTCTGTTTCAGTTGGCAACTTTAATGGTAACTCAAAACATAAATTCGTCATTGCGAGATTTGACCAGGCATAAGTAAGAGTTTGACCATTTGACGTTTTCTCATCTATGCTGATAATTCCCATTGCAGTATCCGAAATATTCATCTCTTTGCTGATTTTTTGTGAAGCAAGATTTAAAAATTTATCGCTTGCGTCAACTAAAAATAAAGCAGAATTATTCTCATATGAATGCCAATTTAATTGAGAATAATCTTTACTTGTACGTGTCGTTCCGTTAGAATGTACATCCAACGCTAAAATTGCATTATGTACTTGTTCTGAAGCAGACATTACAAATTGTGCTTCTTTTGATACTTTATTTTCATAATCTCGATTGATATTTATTCCATTTGAATTTCCATAACCAATTTCAGTGCCAACATTGCCCCCAACATATTGATTAAATCCCCAAGGATTTACCAAAGGTGCAATCAAAATTCTAACCTCGTTTCTTAAAAAAGTAAGCAATTTATTTTCTTTATAATGATTGCACAATGCATCAATAAGCCAGTAGGCAGAAAATGCCGCATTTTTTTCACAGCCATGTTGATTATGAATTAACAAAATTGAAGGTTTATTATTCACCGAATAACTTTTATTGTCTAACTCATAAGCATATAAGGAATACGTTCCACTCTCATCTGTTTGTCCATAATGTCGCCTGGTTATATATGCTACATTCGCTCTATATAATTCATCTATAGCCGTTAAATACTCATCCGCGGTCGTGTCAATCGTAAATTTATCCACAATATTATTCAACTCATAATACTCATCGTAGGAATAGTAGTCCGGAATTGAAACCAATTTATTGAATTTAGATTGTGTAAGTTCTGTTTTCCAATTATCCTCTGCTTTTATAGGTGTATCTTTTTTGAAGATAAACTGTATTGCAGAATTAAAAGTCCAAATTGTATTATGTTCATATAATCCCCATGACGGGGTTACTGGGATGTCCTTACCATAATTGTAAATGCTCATCCCAATTTTTTCTAGTTCGCTTTTCACATAATCATATTTAGTTTTTCCTATATTTAGCATTATCGGCATAGCAGCGACATCATCAGGATGAATAACATCACCAGATGCGCTCCCAAATAACAAATGAATGTTCGTAACATTTAATGATACTTTAATATTGTAATAACCATCTTTCGGAATTATAAAGCAACCGTTTTTCACACTTTTTTTATCAAAATCAAACGCTCTTACATCCAACAATTTCAAAGTTGTCGTGTCAAAACCAGATAATGTTAAATATTCACATTCTGACGGAATAGAAAAAGTACTCGTTCTTACTCTATTCGTGTCGGATGAGCCATTATTTCCATCAAAATCAGAACCATTATTATTAAACCATGTTACGTTTGGATCCATTAAGTTTCCGTTGCTTACATATACAATGCCTGCGTTTTGAGATCGTTTATATGGGATAAAACTTTTCACTTCACCTAATTCAAAGTCAATAATAGAGGATGAAATTGTCTCACCATATAAATTACCTATATCCTCAGAAAGTGAACCTATCTTCTCCTGCGCATCCAAATCTCTTAAAGGTATCTCTCCATCCGATGTTTTTAAATATGCCGCATAGTCATTTTCAACAATCGCCATTTATACTTCTCCTTTCTATTCCTCTATTGATTAAACAAAATTACATGGTCAACTACGTGAGGAAGAGTAGAGAACCTTTCCATTGCTTCTTGTTCTGCTTGTTTCACTGCCTGTACAGAGCTTTCTGACGTTTGTTTCACGATGTTTAATAACTGTGTAATTACATCCGACTGTTCTTCTGTCGGTTCTGGCGTATCAACTTCCAATCCTTCCAAAACCTGTGATGTGGCCAGTGTAGTGTTCCATTCATTCTGAATTGTTTCACCGGCAACTTTTACTGCACAAACAACAAAATTCACCGTACCACGGTACATTGTAACCTTCCTGGACAACAGCCATGAAAACT
>ERZ1643247.596-NODE-596-length-42804-cov-5.329645_pt1 | contig 42804 bp, 39 predicted proteins | sample MGYA00579264_ERZ1643247 | MGnify/ENA primary metagenome ERZ1643247 (study PRJEB29033, sample SAMEA4952262) | chicken gut metagenome | biome: Broiler Chicken; feature: Gastrointestinal Tract; material: Caecum | place: Ireland | collected 2018 | study: Broiler... | reverse complement strand
GAAGGAGAAACGGTGGAGATCCTCCCCCGGGAGGAAATCCACTGCGGCCCTGTGCAGCTGTTGGTCACGTTGGATGAAAGCGGTCCGCAGCCCTACGACGCCGAAATCCTACAAATTCTAGACCTAGAGCAAAAGACAAAAAACCTGGTGGTCCAAGTGACGGACCCCAGGCTTTTGCAGGCCACAGGCGGCATTGTACAGGGCATGAGCGGCTGTCCCCTTTTGCAGGATGGAAAGCTGGCAGGAGCGGTCACCCATGTCTTTACAGAAGACCCCACAACTGGATATGGTATCTGTGCCCAAACCATGTGGGAGGAAAGCCAAATATGTAGTGTGTCGAAGTAGCTCGAAGGGCAAAAAACCCCGGTCTTAAGCCATTTTTCGCCGTTTTTCGGCAAGATAATTTTCCAGATTTTTCCGACAAACCACTTGCCATAAGTATGATCTTATGGTAAAATCTTTTCACAATAAACCAGTACCAGGAGGTTCGTCATGGAAAAAGAAAGTACGATAATTATTAGTTCGGAAGACGGCGAATGGGACCGGGAACCGATCCAGAAATTATCCCAACGGGGGGTGAAAGTCCTCTTTCTAAAGCGGGATAGCAGCCTGCTTTTGGAAAAAATTCGAGAAGAACGCCCCCAGCTGGTCATGATGGAATTTCTCATGCCCGGCCTCGACGCCGTGGGAGTGATCCACGCGGTGAACCAAGACGCCTCCGTGGATAACCCCCTATACATAATCACCGCCTCTTATACCAACCCTGTCATCGAGCGGGAAATCGCCTCTGCCGGCGCAGCGTATTTCGCCCTAACCCCCTATGATCAAAACGAAATGGCTGACCGGGTGCTTTCTCTGCTCTCCATGCGGGGAAAGCACTTTGACTCGGAGCCCGCCAGCGCCAGCCTGCGCATGCAGGTTACGGAAATCCTCCACCAAATTGGCGTGCCTGCTCACATCAAGGGATATCACTACCTGAGGGACTCCATCCTCATGGCTGTGGAAGATCCTGAACTGATCAACGCCGTGACCAAACAGCTGTATCCCAGCGTGGCAAAACGCTACAACACCACCAGTTCCCGGGTGGAGCGGGCCATACGCCATGCCATTGAAGTGGCCTGGGACCGGGGAGACGTGGATGTGCTGAACTCCTACTTCGGCTACACCATTCACAACACCCGGGGAAAACCCACCAACAGCGAATTCATCGCCATGATCTCGGATAAACTCTGTCTGCAGATGGCCAGCGCCTCCTGACAAGCTAAGGATACTATAAAACCCCTTACTAATTTGTCGAAATATGAAGGATCCTCCCATTTTCTTGTAAAAAAATTGTGAACGGGCGCAATATATAGTAGAACTCCGGCGGATGCCATCATCCGCCGGAGTTTCGTCTAATAAGCAAAATCACTACATATTCCCTTCTGCGCCGTACAACTCCCGGTCCAGCAGCTGCTGCAGCTCTTCCACAAACCTGCAAACGTGGAACCCGTCGCACACCCCGTGGTGCACCTGTACGGCCAGCGGCAGCAACCATTTACCCTGAACCTCGTGTACCTTCCCCATGGTAAAAATCGGCAACAAATGCCGTTCTCCCCGGGGCAGGTCCAGATGAAACCCTGTAAAAGTCCGCCAGGGAATCATGGAAATGTCGCACAGGTTTTCCGGAGGATGGGGCTTTCCCCAAAACCCTTCCCTGGCGCCGTACAGCCGCAAGTCCTCCTGGTACCGGGCGCAAAACTCCCGGTAATCTGGGGAAAACTGGGTCCAAAGGCAAGAAAAAGTCTCTGTCTCCGGATGGAACACCGTGTAGCAGGGAGAAATTTCCTCAAACCATCCCAGCCTGCCTTCCCCATCAAAGGCCATGCGAAATTCCCGATGCCGGTTGGCCACAGCGCACAGCCCATACAACAGGGCGGGATACAGCCGCTCCCCCCTCTTCTTCAGCTGTGTCACGTCCACATCTACACACATGCTGTAAAAACAGGGGACCTGGGAGGTATAGTGAGCAAAGTGCTCCCGCCGGTTCCAAGTCTGCAGGTCCATCTCATGGAAAATCATCCCACACCACACTCCTTTACGGGGTACAAAACTCTGTTCTTTAAGCGGCTTTCCCCGCTTTTTTGTAGGAACGAACCCGCTCTGTTCCCAGGATCATCAAGGCTAAAAACACCAGCAGGTACAGGGGCAGCAGGCGAACATCCAGGGCCTCCGCCAGCAGGCCAAAAACAGGGGACACCACCGTGGTGCCCACGTAGGCGCAGGCCATCTGCACGCCCATCATGGCCTGGGAGATCTTCTTGCCAAACACCTGGGGCGTCTGGTGCAGCATGGCCGGATAGATGGGCGCGCAGCCGCCCCCAATCAAACACAGGGCCACAGGAATCCGCCACACCGGCAGGGGAAGCAGCAGAAGCGCCACGCCGCACAAGGCCAACGCCTGCCCCACCCGGATGAGAGAGGGGCTATCCAGCTTCATGGACACAAACCCGGAAAGCAGCCGTCCCACCGTAATGCCCAAAAAGAACAGGGAGCTCCAGCTGGCGGCGGTGTGTTCGTCCACTCCATACCCGGTTACCGCATAGCTGCTGGCCCAAAGATTGGTGGTGGTCTCCACAGCACAGTAGCAGAAAAATCCCAGCAGAGCCGCTTTGGCCCGGGGAATTTGAAACACCTTCTTCAAGGAGAGGGCCACCACGGCCTCCCCGTTCTCCTCCCCTTGGGGCGCCTCCGCCCTTTTCCACAGGGGAAGGGACACTGCCAAAATCGCCACCAGCACGGTTTGCAGCAGTCCAATGGTCAGGTATCCTCCCTGCCAGTTGTTGTTTTGCTGGATCCAAAAGGCCATCACCATAGGGCCCGCCGTAGCGCCGATGCCCCAAAAGCAGTGGAGCCAGCTCATGTGCCTGGCCTTGTAGTGGAGCGCCACAAAATTGTTCAGCCCCGCATCCACAGACCCGGCCCCCAATCCCAGAGGGACAGCGCACAGGCAGAGCCACCACACAGAGGGGGAGACGGCAAATCCCAGCAGGGCCCCGGCGGTCATGGCGACGCTGACCAGCGTCACCCACCCTGTGCCAAACCGGGCCAACAGGCGGGCGCTGAGCAAACTGGAGACCACCGTGCCGCAGGACACGATCATGGAGATCATGCCCGCAAAAGACATGGGGGCCTCCAACTCCTTCTGTATGGAGGGCCACGCCGAACCCAGCAGGGAATCCGGCAGCCCCAGGCTGATAAAAGCCACGTAAATCAAAACAAGCAGCGCAGTCATCATACTCTTACAGCTCCTCCTCGCTCTTCCCAAATAGAGTTTCTTTCAGCTGGGTCAAGGCCAAGGCCTGCATGCCCACTTCGTAATCGGGCCCCAGGTCCCGCCGGACTTCCAGCTCCAAGCCATACAGCCCACGGAAGCGCTCCTCCACCAAGGCGCGGATCCGCTCCGCCGCCCCGAACCGGAAAAAATCCCCGTAGAGCACCACCCGGTCTGGGGCCACATAGACACAGGCCTCCGCCACCACCCGGGCGGCGGCCCACTCCACTGCCCCGCGGTCCTCATAGTCCAAGGATTCCCAGCCCACCGTGGGCGGGAGAAAATGGAATTCTCCCACAAAGCCCCGGTGCCCTGGCCAGGGCCGTCCCTCCAGAACAAGCCCCATGCCCGGCAGAAAGCTTTGGGGAAAATAGAACCCCGCCGTCAGCCCCTGGCTTTTTTCCGGGGCCAAGCCCTGCACATAGCCCAGCATGGCGGCGTCAATGTCGTTGGCAGGCCGCACAGGCACCTCATACAGACTTTCCCAGCGGCGGGGAATCGTCTCCCCTTCCAACACAGGGTGGTCGCAAAATACCACACGGCCTCCGTCCACTTGGCCGGGCAGCCCCAAGGCAATCCCTGCGATGCCCGGAACCCGCTCAAAGGTCCTGGCCAACAGCCGGTCCAGCAGCTCCGGACGCAGTTCCTCCATGGCCTCTCCGTCCCGGTAGACAGGATCCCCAAACAGGTTGTAGACCGTCAGCCGCACCTGGTTGCGCCCCTCCAATCGGTAGAGCCGCATGGCAGCCACTTTATGCCGCTCCCCCACGTACCGGTACCGCACCGAGGGTCTGCCTCCCTCCGAAGGGACGCTGCCTTTTTCTTCCACCTCCCCACGCTCCTGCATGGCGGCAAGCAGCGTTCCCACCGTCATGGCGCTGAGCCCGGTCTTTTGGGCCAGCTGCTGCCGGGTGGCCTCCCGGCGTTCCAGCAAAACCTGCCGCACCACCCTTTCGTTGTGCCGCCGCACCTGCGCATTGCTGGCTGTCTTCATAGGCATCACTTCCACTAGCACTTTTTAAAACACATTGATTAAGTTACCTGCACTATACCACGGCTCTGCCCGGTTGTCAAGAAATCCTTTGTTTTTCCGGAGAAAAAACGCCCAAAAGCCAAGGCCGGCGCCTCCCTCTTCGGGAAAATACAGAATATGCCCCTGCGCCCCACAGCGCAGGGTTCCTCCTCTTACAGGACAGGCGGCAAAAAAGCGCCGGAGGCCCCCAGGCCCCCCGCGCTTTTTCTGCTTTTTTGCGCTCCCCGGCTTACAGAAGCTTCACCGTGAAAGCATAGTCCTTTTTCTCCCCCTGGGGCAGCAGCTGCATTCCCTTCTTCTGGGCAAAGTCGTCCCCCTCCGTGGTCAAGGTGGCGCAGCCGGTCCAGGGCTCTAGGCACACATAGGGGCCGTCGTTCTTTGCGGACCAAATGCCCAGCATGGGGAACTGGGAAAAGTCCATCTCCACCCCTTTGCCCGTGACGGGATGCACCACCTGCACCCAGGTGGAGCGCAGCCCCTCAAACACCAGCGCGTCGTTGTAGAACAGCTCATGCCGCAGAGGGATCTCCCGCTGGTTCTCCAGGGTATAGGCGGTCTGGGTGGGGTCGATAAGGCAGGAATCTGCCTGGATCACCGGGCACTTCTGGGTCTCCGGCTGTTCAAACCGGATGACGTAGTCCTCAAAAGAGGCCTCTTCCCCCACCGGGATGTTAAAGCCCGGGTGTCCACCCACCACAAAGGGCAGGGGCTTGTCCCCTGTGTTTTCCACCGTAAAGGCGGTGGTGTATCCCGTGTCTGTCAGGGTATAGGTCACCGTCAAGGCGAAATCAAAGGGATAGCAGGCACGGGTGGCTTCTGTGGGCGTGAGCCTCAGGGAGAGAGTCCCCTCCCCTTGGGACTGCAGGGCAAACTCCGAACGCTTGGCAAATCCATGGCGGTTCATCTCCACCCATTGCCCGTCGATCTTCGCCCGGTTTTCCCGCAGGGCCCCCACAATGGGGAACAGCACCGGGGCATGCTCGCGCCAGTACTCCGGCTTTCCCGTCCACAGGGCTTCAAAGCCGTCGGGCCCTTTCAGGGAAACCAGCTGGGCGCCCAGGGAATCCACCTGGGCTGTGTACGTTCCGTTGGTCAGCGTGTAAAGCATGAAAACTCCTCCTTCTCCTGCGCAGGCCCTGCCGGGGTTGCCCCAGGGAAATAGGGCGCCGGTTTCCGGGGACAAGGCCTACCTTTACATTTCATTATAACAGGCGTTCTTCCCCAGCGCAAGAAAGGCCTTGCATTTCCTGTCAACGGCATTTACTCCGGGAAAAAAATATGCTAGGATAGAACCACCAAACAAAGGGGGAGTGTATGCCCATGCGAGCAGTAATCCAGCGCGTCAGCCGCGCGGAGATCACCATAGACCACAGAGAAACCCGAAGCATCGGCCCCGGACTGGTTGTCTTTTTGGGCGTGATGCAGGGAGACGGAGAGGCCCAGGCGGATTTCCTGGCGGAAAAAGTCCACGGGCTGCGGGTCTTTTCCGACGAAAACCAGAAGATGAACCTGTCCCTGGAGGACGTGCAAGGAGAGCTGCTGGTGGTGTCCAACTTCACCTTGGGCACAGACTGCAAAAAAGGCCGGCGGCCTTCCTTTGACCTGGCGGCCCCGCCCCAGGAGGCGGACCGGCTGTACCAGCGCTTTGTGGCGCATGCCAAGGAACAGGGCATCCGCAAGGTGGAGACCGGGGAGTTTGGCGCCCACATGGATGTGCTCTGCGCCAACGACGGCCCGGTCACGCTGATCATCGACACGGAAAAATTAGGGAAATAACCGTTTATGGAAACAGGGGAGGAACGTTCTATGAACCGTGACTTTTTAGAGCTTTTTATGGAGAAAACCAGCTTTCCAGAAGAGGCCCGGCAGGAGCTGCGCCGCTGCAACCAGCTGCTGGACGGAGCCGGCTTAGGGGAGGCGCTGCAGGGGGCAGTGTCCTTTTTCTACCACAGCCAGTGCTCTGTCAAAGCGGTGGAGCCTTTGCTGCAGGGGGTCGCCGCCTCCAGCGGTATCTCTGTGTACACCGTGTGGCTTCTGTTCCTGATGCAGGCAGCCCAGCGGGCCCACAGGGATTACCTGGCCCAGGGCGTCTGTGAGGAAATTTTCTGGGACACCTTCTGCGACCTGCGGTACAAGCTGCTGGAGTGCAAAACCATCCACGGGGTGTGGGGAAACTTTGTGGCCTCTTGGTACCCCATCTTCTACACCTGCCAGATTGTCAAGCTGGGGCGGCTGGAGTTTGAAAACGCCGTCTACGAAGAGGAGGAACCTTATGAGGGCCACGGAATTCTTCTGCGAAAAGGGGATCCTGTCAAGAGCATCCACATCCCCTCCAGCGGGGAGCCCTTTGGATTGGAGGCCCGGTTGGACTCCTACCGGCGGGCCTATGCGTTTTTCCAGGAGGAACTGCAGGGGAAACCTCTGGTCTGCACCTGCCACTCCTGGCTGCTCTATCCTCCCTACAGCCAAGTCTTTTCCCCCACCGGAAACACGGCGGACTTCCGAAAGGACTTTCAGATTTTGGGCGGGGAGGCCCAAGAGACCTTCCACGACGCCTGGCGGGTGTTCGGGGCGGACTATCAAAAGCCGGTGGAGGAGCTTCCTGAAAAGACATCCATGCAGCGTGCCTTTAAGGCGTGGCTTTCAGCGGGCCAAAAGCCGGGAGAGGGCTTCGGCGTGCTGGTCTTTGACGGAGAGCGCCTGCTGACCCGCTAAACAAAAGGAAAGGACCGCCGCAAAATGCGGCGGTCCTTCTCTGTTTGCTATCTCAGCGCCAGCCTTGAAACCCGTCAAACCGCTGGGAGACGGTTTTTAAGTGGGTGCGGATGGGCAGATGCTGGGGACAGTGGCTCTCACACAGGCCGCACTGGATGCAGTCCCCCGCCCGCCCATTCTTTTGGGCCAGGTTAAAGTAGTAGACCACCTGGGTGGTGGAGTGCCCCTCTTGCAGCAAAGAGAGATAGTCCGGGATGGGAATGTTCTTGGGACAGGTTACCGTGCAGTACCGGCAGCCTGTGCAGGGGATCATGGCGGACTGCTGAATGATGCGGGCCGCCTGTTCCACCACCTGCAGCTCCTGTTCCGTCAAGGGCTGGGGGTCGTCCAGCGCGTCCATATTGTCCTGGAGCTGTTCCATGGTGTTCATGCCGGAAAGCACCGCCATCACCCCTGGATGGCCGGCGGCAAACCGCAGGGCCCACGCCGCCGGGCTCCAATCGGGATGGACCGCCCGCATCAGCTGCTCCGCCTCTTCAGGCACCTTGGCCAAGGAGCCCCCTTTGATAGGTTCCATCACCAGCACCGGTTTGTTGTGCTTGCGGCAGACTTCGTAGCACTTGCGGGACTGAATGCTCTCGTTGTCCCAGTCCAGGTAATTGATCTGCAGCTGCACCACATCCAGCTCTGGGTGGTCGGTGAGGATCTGATCCAAAAGCTCGGCGTTGTCGTGGTACGACATGCCGATGTGTTTGGCATACCCCTTCTCCTTCAGGCTCTGGATAAAGGCAAAGCTGTCCAGCTCCTGGGAGACCTTGTAGTTGACCGCTCCCTGGTTGTGCAGCAGGTAGTAGTCCACATAGTCCACACCCAGCTTCTCCATCTGCCGGCGAAACGTCTCCCCCTGCTCCTCCTGGGTGTGCATAAACTCGTTGGAGAGTTTGGTGGTCAGCACATAGCTCTCCCGGGGATACCGGTCCACCAATGCCCGGCGGATGGCCTCTTCGCTGTTGCCGCCACAGTACTTAAAGGCCGTGTCAAAGTAGCAAAAGCCCCGCTCCATATAGGCGTCCACCAACTCTTTGACCTTTTCATAGTCCACAGCCGACCGGTCCTGCGGGTCGGTAGTGGGCAGGCGCATAAAACCAAAACCAAGTTTTTTCATAGGTATCCTCCTCCTGTACCCTGTAAGTTACACCGTTTTTCCCATTTCATAGGCTTTTTCCATCCACACTGGCTGCTCCCGGATGGTCCCCGGGGCATAGGCGCCCCCAGCGTTGAGAATGCCTCCCTCTTCCACCTGGCGCAGGCAGCGGCGAAAGCCCCGGACGTTGCCGTTGGCGGCCTCATGGTTTTCCGCGTGCTCCGGGGAGATGGGCGCGGCAGACACCGTGATGAAATAGGCCTTCTTTCCCCGGGACTGGCGCATATAGAGCTCCCCGGCGATAAACCGGTCCATAAACACCTTCAGCTGGGCGCTGACCGACATAAAGTAAATGGGCGTTGCCAGCACCAGCACATCTGCAGCGTGGACCTTTGCAAGCAGCTGGGCCATGTCGTCCTGCTGCACGCAGCCTTTCCCCGTGCGGACACAGGCCTCGCAGCCTTTGCAAAAGCCAATGTCCTTCTCCCGCAGGGAGACCAGCTCCACCTGGCAGCCGGCGTCCTGGGCGCCCCTGGCAAACTCCTGGCACAAAATCTCACTGTTGCCTCCCGCCACAGGCGTCGAGGACAGAAGCAGCACTTTTTTCATGGTTGGTTCCTCCCGTTGCTTTTCTGTCTTCCATGGTACCGGGTTCTTCCCAAAAGAGCAATTCCAATTTCTTCGGGTTTTCCATAAGCTGCACTTATCCATGCCCTTCTCAGACAAAGACAAAGGGCTGCCGTTTTCCCGGCAGCCCCACAGGCTCTCCTTGTTGCAGCTTATCCCTGTCCCGGCTGCTTCTGTCTCTAGCTCTGCACCGTCTCCTCCGGAAAAGAGAGCAAAAACTGCTCCCGGAGGATCTCCCCAAACAGGGGCAGGTCCTGGTTGCCGTTATCCTTGCGCCAAAAGGCGCAGTAGCGGCGGCGAATCTGCTCTCCGTCCCGGGTCAAGGGCAGCCGGCGGATGGTCCCCTCTTCCCCGTCGCCGCCCCCTTCCAGAGGGAAGATCCCCCGGTTTCCCGACACCAGAAGCCTGGCTGCCTCCAGCGTGGGGGCGAACAAATAGCGGCTGCCAAAGCCCAAGGTGTCCCGATAGTAGCCCTTCTCATGTTCCTGTTGGCCGGGAGAGGCCACCAGCACACAGGGATATCCCCGGGCCTCCTGCAAAGAAAGGGACGTCCGCTGGGCCAGCCCGCCCTGGGCGGAGACCTCCACAAAACAGGGGCAGTAGGCCAAATGGAGATTCACATACACCTGGGAAAAGGCGCGCCTTTGGTCGTTGATCACCAAGTCCGCCCCGTCAAACCGGAGCAGGTCGTACAGCTCCTCGTGGGTGCCGCTGACCGTCTGGACCACCGCCCCCGGGTACCGGGCGGAAAAGGCAGCCACCGCCCGGTGCAGTTCCTGGCCGGCATAGTTTCCCGGATAGGCCACCCGCAGCAGCCGCTCGGTCCGGCTGGCCCGATGGTGCGTCTCCCGGCACACCCGGTCCAGCTCCTCCAGCACCACCTTGCCCTGGCGGTAAAAATACTCCCCTGCCGGCGTCAGGGAAAAGCGCCTTCCCTCCCGCAGCAGCAGCTGTGCCCCCAGCTCCTCTTCCAAAGCCTTGATCTGCTGGGAAATGGCGGATTGGGAGATAAAACAGGCCTCTGCCGCCTGGGTAAAGCTTCCCCGGTCCACCACTTCCATAAAGTATCGCATCTGCCGCAGCAGCATTTCTTCTCCTTCCCTCCCGTTTGCATACTCTTTGGGAAAAGTATAGCACACGCCCCCGCTAAGAGACAAGGGATCCATTAGCGGAACTTATAGAAAAGTCCGAAAAACAGAATTGCTCTCCCCTGCAAATCCCTGTATACTGAAGGCAAATCCATTCGCAAGGAGGACTGCATCGTGCAAGTCAGAACACTGGGCAATACAGACCTGCAAATCTCTGCAGTGGGCTTGGGCTGCATGGGCCTGAGCCACGCTTTCGGCACCCCTCTGGAACGGGCGGAAGCGGCCGAAAAAGTCCGCAAGGCTTTCGACCTGGGCTACACCTTTTTTGACACGGCCGAATGCTACACCGGCACCAACCCGGACGGCACCACCGCCTACAACGAGGAGGCCGTGGGAGACGGGATCCAGGGGATCCGGGACAAAATTGTGCTCTGCACCAAGTGCGGCGTGCGCCACTTGGGAGATCACCTGGAGATGGACAGCCGCCCGGAAACCATCCGCAAGTCCTTGGAAGGAAGCCTCCGGCGCCTGAAGACCGACTACATCGACCTGTACTACCAGCATCGGGTGGACCCCCAGGTGGAGCCTGAAGTGGTGGCTGACACCATGGCCCAGCTGATCAAAGAGGGAAAAATTCGGGCTTGGGGCATCTCCGCCGTCAGCGAAGAGTACCTGCGTCGGGCCCACAAAGTGTGCCCCGTCTCCGCTGTACAGAACATGTACAACTTGATCGACCGGGATACGGAGTCGCTCTTCCCCACGTTGGAGGAACTGGGCATCACCTTGGTGGCCTACACCCCTCTGGCCAAAGGGTTCCTCTCCGGCTCCTATCTGGAGCGGCCCACCTTCGACCATCCGGAGGACAACCGCTCCGGCCGGTACCAATTCTCCGAAGAAGGTTTCCGCTACTACCAGGCAGCCCTGGACCTGCTGCGCTCCATCGCCCAGGAGAAAAACGCCACCATGGCCCAAATTGCCCTGGCCTGGATGCTGTGCAAAAAGCCGTGGATTGTGCCCATTCCCGGCACCCGAAACGTCTCCCGCATGGAGGAAAACGCCAAGGCTTCCGACCTGACTTTGCTCCCCCAGGAAGTGGAGCAGATCGACGCCGCTTTGGACCGGCTTCACTTGGCCAGCACCTCCAGCCGGCGCCTGCATTGAGAAGACGTCCCCGCTAGAGACTCCACCAAGGAGCTTGTTCTAGGGGCGAAACAAAAAACTCCTCCCACTGGGCGGGCACGCGGCAAGGTTCTTTGCCGTGGGCCCGCTTTTTGCCGCTGCCTTTCCCGCAGCTTCAGGAAAAAGCAACTTCACCTAGTCCAATTTTCCTATTATTTTGTGCATTCTCTTTAAAAAATTCTCCCCATTTTCTGCGGGACGTCCCGGCATTTTTTCGGAAAAATCTACATAAAATAGCCTTTTTCCCGTTGCACATTTCCTTGTTTTCCTGTATACTGTTTCCATAATTCTTCAGGATTACAAAGGAGGTGCCCCCCATGAGCACCTATACTTCGATTCTCAACTGGTGGCAATCCCACCAGCTTCGCTGCCCCTGCGATTTGGACAGGCTCCTGCAACGGTTTAACCCCCGTTTTGTGCGGGAATCCTGCTTGTTGGAGGGGTGGGACATTCCCCTGGACACGGCGGAAGAAGTGTTCCGCAGCGGGACGGTTTCCCAATTTTCCGGGGATCCCAAGGCGCTGCTGCAGCTGTACACCCAAAAGCAGTGCTACGAGTACCTGCGGGAGAAAATCATGGCCCGGGACGATATGGACACCTTTCTTGTGTTGGAAATTCACCGTATTCTGACCAGCGGCACCTACGCAGAACCCTACTACCTGGCCAGCGGGGAACGGGCGGGGGAATTTAAAAAGCAGGATTACGTCACCGCAGTGAACGCGGTGGGGGTTCCCGCCCGGGATGTGGGCAAAGAACTGGATCAGCTCATGGAGGAGGTCAGCGGCTACTGCGGGTCAGATCTGCTGCGGGCCGCCGCCTATTTGCACGCCCGGTTTGAAAACATCCATCCCTTTGCCGCCGGCAATGGGGCCGCCGGAAGAGTGCTGGTCAACTTTTTCCTGCTGACCCGGGACCATCCGCCCCTGCTGGTCTTTTCCCAAGACCAGGACCGCTACTACGCGTGCCTGACAACCTTCGACCAGCAAAAAGACGCCCGTCCCCTGGCGGATTTCTTCCAAGAACAGCTGGAAAAGTTTTGGAAGCAGTGAAAGCTTTCCCGGCGTCCTCCAGTTCTTCCCGCCGCCCCACCCTTTGGATCCCTTGCCAAACCGGACGTTTCCTGGTAAGATAGGTTTCCCTTGATTTTTTAGAAAGAAGGTTGTTTCCATGCTTTTTGTCTGCTATCCCAAGTGCTCCACCTGCAAAAAAGCCCAAGCCTGGCTGGACGCCCACAGCCTCTCCTACCAGGTGCGGGATATCAAAACCCAAAACCCCACCCAAGAGGAGCTGCGCCTGTGGCATCAGAAGAGCGGGCTGCCGCTCAAGCGCTTTTTCAACACCAGCGGCCAACAGTACCGGGCGCTGGAGCTGAAGGACAAGCTGCCCACCCTGACGGAGGAGGAACAGTTTTCCCTGCTGGCCACGGACGGTATGCTGGTGAAACGTCCCCTGCTGGTGACAGAGGACCGGGTCCTGGTGGGCTTTAAAGAGGCAGAGTGGGCCGCCGCCCTGCTGTGATGCGCCTATTCTACGGGCTCCGGCTCCCTTCGGAGGCCTTGCATTCCATGGAGCAGCTGCAAAATCAGCTGCGGGCGCAGTTTCCCAGGGCCCGGTTTCCTGCGCCGGAAACGTTTCATGTGACCCTGGCTTTTTTGGGAGACACCCCTGTGCAGCGGCTGGACACTGCGAAGAGAGTGGTGAACGCCCTCCTGCCCGCTCCTTTGGACCTGCAGGTTTCCCACTGGGGCACGTTTCCCCAAGAAAAAGGGGAGGTTCTTTGGCTGGGCTTGGACCCCTCCCCGGAGTTGGACCGTTTGCACCGCCTTTTGGCCCACCGGCTGCAGGAAGCAGGGTTTCCCTTGGAAAGCCGCCGGTTTCAGCCCCATGTGACCTTGGCCCGGCAGGTGCCCTTTGCTTCTCCGGACACGCCCCGGAACCTGCCGGCTTTTTCCCCTTTCCCCCTCCCCTGCGAAACGGTCAGCCTGCTGCGCTCCCATCTCCTCCCCCAGGGGGCCCAGTATGAGGAGCTGGCCTGCTGCAGCAGCAAGCTCCCTGTGTGAAGTATATAGCCTTTACACATGAAATGCTCTGCGGACCAATTTCCCCTTTGGAAAGGCCAAACATACCGGGGATTTTCCCTGGCGGGACAGGCGTTTTCAAGGATCTACCGAAAAAGCACATCCCCTCGCCTCACAGTGACAAGGGGATGTGCTTTACACTTTTCTTGACAGTTTCACTCTTTTAAGTGGGCCCGGATTTTTTCGCAAATGGTTAAAAAGGTGGCCTTCTCCTCTGGGGTCAGACACTGGGACAACCGGTCTTCCACCTGGCGAATGCTCCGCTCCACCCGTTCGTGCAGTTCCACGCCCCGGGGGGTCAGCTCCAGCTTTTTCAGCCTGGCGTCCCGCTCTACAGAACTGCGGGTGATCAGCCCATTGCGTTCCATCAGCTGTAAAATACCTGTCACCGTGGAACGCCGGATGGAAAAATGCTCTTGAATGTCCCGCTGGAAGATTTCCCTGCCTTGGTTTTCATAGAGATAGCCGAGGATCCATCCCTGTACGCCCGTAGGATGATCGTCCTGCTCGGCAAAAGCCACCTGATCCACGGTGCGCTTGACAAGGTGGGACAGCGTGCGAATTTGAAAACCTATATCCTCTCGATACTCCATGGGAAAACTTCCTTTGCAATTTGTTAGGTTACTAACAGTTAGTATACCGGATTTTCCGCCTTTTGTCAACGGAGGCCCGGCAGTTTTGCAAAGTCCCCTCAGCGGCAGGGGTGGTTCCCCTCTCCCAGGTCCGTAGCCTTGGGCGGGAAGAATTCGCTGGTGGGAAACTCAATGCGGCGGAACAGCTCGCAGGGATTATCGCTGGAAGCCACGCACTCTTTTTCCGGCACACAGAAGTCGTAAGCGGGAATCAGCATCTGCACATTGCGCACAATCTGCACAATGATGAACAGGCCGATGGTGGCGTACACCACATTTTTTGGCTGGCAAGTTTCGAACTCTCCCCCATAGCGCTGGCAGATGGATTCGGGAATGCGGCAGTAGGGCTCGCAGCCACAGGCGGGATACTCACACAACCTGGCGGACAGTGCCACAGGTTCCGCCACCTGCACCGTGGCCTTGGGCAAAATGCGGGCGTCTTCCGCCTGGAGATCGTCCAGGGAGCACCCGGAGGTGAACAGCTTCACATTGCCCTCGCTGCCGTAGAGAATGACCTTCTTGTTGAAGACCGCCACCCCGTTGATGGGCACCGGGCAAGAGGTGGGCCCGCCGAACAGGTCCAGGGCAACGTCAAAGAAAAAGGTCATGTCCACCGAGTAAAAGCCCTTGTTAAAGGGAATTGGCTGCAAATCCATGTACACGGTGATCACGCTTACGTCCCGGATGCGCACATTGGTGGCGCTGTCTACCAAGGGCTGCCGCGCCGCGGGAAACAGCACCCGTATGTCTTCCAAACAATCCTTATCGCTGCAGGAGTCGTACACCCGCTGGGCGTCGATGCAAACTGCTTCTTTGAAATAGTCCCGGCAATCGTAGGCGGGGACGCTTTCATTTTCGGCCATGAAATCTCCTCCTTTGGGGTTTCTCCTTCCATTGTATGACCCCCAAAGGATTTGGTGCCAACAAGCCCGCCCCTTGTGGAACTGCCGCACAAAGCGGCGCCGCTTCTTTCCAAAAGCAGGCGCCGCTGGGAACGGATTACAGTTTGGTCAGTCTGGCAAAGTTGGCAAAGAGCTTCTTCGTACCCACCTTGTCGAAGGCAATTTCCAACAGCGTGTCGTTTGCCATGGGCGTGGCGGAGAGAATCAAGCCCTTCCCAAAGGTTTTGTGGGACACAGTGTCCCCGGGCTTGTAGGTCCCTGCCGGGGCGGGTTTGGTGGGAGAGGGAGTAAAGGCAGGCCGGAAGGGCGTCTGGGCCGTGGCTGCCTGGGGGGAACGGGCTCCGAAAGCAGGCATGGACCCCACAGAGCGGTGGGCCCACTCTCGGGAGCGGCTGTGCTCGATTAGCTCCTCGGGGATCTCCCCTGCAAAGCGGGACAGCCGGTTGCGGGAGGTGGTGCCGAAGATCATGCGGCTCTCCGCGTGGTAGATGTAGAGCTCCTCCCTGGCCCGGGTGATGGCCACATAGGCCAAGCGCCGCTCCTCCTCCACCTCTTCCGGGTTGTACAACACCGACATGCCGGGGAACACCCCCTCCTCCCAGCCGGGCAGAAGCACCACCGGGAACTCCAAGCCTTTGGCCGAGTGAACGGTCATCAGCACTGCGGAGTCCGCCTCCTGGTCGTAGTTGTCGATGTCTGTAAACAGGGAGACCTCCTCCAAAAAGCCGGAGAGGGAGGCCTCCTCCCCTGCCTCCTCTTCGTACCGCCGCAGCATGGAGGAAAGCTCCCGCACGTTCTCAATGCGCTCTTCCGCCTTTTCGGGCTCGTCCTGCCGGAGAAATTCCTCGTAGGAAAGCTGCTCCAGCAATTCCTCATACAGGGCGCTGGGGGATAGCTGGCCGGATTCGTTCTGTTCCCGGCACGCTTCCATCAAGGACATAAAAGGCGCCAGCTTGCCGGCCGCCCGGGACAGGGAGGGAAAGTCCTTGGGATGGGAAAACACGGCAAAAAGGCTCTCCCCAATCTGCTGGGCAATTTGGGAGGCAAGCTCCACTGTGCGCTCTCCAATGCCCCGGCGAGGCACGTTCACAATGCGGCGCAGGCGGATTTCATCGGCGGGGTTGTTGATGACGCTCAAATAGGCGATCATGTCCCGCACCTCTTTCCGGTCGAAGAACCGGGTGCCCCCGATGATCCGGTGGGGGATCCCCTCCTTGGCGAACATGCGCTCCAGGGCCAAAGACTGGGAATTCATCCGGTACAGTACGGCGTAGTCGGAAAACTTTCGCCCTGCCGCCACTCCTTCCAAAATGGTGCGGGCGATCCGGTCGGCCTCGTCCTGCTCGTTTTCCGCCAGGTGCAGGGCGATTTTTTTCCCTGGACCGGCGGCGGTCCACAAGGTCTTCCCCTTGCGCTCCTGGTTGTTGGCAATCACCGCATTGGCTGCGTCCAGAATATTCTGGGTGGAACGGTAATTTTGCTCCAGCCGCACCACTTTGGCCCCGGGGAAGTCCTCCTCAAAGTGCAGGATATTTTCAATGGTGGCCCCCCGGAACTTGTAGATGCTCTGGTCGTCGTCACCCACCACGCACAGGTTGCCGCTGCGCTGGGCCAGCAGGCTGACAAACTCGTATTGGGCGTGGTTGGTGTCCTGGTACTCATCCACCATCAGGTAGCGGAACCGGTTTTGGTAGTACTCCAGCACGTCCGGGCATTTTTGGAACAGGCGCACAGCGTTCACCAGCAGGTCGTCAAAATCCATGGCGTCCCCGTCCTCCAGCCGCCGCTGGTACAGCCGGTAGGCCCGGGCCACCTGTTTGCGCCGGAAGTCGTCCCCCGCGCTTTGGGCGTACTCCTCCGGGGAGATGAGCTGATCCTTAGCCCGGGAGATCTCCCCCAGCACCGCCCGGGGAGACAGGGCACGCTCGGAGATCTCCAGCTCCTTTAACACCTCTTTCATCAGCCGGCGGCTGTCATCCGTGTCGTAAATGGTAAAGTGGGAGGTGTACCCCAGACGGTCCCCGTCCCGGCGGAGAATCCTGGCGCAGCTGGAGTGGAACGTGGAGGCCCACACCTCTTCGCCGCCTTCTCCCAGCATTTGGCACAGCCGGGCTTTCAACTCCCCGGCCGCCTTGTTGGTAAAGGTGATGGCCATCACCCGCCAAGGCGGGCAGGGGCTGACCGCCAGCCGGGCCCGCACCCCCTCCGAAAGCTCTCCCCCCTGCCGCAGGTACTCTTGGCAGGCCTGCACGTCCTCTTGGGTAAGGGCTTCGCTGACAAAGGGGCTGTGGTACGCCTGCCCGTAGCGCACCAGATTGGCGATGCGGTTGACCAACACCGTGGTTTTGCCGCTGCCCGCTCCGGCCAGCACCAACACCGCGCCTTCCGTGGCGAACACCGCCTCCTGCTGCCGGTCGTTCATGCGGGAGAAATCCCGCTCCATCACTTGTTTTCTCAATTGCACAAAAGTTTCCTTGGCTGTTCCCATATGTACACCGTATGCCTTTCGGCTCTCCTTTTCTAGCGTTTCACTGGCCCTATTGTACCCTATCCCGGCGGGGAAAGCAATGGCCCAACCGGCCCCTCTCCCATTTTTCGACCGGTTGTCCCCCTGGGAAGCATTTGACAATCGCTCCCAATCCAGGTACACTGAAAGGCAGAAAGGAAGGATGCCTTGTGGAAACAGAACGCGCCAGGGAGGCCATCTCCCACTGGGCCCAGGAAGGGGAGTCCTTTACCCCGCCTGCCTGGGAGGACTTTCCCACCATACCCCTGTACATGGACCAGGTGATTCTCTATTTGGGAGAGAGCTTGGAGCTGTTCCAACGGGAGGAGAGCGCCAGCCTGCTCACCAGCTCCATGATCAACAACTACGTGAAACACGGGCTGCTCCCCCACCCGGAGAAGAAAAAATACAGCAGGGAGCACCTGGGCGCCCTCATGGCCATCTGTGCCCTCAAGCAGGTGCTCTCCATGCAGGATGTGGATACCTTGTTCGGCCAAGGCCCTCTGGACCGGGAGACCTACGCCCTGTTTCGGGAAGCCCACCAGCGGGCGGTGCAGGAGACCTGCCAGGCCTTGGAGAAGACCTGCCGGGAGAAGGAGGATCTAAAACAGGCGGCCTTGCTGCTGGCTGTGGAGGCCAATGCCAAGCGGGCCGCGGCGGAGCGGATCCTCTGCGAACTGGGCAGGCAGGAGAAACCTGCCGGCAAGGAAAAACGAGACTGAGGAGGGGGGAACTGGCTTTTGCTAACCGGTATCAGCACCGCCTGCCTGTACCCCATGGAGACAGAGCAGGCCCTGGAAAAACTGCTGCGCCTGGGGTTTCGCCGGTTTGAGGTTTTCTTAAACTGCATGGAAGAACTGCAGCAGCCCTACCTGCGGCAGTTAAAGCAGCGGGCCCAGGCCTATGGGGCCGTCTTTGTGTCCCTGCATCCCTTCACCTCGGCCATGGAATCCAGCCTTCTGTTTGGAGATTACCCCCGCCGCACGAAAGAGGCCTTTGACTTTTACCGCCGCTATCTGGCGGCCTGCGCTTACCTGGGTGGCCACTATGTGGTGATCCACGGCCAGCCGGCAGGCCACGGCGCGCTTTCCGACCAGGCGTATTGGGAGCGGTTTGGGGAGCTTTACCGCCTAGGGGACCAAGAGGGCGCCTGGCCCGCCCAGGAAAACGTGCGAAACCACCGGGCCGCCGACCCCCGCTTTTTGGAGGGCATGCGCCGCGCCTTGGGGGAGGAGTGCGCCTTTGTGCTGGACGTAAAACAGTGCCGCCTCTCCGGATACCCCCTAAAGGAAACCTGGCAGGCTATGGGAGACCGGCTGGTCCACGTGCACCTGAGCGATTGCACCCAGCAGGAACCCTGCCTGCTGCCGGGACAGGGCAACTTCGATTTTGCCGCTTTCCGCACCCGTCTGGAACAGGGAGGATTTTCCGGAACAGCGGTCACCGAGGTGTACCGCCGGAACTTCCAACAGGAAAGCGAGCTGAAAGATTCTCTCTTTTTTACAAAAAAAGTCCTCCAATCCCCCATTTCCTGACAAAATTCTTGCTTTTTTGCACGGTTTTCGTGTATAATGAGAGGGAGGCTAAATCATGGAGGTGTCCCGATCTTGAAATGTCCCTTTTGCGGCTGTGTGGAAAGCCGCGTGATAGATTCCCGCCCCACAGACGAGGGGGAACGCATCCGCCGCCGGAGAGAATGCCTGGAGTGCGGCAAGCGCTTTACCACCTACGAAGTCATTGAAACCGTGCCCATTGTGGTGATCAAAAAGGATAAATCCCGGGAGACTTTCGACCGAAGCAAACTTTTAAACGGCCTGCTGCGCGCCTGTGAAAAACGGCCAGTCTCCATGGACACCTTGGAGCGCATTGTGGACGAAATTGAAAATTTGCTGCAAAACTCCCTGGACCGGGAGGTGTCCTCCCAGCGCATTGGCACCTATGCCATGGAAAAGCTGAAAAACGTGGACGAGGTGGCCTACGTGCGCTTCGCCTCTGTCTACCGGCAGTTCAAGGACATCAACAGCTTTATGGAAGAGCTGTCCAAAATCATCAACAGCAAAAAGGATTCCTAAGGTGCTCCTGCATCTAGGAAGAAAATACAGAACGAGCAGGGGGCCTCGCCCAAGGGTGGGGCCTTTTTTGTCCCCTGCAACCGCTTCTAAGAAAGAGGAGATTTCTATGCAAACCGCTTTGCGAAAAGACCGGGATGTAGCGGTGGATTTCATCAAAGCTTTTGCCATCCTTGGGGTGGTGCTCATCCATATTTCTACAGGGGCCTATGCCAACCCTGTGGGATCTTTCCCCTGGTATTCCGCCGTGCTTTGGGGGTCTGTCAGCCGGGCCAGCGTGCCTCTGTTTCTCATGTGCACCGGCGTGCTGTTCTTGGGGCCGGAACGGGAATTGAGTGGAAAAAGCTGTGGCTGCGCTACATTCTGCGCCTCTTGGCTGCCTTGTTTGTCTGGGCCGCCGTGTACAAAGTGTACCACCTGGTGGACACAAACACCGTAAGCCCCAGCACCTTGCTGGCCGCAGGAAAAGAACTGGTGTTGTTTCAGCACGAGTCCCATCTCTACTACCTGCACATCGTGCTGCTGGTTTACGCCTTTCTCCCTTTGACCCGGCTGCTCACCTGCCGGGGAAGCAAAAGGCTTGTGGAATATTTCCTGCTTCTCTGGTTTGCGTTGGGCATCTTCTACCCCACTGTCATTCACTTTTGGCCCTTCCGGCTGCTCAGCGGCATTCCGCTCCAGTGGCGCATAAACATGACCTGGGCAGCCATTGGCTACGGGGTGCTGGGGTACTACCTCAAGCGCTATCCCATCAAGAAACGGTGGGCTGTGGCCAGCCTGGCAGTAGGCTTCGCCATGGTCTTTGGGCTTACGGTGCGCTTCTCCTTAAACAAGGGCGTTTTAGACACCCAGTTTTGGGAGGGCATGAGCGTTGGCGTCTGCTTGATGGCCGCTGGAATCTTTGCACTGTTCTACGCCCTTCCTGCCTCTTCGGTGCCTGCTTGTCTCACCTCGGGAGCACGCTTCCTCGCCAAAGCTTTCTTCTGCGTCTATCTGTGCCACATGCTGTTTCTAAGCATATTCCGCAACTTGGGAATGGATGCCAACTGGCCCACCCCGTTGGTGGGCATTCCCCTTCTGGCCGGCCTCACCTTCCTGGTATCCCTCTTGGTGTATGGCATTCTTTCCAAAATCCCTGGGGTCAAACACTGGCTGATTTAAATAGGATTTGCTTGCAAAAAAAGCTGCTGCACACCTGTGCAACAGCTTTTTTCTTTTGAGATTGCCACTTTTTCAGCGGTCTTCCTTCTGGGAGAAATACCGGTTCCTTCCCACAAAGAGAATCGTCCCGCCCACCGCGAAGAGGATGGCCAGGCTGATGACTCCCACGGAATCCCGGCCGGTAAACTGGGTGAACAGGCCCACCAGCAAAGGCCCCAGCACAGCGGCAAATTTGCCGAAAATATCGAAAAAGCCGAAGTATTCGTTGGAGCGGTCCGCAGGGATCAGCTTGCCAAAATAGGAGCGGGAAATGGCCTGAATTCCTCCCTGCACCGTGCCCACCAAAAAGGCCATGCACCAAAACAGCACCAGGGAGAACTGAAGGGCGCCTGGGTCGCCAGGGTTCTGCTCGATGTTAAAGCCCATGAAGAAGCCCACCAAAGTGATGACAAAATAGACGCCCACCGCCCCGCACAGCAAGTTGATGGCGCCCACCTTCCCGGCAAGTTTGCCAAACAGAATGGAGAAGGGCACGGCCACAATCTGGGTGACCAAAAGGGCCAGAATCATGCTCACATCGTCCAAGCCCAGCTTGGACCCATAGGACGTGGAGATGGAGATGATGGTGTTCACCCCGTCGATGTAGAAGAAGTAAGCGACGATAAATAGGAAGACCCGCTTGTGGGTGAAAATGTCCTGCAAGGTGCTCCAGAGATTGCGGAGGGTGGAGCGGAGCACGTGCTGCTGAGTGGGAATGTAGTGGACCTGCCGGACGTTCTTCAGCAGGGGAATGCTGAACACGCCCCACCAGGCGGTGGTCAGCACGATGATGGCCTTAAAGGCCAGGGGGTTGTCCATGCCCAGCACAAACAAAAGGACGATGGACAGCACAAAGGGGATGGTGCTTCCGCCGATGTATCCCATGGCATAGCCCCAAGAGGAGACCCGGTCCATGCGCTCCGGGGTGGTCACATCGGTGAGAAAAGAGTCGTAAAACAGGCAGGACCCGGAAAAGCCAATGTGGGAGAGAACGTAGCCCACCAGAAGGCCCCGGTAATCGTTGGTAAAGGCGCTGAACAAGGTAAACGCCAGGCCGATTCCCAAAAACACGGCAAACAGCCGTTTTTTGTGGCCCTTGTGGTCCGCCAAAGATCCCAGAAACGGGGCCAGCACGGCGGAGATAAAGGTGGCCACCGCGGTGCCGTAGGACCAGAGCACCAGGTTATCCGCCCCGGCGGCCTGGCACACATTGCCGAAGTAGATGGGGAAAATCACCGCGGAAATGTTGGTGGAATAGACCGAATTGGCCCAATCGTAGAGAATCCAGCTTTTCTCTGTTTTCGTAAACTTTTTCTCACGGGCCTGCAAGCCTGTTGCCATGAGACTTCATCCTTCCGAAATAAGAATAGGTATGAGAGTATCATGCCACATTTCTGTTACAAACGCAAGAACAACCTGTAAAGTCTATCGCGCGTAACCGTGGGGGAGAAACCACCCTCTTCCACGCCGCAGGGCCAGGTCCGGTACCTCTGGGGGCGTGCCTCACCCTGCCGTTTGCCAGCTCAGGGCCTGCAGCCCTGTGGGCTAATTGTAAGGGGGAAGCTTTTTAAAACAGCTTCCCCCTGAACCTTTACGTATCTGTGACAAGGGTGGCGACTACGCTCTCCCCCTGCACCTCCACCAAGCGCACGGGAAGCACCCGGCCTCCCAGGTCTTCCCCGCTGGGGAGCAGCACATGGGTGTAATTGGGGGTGTAGCCCTCCCACAGGCCCCGGGCCTTTTGCTGCTCAAAGAGCACCTCTTCCACCTGCCCCACCTGGGCCTGGAGAAAGGCCTGCTGGGTGGCCTTGGTCACGGCGATCATCCGGCGGCTGCGCTCCTCCTTCACCCGGTTTTCCACCTGGTCCGCCATGGTGTAGGCACGGGTGCCCGGCCGGCGGGAGTAGGCAAACACATGCACCTTGGCAAAGGCCATCTCTTGGGCAAAGGCCAGAGAGGCCTCAAATTCCTCCTGGGTCTCCCCGGCAAAACCCACCATAATGTCGGTGGTGATGGCGCAGCCGGGGAAGGCCTGGCGCAGATCCCTCACAATCTGCCGGTATTCCCCCGTGGTGTAGTGGCGATTCATCCGCCGGAGGGTCTCGTCGCAGCCAGACTGCAAACTCAGGTGAAATTGGGGGCACAGCTTCTCCTGCCGGGCCATGCGGGCGATCACCGGGGGCGTCAGCTGCTCCGGCTCCAAAGAGCCCAGCCGCACCCGCCGGATACCTGGGGCCTCACAGGCAGCCTCCACGGCGTCGCACAAGTGCAGCCCTATGTCCTTGCCGTAGGCGGGCAGGTTGATGCCTGTGAGCACCACCTCTTGATAGCCCGCCGCTCCCAGCTGGTCCACCTCGGCCCGCAGGTCCTCCAGAGACTTGGAACGCACCCTTCCCCGGGCGTAGGGGATGATGCAGTAGGAGCAGAACCGGTCGCAGCCGTCCTCGATCTTGAGAAAGGCCCGGGTGCGGCCGTGAAAGGCGGACACCGCCAGTTTCTCGAACTTCTCCCCATTCTCATGGGGGGCAATATCTACCACCCGCTGTTTGGAGGAGAGGTACTCCAACACCCGGGGAAGCAGATCGGCCCGGCGGGCGTTGCCCAGGACAATGTCCGCGTCCAACAGGGCGGCAGCCTCCTCCGGAAAAGCCTGGGGCATGCAGCCGGTGAGCACCGCCACCGCACCGGGGTTTTCCCGCTTGGCCCGGCGCAGGGTCTGCCGGACCTTTTGGTCGCTGGTGGCCGTAACCGTGCAGGAGTTCACCACCACCACGTCTGCCTCCTCCTGCGGACCGGCCTCCTGAAAGCCCCCTTGCAGCAGCGCCTCCAGCATGGCCTCGGATTCGTATTGATTCACCTTGCAGCCCAGGGTGATCATCTTGACTTTCATGGGAACACCTCGTAAAAAAAAATTCCGTGCAGAGTCACGCCCAGGGAGGGAAAAAGTTTTCCGCCTTTTTCAAGGCGGCAGGGGTACGGGAAGTCTTGGGGAAACGTCCCACTGGGCATCAGCGCCCCCTATTTTTTACTCCCTTTCCTGGTTTTCCTCCGCTTCAATTTCCTCGCTCAGCCGGCTCCACTCCTCCAGCAGGTCCTCCCCCTGCTGGTGCAGCTGGGCAATCTCTTGGCTGGCGGCGGTCACCGCCTCGTAGTCCGCGGCAAAGTCCGGGTCCTGCAACTGCTCCTCCAAAGCTTTTGCCTGTTTGTCGTTTGTTTCAATCTGCTCTTCCAGGCGTCGGAGGGCGGTGCGCTTCTTCCGCAGGGCGCTCTCCCGCTCCTTGCGCAGCTTGTACAAGTTCACCTTGGGAGGCTGCGCCCCCTCTTCCGTCTGGTGCTCCCGCTCCTGCTCCTGGGCCCGCTGCTCCAGATAGGCGTCGTAGTTGCCCCGGTACAGCCGGGCTCCTTGAGGGCCTAAAACGTAGATCTTATCCGCCAGCTTGTTGATCAGGTACCGGTCGTGGGACACCACAAACAAGGTGCCGTCGTAGCCGGAAAGGGCGTCTTCCAAAGCCTCCCGGGAGGAGATGTCCAGGTGGTTGGTGGGCTCGTCCAGCAGCAGGAAATTGGCTTTGGAGAGCATCAGCTTGAGAAGCAGCACCCGGGCCCGCTCCCCGCCGGAAAGGGCGCCCACCGGCTTGAACACGTCCTCCCCCTTAAAGAGGAACACCGCCAGAGCGGAGCGCACCTGGGTTTGGGTAAAGCTGGGATGTTCGTCCCAAATTTCATCGATGACGGTTTTTTCGTCGTGGAGGCTCTGCTGGGACTGCTCGTAATACCCCACGTCCAGGGCGGCGCCCAGACGCACAAAGCCGGTGTCCGGGGTGTACTGCCCCAAAAGGATTTTGAAGAGGGAGGTCTTGCCGCAGCCGTTGGGCCCCAGAAGAAACACCTTCTCCCCCCGCTTGATCTCCAAGCCCACCTGTTCAAACAGCTTGGGGCCCCCAAAGGAGAGGCTCAAGTCCTCCGCCGTGAGCACGTCGTCGCCGCTGCGGCGGCTGGCGTGAAACTGAAAGCGGATGGTGTCCGGCTCCTCCTCCGGCTTTTCCAGGGTGGCCTCCAGCCGGTCAATCTGCTTTTGCTTGCTGGCGATGGTCACATAGTTGCGCTCCTGGTTCCACCGGCGCTGTTGCTCAATAATGCCCTCAATGCGGGCGATCTCCTTTTGGGTGTTTTGATATTCCCGCTCCATGGCCAAGCGGTGCTCTGCCCGCAGCTCCAAGTACCGGCTGTAGTTGCCTTTATAGGAGGTGAGGGTCTTTCCCTCCATTTCCAGCGTGCGGCCGGTGACCTTGTCCAGAAAGTACCGGTCGTGGGAAATGACAATATAGGCCCCGGTGTAAGTGGCCAAAAAGCCCTCCAGCCACTCTACGGCCTGGATGTCCAGGTGGTTGGTGGGCTCGTCCAGCAGCAGCAGGTTGGCGCCGCCCAGCAGCATCTTGGCCAGCTGCAGCTTGGCCTTCTGCCCGCCGGAAAGGACCCCCACCCGGCTCTCCAGCTGGTCCTCCGAAAAGCCCAGGCCCAACAGGGCGCTGCGGGCCCGAGACCGGCAGGTGAGGCCCCCCGCATCCACAAACCGGTCGTTGAGGTCGGTCTGGCGCAGGATGAGCCGCTCCAAGTCCTCCTCCCCAGGGTGGGCGGAGAGAAGGGCGTTCAAATCCTCCAGCTCCCGTTCCATGCGGAGCAGGGGGGCAAAGACGGTCATAACCTCCTCCAGGGCGGTCTTTTCCAAGTCCCGGCAGACGTGCTGTTCCATGTAGCCCAGCACCGTGTCCTTGCCGAACACCACCGTGCCTGTGTCGGGGGTATACTCCCCGGTGAGCACCTTAAAGAGGGTGGTTTTGCCGCTTCCGTTGACCCCCACCAGGCCCACGCGCTCCCCCTTTTGCATTTCAAAGGAGATATCCCGCAGGATGATTTCCTCTCCAAAGCTCTGTTGTATATGGTTTACTGTTACAATCGCCATTGTGACACTCCATTGCATTCCCGTAAAATCTACGCACAATCCTCTTTATTATACAGGAAAGAGGGGAAAAGAGCAACCTGTGGAGCAGGGGAAAATCCCCGATCTCACCGCCGGATGCGGGTGTAATATTGCTGGGCGTCTTCGTGGTGGATGGTGGCCCCGTTGTTTTTCTGGACCTGCAGGGACGCCGGGTTGTCCTTGTGGACGGACAGGTAAATCTCCTCCTCCGGAACAATCTTCCAGGCCTCCCGCAGCAGCAGGCGCAGCCCGGCGGAAGCGTAGCCCCGCCCCCGGTACTCGCTCCGAATGCCATAGCCTATGTGTCCGGCCCCTTGGCGCAGCGCGTCGTTTAAGCAGTGGCGCAGGTTAAAGAGCCCCACATAGTTGTTTTGATCGTCCACCAACACATACACCGTGCAGGGGACATACCCTTCCGGGAGCCCCCGCCCTTGGGAATAGCCCTTTTGCGTCTTCACATACTGGGCAAATTCCTCCCGGGTCATGCCGTAAGCGGCGTTGACAAACCCGTTTTCCTCCGGGGGAAAACTCCTTTGCAGCTCGTAGGCCTTGTCCAAATCCACGTCCCAAAGGGGAATCAAAAGCATAACCAGCGCCTTCCTTCCATAACTATAGTAGGATCTTATTATAGCACGGCGCAGCGCTGTTGGGAAGACAAGGGCCCGCGGAGCTCCCACGGTTCCCGCCCCTTTTCCCTTTGCATATACTGGTATGGACTGTTTTTTGGATGGAAGGGGTTTTACGCATGTGTGGTTTCGCAGGATTTAGTGACCTACAAGAAGAGTTTTCCGGCCAGGAACAGCATTGGCTGGATCTGGCCCGGCGCATGGCCCGCCGCCTGGCCCACCGAGGCCCGGACAGCCAGGGGGCGCATCTGTCCCGCCACTGCGCCCTGGCCCACGCCCGTTTGGCAGTGATGGATCCGGAGCACGGCGCCCAGCCTATGTCCCTCCCTTGGCGGGGGCAGGAGGTCACCATCGCCTACAACGGGGAGCTGTACAACGCGCCGGAACTGCGCGCCCAGCTGGAGGAGAGGGGCTTTTCCTTTCAAACCCGGTGCGACACCGAGGTGGTTCTGGCGGCCTATCTGGCCTTTGGGCCGGACTGTGTGGAGCAGTTCAACGGGATTTTTGCCTTTGCCGTGGACGATCCAGTGAACCGCCGGGTCTTTCTCTGCCGGGACCGGTTTGGCGTAAAGCCCCTGTTTTACACCTTGCAGGAGCACCGGCTGGCCTTTGCCTCGGAGATCAAGGGCCTCTTGGAGTTTCCCGGGGTCTCGCCGGTGGTGGGCCGGGAAGGCCTGTGCGAGCTCTTCGGCCTGGGGCCGGCCCGCACGCCGGGCTGCGGGGTCTTTCAGGGCATTCGGGAGCTGCGTCCCGGCCACATGGCCGTCTTCGACCGGCTGGGATTCCGGGAAATCCCCTACTTTGACCTGGAGGCACAGCCTCATGGGGAAAGCTATCCGGAAACGGTGGAACATGTGCGGGCCCTGCTGCTGGACACCGTAGAGCGCCAGCTGGCCTCCGACGTGCCCTTGTGCACCTTTCTCTCCGGCGGGCTGGACTCCAGCGTGGTGACAGCCATTGCGGCCCAAAAGCTGCGGGAACGGGGAGAGCGCCTCTCCACCTACTCCTTTGAGTTTGAGGGAAATCAAGAGTTCTTCACCCCCTCCTCCTTCCAGCCGGACCGGGATGAGGACTGGGCCCGGCGGGTCAGCAGCCTGCTGGATACGGACCACACCTCCCTGCTCTGCTCCAACCGGCAGCTGGCGGCCTCTTTGCAGAGCGCCGTCATCGCCAAGGACCTGCCCGGCATGGCGGACATTGACGGCTCTCTGCTGTACTTCTGCCAGCTGGTAAAGCAGCGGCACACGGTGGTCCTGTGCGGGGAGTGCGCCGATGAGATCTTCGGGGGCTATCCCTGGTTTCACCGGCGGGAGATGTTCGACGGCCGCCACTTCCCCTGGTCCAACAATCTGGACCAGCGCAGGGGCTTGCTGAAGCCAGAGCTGCAAGAGGCCCTAGGGCTGGAGGAATACGTGGCCCAGCGCCTGGAAGAATCCCTGCGCGCTGTGCCCACCTTGCTCGGAGAGACCCCGGAGCAGGTGCGCATGCGGCAGATTTCCTACCTGAACATCCACTGGTTCATGGCCACTCTGCTGGACCGGAAAGACCGGTGCAGCATGTACAGCGGCCTGGAGGTGCGGGTCCCCTACGCGGACCACCGCATCGCCCAGTATATCTACAACGTCCCCTGGGAGATGAAGTGCCCCCGGGGAGAACCTAAGGGGCTGCTCCGGGACGCGGCCAAAGGGCTGCTGCCGGAGGATGTCCTCCACCGGAAAAAGAGCCCCTACCCCAAAACCCACAACCCGGGCTACGAGGCTCTCTTAAAGGAAGAGCTGTCCCATGTGCTGCGGGACAGCGCACAGCCTCTGCACAAACTCCTGTCGGAAGAGGCGGTCTCCGGCCTGCTCCACCAGACCTACGACTACGGCAAGCCTTGGTTTGGCCAGTTGATGGCCGGCCCGCAGATGCTGGCCTACCTGCTGCAGATCAACACCTGGCTGCTCCGCTACCACATCTATGTGGATGTGTGACGCCGCCCTTTTCCGCTGGTGCCTGTTCAAGTCAAAACCGCTCGGAAACGAGTGGTCGACACAAACCCCGGAGGGGACTTCCTCACAGAAACGCCGGAGCCCCTTTGTGGAACAAGTTCTTTCGCGTCTTTTTCATCCACCATTTTTCCTGAACCATGTTTGCCAAAGCTTTTTTTGTTAAGCTTGCAGGCAGCAAAAAGGAGGCCTCTGCAACAAAAGCAGCGGCCTCCTTTTCACGGGAGCCCAGGCCCTCTGCCCCTTTCCTACTGGACCGGCTCCCCCACCGGAACGGTGTTCTGCTCCATGCGCGCCACGTGCACCGCGCTTTGAAACTCCACAGAACAGCGGGCCATCTCCTGGTCCCAGGTGTCTTCCAGTTCTTCCCACACCTGGGGAAATTGTTGCGACAGCAGGTTGCCCAGCCCCAACAGGTCGCAGTGGGAACGGCGGGCCGCCTTCTCCCACAGGGCTTCCATGCCCTCCTGCAGCTGCTGGGAAGCTGTCCCCTCCAGCCTTTGGTAAAAATCCTCCCCCAGGTCCTCTTCCCCGGAGACGGAGCTCACATCGGCGTTGACCTCAGCCTGCACCAGAAAGACGGGCTTTCCCTCCTGGGACAGGGAAACGCTCTTCTTCCCCTTCCCCCCGGAGAGGCTCAGCGTCACCGTGCCCAAGCCCGGCCCTGTCACCACCCACTCCCCTCCGGACAGGTCCCCTTGGGCGGCCAAGTAGCCCCGGGTCTCCTGCAAGGAGAGAGTGCCCGCCAGAACGTGCTCCCGAAAATAGGCGGCGCCCTCCAGGGACACCTGTTCCCCTTCCACCTGCAGCAAAGGCAGCACCGGGGAGGACCCCGGCCTGCGGCTGCTGTTGACAAACTCCAAAAGATCTGTGGAAACAGAGGCCCCGTTTTCCTCCCCTGTTTGGCTCAAAGCCTGCAGGTCCTGCATGGGAAACAAGGCGCCGTCCTGCTCGAAGGACAGCACCTCTGCGGCGCTGCCCTGGGTGAAGTAGAGCCCCACTGCCGGGCGGGTGTTATAGTAGCGGATGAAAAAATCCAAAGAGCGGTCCAGCCCTTCTTCCCCGCAACCCTCCCCAAACACCACCAGGTAGTTGTGGGCGTAAAAGGGTTCCCGCCCGGTGGACAGGGAGAGGCTGCTCAAAGCTTCCAAAACCGTCTCTCCCCGGCAGGTAAACAGCTTCTCGCCCTGGTCTTCCGTGGAGGTGGAAGCCCGCACGGTCACTTTATAGCCCTCCGCCTCTCGGTCCACACCGATGCCCTGAATCAAAATCCGCTGGTGCAGTTCCTTGTGGGCACAGCCCCCCTGGAACACACACAGCCAAAGCGCCAGCGCCGCCGCCAACATTCTGCAGCCCCGCCTCATGGGCCTTCCTCCTTTCTGTGCCGAACCCATCCGGCAAACAGCAAAGCCAGGGGAACCCCCAGCCCAAACAGTCCCGTCATTCCCAGCCAAAAGCCTGTGTCCAGCAACACCGTCTGCAAGGGCAAAAGATAGGCCCCGCCCGCCGCCAAAACCACCAAAAGAGCGCCCAGACACACCACCGGCACAGCCTGGGAGCGGCTTTTGGGAAACAGCTGCGCCCAGCAGATCCAGCAGGCATACAGATCCGCGCCCACCTTGATCAGCAAGCCCATCATCCAAATGCCCACAAAAACCGGGTCCAACCGCTGCAGGGCGTGTATTTCCGTAATGGAAGCCAAGGCGTAGACGGGAAAATTCTGGGTGTAGGCGTAGGGCCCCAAACAGCCCGCCAAAAGCAGGAGCAAGCCTCCCACAAACAAAAAGGTGCCCCCCGACCAAAGGCGAAATCCCAGCCGCTTCTTTCCCTGGACAAAGGGCAGCAGCACCGCCATATCCGCAAATAGGGAGGTCCGGGAGAGAAACAAGGCCGTTCCCCGAACCAGGGGGCCTGCGCCTCCCTGCAGCATGGGCTGCAGGTTTTCCCCGGAAAACCGCTGGGACACCAAGGCAAAAACCAGGCCGGAGCCCAGCAGCAAAATCACCAGCACGCAGGCCCCGCACCGGGCCAGGGCCTCCAACCCCTGCCAGGCCCCGTACACGGCCACCGCCGTAAGGGCCGCCACAATCAGCCAGGAGGAGAAGTCGGGATGGACCGTGTCCAGCAGAAAAATCTGGAACAGGGCCAGGGAAGAGGCATTGATCAAAAGAAAATACAGAATATAGCCTAGGGAGACCACGCGTCCTCCTGTACGGCCCAGGCAGTTTGCAGCCAGTTCTCCCACAGATTGGCCGGGATACCGGCGCTGGAAGGACCACAGGGGCAAAGCGATGAAAAAGCCCAAAACCATGGCCAACCCGTAGGAGAGGATCCCGTCCAACAGGTTCTCCCCGGCGGCGTACTGGGCATTGAGAGAAATGGTGAGGGTCACCCGGGAGACAAACATCATGCCGAAAAACTGGGCCGCGCTGATGGTGTGTTGTTTCATAAGGGCCTCCTCTCACCGGTCCTGGCTGCCGGGCATGTCCTGCACCTTGGCGTCCCAGCGGGAAAGCCGCCGCCAGCCGGCCCGGAAGAACACGTCCCGCAGCACCAGCCTTCCCCGGAAGGGGGAGACCGGGGACAGCAAGGGCACCCCAAAGCTCTCCGCCCCGCACAGGTCTAAGAGCAAAAACACCAGGCCGATCATCACGCCCCACATGCCCAGGAAGTTGCCCACCAAGAGAAATCCCAGGCGCAGCAGCGCCAAAGGTTCGTACAGCCGGGGCACCGCGTAGCCTGCAATGGCAGTCAGGGCCACCACCAGCAGGGAGGGCGCGCTCACCAGCCCCGCCGCCACTGCCGTGTCCCCCAGCACCAGCCCGCCCACAATGCTCACAGTGGCGGACAGGGACCGGGGCGCCCGGAGCCCCGCCTCCCGCAGCACCTCATAGAGGAAAAACAGGGTCAGGGTTTCAAACATCACCGGGAACGGCGTTTTGGCCTGGGCCCCCGCCACGGTCAGCAGCAGGCTTTCCGGAAGCAGCTCCGGGTGGTGGGTCACAATGGCCACGTAGAGTCCCGGCAGAAAGGAGCTGAGAAAAAAGGCGGCCATCTTCAGCCAGCGGATAAAGGTGCCGTAGAAAGGCCGGGTCAAATAGTCGTCCAAGGTTTGGAAGTTCTCCACAAAGAGAAAGGGCAGCACAAGAACGCTGGGGGTGCCCTCCACCAGCAGGGCCACCCGGCCCTCCTCAATTTTTCCACAGACCACGTCGGGGCGCTCGGTGAGCCCCACCCCGGAGAACACCCGGCCCCGCTCCAAAAAGCCCGTGAGATACCCTGCCCCCAACACGGTCTGCAGGGAGCAGTCCTCCAGCTTTTGCCGCACCTGGCGCAAGATTTTCTCCGAAGCCACCCCCTCTATATAACAGAGCACCAGAGGCGTGTGGCTTTGGGCGCCCACTTGCAGCATTTCAAACTTAAGGGACGTGTTTTTCATCCGGCGGCGGATCATGGCCATGTTCAGCTGGTTGGACTCTGTAAAACCGTCCTTGGCCCCCCGCTGCATCACCTCGTTTTGCGGCTCCTGGGGCCCCCGGTAGGCAAACCCCTGCACGCCGAACGCTAAAGCGTCGTCCACGCCGTCCAGCAAAAGCACGGCAAAGCCGCTCATAAGCAGCTGCAGCAGGGCGTCCATCCTAGCTTCGTGCTTCAAATCCGCCGCGCTGAGCACCCGGCGCTCAATGAAAGCCAGCTGCTTCTCCGGCTCTGAGGGATACGACCGCTCCCGCAGCAGGGGCTCCAGCACACTGAGGGTGATCACCTCCTTGTTCACCAAGCCGTCCACCGCCAACAAAGCCGCAGCACGCCCGCCCAGCTCCACCCGGCGAAGGATCAAGTCCATGGCTTTTACAAACCTCGCCTGAAAAAAAGCCAGGTTGCCCGCCAAATCCTTCGAAAGCTTTTGTTGCTCCATAGGCCGCCTCCCCGCAAGAATCTGTCCCTTTAGCTTCTCCCGGTCCAGCCCCTTTATACACGGGACGGGCAGCTCATATTTTTCGAAAACCAGGCCAAACTAGCCCTTGTTTCCAACAGGGAAAACAGCCGGGCCGGGTTCCCAAAAGCCTTGATGCAGAGGGCCTCCCCACTGGAAATACGCGGGAAGGGCCATGCGCGGGAAGGGCCATGGCACAAGCAACGCCTGGGCCTGCTGGAAAACGGGAGAAAGGAGCGATTGTATGGCGGTGTCCCTCATGCGGACCTTGGTGATGTACGGGGTCATTCTGGTGGCCGTGCGGCTCATGGGCAAGCGGCAGATCAGCCAGCTGCAAACCTCCGAACTGGTGGCAACCCTGCTGGTTTCCGAACTGGCGGTGCTGCCCATTCAGGAGATGGACCAGCCCCTGTGGAAGGGCATTATTCCCATGGGAGTGCTGGTGGGCTGCGAAATCCTGGTCTCGTTTCTCATGCTCAAAAGCGGGCGCTTCCGGCAGGCAGTGTGCGGCAGCCCGGTGGTGGTCATCCGGCAGGGGAAAGTTTTGCAGGACCAGATGCGCCGGCTGCGGCTCACCACCGAGGACCTGTATGAACAGCTCCGGCAGAACAATGTGTTTTACCTGGAGGATGTGGCCTGGGCCATTGTGGAAACCAATGGCAGGCTCAGCGTGATCCGCCACCCGGAGGAGGAACCCCTCACTCCCCGCCAGCTGGGGCTGCAGCCGGAATTCCCCGGCCTGGAGGTGGTGGTGGTCAGCGACGGGGTGCTCTCCCGCCGGTCCCTGGCCCTGTGCGGCAAAGACGAGGACTGGGTCCGGCAGAAGCTGCAGGAACACCGGCTGGACTTGAGCCAGGTGTTTTTGATGGCCGCTCGCACAGACGGCACCTGCACCCTGATAAAAAAACAAAAAAAGGGCGCGCCGGACCATTCCGGCGCACCCTAAAACGTGCGTGTCCTCTCGCTGCTGCAGGCAAAGGGCCATTCCCCGCAAAAAGGGGGCGCCTGCGGCACCCCCTTCTCCCTGTCTATCAGCCTGCGGCCTCCTCCAGCGCACTGTGGATATAGTCCTCCACTTCCTCCCGGGGAATCCCCAGGGCAATGGCCAGCTCCCCGTGGAGCAGGCCCTCGGCCTTTTTCCGGTAGCGCTGGTCTACCTGGCCCATTTTGCGGCCCTTCTTCTCCGTCTCTCGGGTTTTGCGGCGGATGCCCTTGATCATGCGGATCAGCTCCCGGCACTCGTGAGATTGGAGAGAAGCCTCGTAGTGAATCCGCAAATTGGCCGGGTTTCGTTCGGTGCACACATCCCCGTCGATCTCCGGGATCTGACGGATCAAATTTTGGGCCTCTTCCTTGGTCATGGCAGGCCGCATAAACACGCCGCTGTCCACTGGGGTGTAAATCCGCTCCGACTCAAACAACGGCTGCAACGTGTAATACTGCCGGTTGGGGTCCGCCGCCCGGCTTTCCAAGGCCCCAATCTGCACCACCCGGCACACGCCGCTGCTGCCATACACCACTAAGTCTCCTTCCTGAAACATCTAGACCGTACCTCCTTGTCCCTAGGACGGCGGGCTTTTCTCCCGGCAAACGGGCCGGGATTTCCGCCCTGCGCCTTGCACACTCTTTTCTTCTCTTGACATATAGTATACCACTTTTTTCGAGAAAAGTGTAGCGGGAAAATTGCCGATTTTTTTAGGAAATACGGGCTTTCGCAGTGGCAGGCGCCCTCTTTGTCACCCCTCCGTGGGCGCCAGAATGGTCACGGGACAATCCTCCCTCGCAGCAGAGGATTCTGTACTGCCCCTTGCTTGGAAACAGATTTTCCGGAACAAACGGGGGAAGGTTCCAAGGGACAGCACACCGGTCACAAGCTGGGCAGGGAAGCCATCTGCTCTCCCTGCCCAGCCATTCCGGGGAAAACGCCCCCTTCTTCTGGATTTTGTGGGTTACGTGCCGCTCTCTTCCTGTTCTGCGCTGGGTGCCAAAGCCTGCAGCTCCATGCGCCCGCTGACCGTCTCCAACCGGAGCTTCGCCCCGCCCTCCCCATAGGAGGCCCGGCCGTGGCGTTTGCCCAGCTCCCCGGCCAAGGGAAACTGGCTGGAAAACCCTCCGGAGACACTCTCGTAGTCCACGGCGAACCCGGGACCCGTCCAGGGAAGGGCCAGGCCGATCTTTCCAGACACCGTTTCCACCCGCACGCTCTGGGGATATTGCCTCACCTGCAGGGACACGGCCCCTGAAACGGTGTGCAGCCTTACCTGCTCCCCTTCGCCCCGAACGGTGAGAGCGCCGGAGACAGTTTCTCCGCGCAGCTGCCGGGCCGCCACTTCCTCCAGCTCGATAGAGCCGGAAACTGTCTCCACGGAAAAATCCTCTCCCCGGACACCGTAACAGGTGAGCGGGCCGGAAGCTGTCTCGCCCCGCACCTTGTCTGCCTGAAACCCGGTGAGATAGACGCCGCCGGAAACGGATTCCACCTTCACCTTTTCCAAGTGGGCGTCCCGAGGCAGCTCCACCACCAGGTGTTTTTGCAGCCCCAGGCCCCCTAAAAACACCGAACCGGCGCTCCAATCGATGGAAAGCCGCCCGTTTTCCTCTCGCAGCCGCATGCGCTCCCGGGGCTTCAGGGGGCGGGAGGCGTACTCCGCCACGCGGATGGTGTTCCCCTCCCAAGGGCGTATCTCCACAGGCCCGCGGACCCATTCCACTTTGAGCCGGCTGACCGGCCTGCCAATGGGGGGCTCCTCATAGGCGTTCCCCTCCTTGGGCAACGGCAGTATACTCCCAGAGGAGACGGGCCGTTCCCCCAGAAAGTCCTCCACCACCTGGCCCACCCGGCCCCCCAGCTGTTCCAAGGCTGGGCCAGCCTGCTCCAGGGCGTTGGAAATCTCCTGGAAAAAGGGCTTGGCCCCTTCCCCTTTCAGATGGATCTCCACCCGCTGGCTGGGGCCCTGGCAGTCCTCATCGCCCTCGTGCTCTTTGGCCCACGAGCCGCCCTCCTCTGGAACCGTCTCCCGGCCGGGAGGATCCCCTGGGAGAGCTTCAGAACCCACGGCGTCCTCCTCCCCCAAGGCCTCCAGCAAGCGGGCAGCGTCCTCCTGGGTGATCTTCCCCTCTTGGACCATTTCCAAGATTCTGCGTTTTTCCTCACTCATATCCTTTGCCTCCCTTCAGCTGATTCAGCGCCGCAATGGCGGTATCCACGTCGATCTCGCCCTGGGAGAGCCGCTGGAGCACCTGGGCCCGTTCCTCTTTTTCCCGTAGGGCCCGCAGCTCCGGCTTTTCGTCCAGCCCCAAGGCTGTCAGTGCAGCGTCCAACATATTCTTCACCGTGGGATAGCTGACTCCCAGGGCGCGCTCCACCTCTTTGATGGACCCCCGGCACCGGAGGAACGTCTCCACAAACCGCAGGTGCTTTTCCTCCAGCCGGCAGAACCGGCAGGGGGCAAACTCCCCGGAAAGCTCCGTGCCGCAGCGGGCACACCGCAGCTTGGTCACCACCATATTCTCCCCGCACACCGGGCACTGGGCCGGGGCGTGGTATCTCTCTTGTTCCATGGCCACCATCCTCTCCTGTAAACTTGCCTTCATTATAAGCTTCACTTTCACAATTGTCAATCTTTTAATTAAAAAAATTAAGAAATATAATTAACAATTTTAATCTTTCTTCGGATTTTTTCAATTTCTCCTGGACAAACCCTTTCTTCAAAAAAAGAGGCCGGACCACTTTTCAATTTGCACAGCGTATGCTACACTAAACCTATCTTAATAAAACTGCAAGGAGGCCCTACCGTATGTTACAGCAAGTTATGACCGCCCCCGGCGTCATCGAATTCCGGGAAGTGTCCACCCCCCAGCCTCAGCCCGGAGAAGTGCTGGTGAAAATCCAGAAGATCGGCGTGTGCGGCTCCGACATCCACGTGTACCACGGGGAACACCCGTTCACCAAGTACCCCATCACCCAGGGGCACGAGGTCTCCGGCGAGATCGCAGCCTTGGGCGAGGGCGTCACCGGGTTCGCTTTGGGCCAGAAGGTGACCATTCAGCCCCAGGTGGTGTGCGGCAAGTGCTGGCCCTGCCGCCACGGCAAGTACAACCTGTGCGAGGAGCTGAAGGTGATGGGCTTCCAGACCACAGGGGTGGCCTCCCACTACTTTGCCGTGGACGCCCAAAAAGTCACGCCTCTGCCGGACTCCATGAGCTTTGACGAGGGCGCCATGATCGAGCCTTTGGCGGTGGCCGTACACGCAGTGCGCCAGGCCGGGGACGTAACCGGCAAGGACATCTGCGTGCTGGGCGCGGGGCCCATCGGCATTTTGGTGGCCCAGGTGGCCAAGGGCCTGGGGGCCCGGAAGGTGATGGTCACGGACGTGTCCGACATCCGCCTGGAAAAGGCCAAAGAGTGCGGCGCCGACGTGTGCGTCAACACCCGGGAGAAGGACTTCGCCCAAGAGTTTGTCCAGTGCTTTGGCCCGGACAAGGCCGACGTGATCTACGACTGCGCCGGCAACAACATCACCATGGGCCAGGCCATTGCCAACGCCCGCAAGGGCAGCACCATTATCCTGGTGGCCGTGTTCGCCACCCGGGGAGATATTGACCTGGCGGTGCTCAACGACCACGAGCTGGACCTGAACACCTCCATGATGTACCGGAACGAGGACTACCTAACCGCCATCGACCTGGTGAACCAGGGCAAGGTGCAGCTGAAACCCCTGATCTCCAAACACTTTGCCTTCCAGGAGTACCTGAAGGCCTACCAGTACATCGACGAAAACCGGGAGACCACCATGAAGGTCATCATCAACGTGCAGGAGTGATTCTTTCCTCTGCGCCATACAAAGCTGTCCCACAGAAAGCGGCTCTCCCCTGTAAGGGGGGCCTGTTCTCTGTGGGACAGCTTTTTGTTTGATTTCTTTACCACCCGTTCCAATGGACTCGGTTTTCCTCGTAGCGGCTTTCCCGAGGCCGGGCAATGTCCTCCACCGGATAGCCCAGCGCAATAATAGAATGCGGCACTACCGAGTCTGGCAAACCCAACAGCTCCCTCTGGCGTTCTACCCGGTCCATCTGGGGCCAGGTGCCCAGCCAAACCGCTCCCAGACCTAAGGCCTGGGCGCAAAGGCACAGGTTCTGGGCCGCAATGGCCCCATCGATCACCCAGTAGTCCTTGGCGGGGGGAAACGCACGCTCCAGATCCCCGCACACAAGAATCCCTGCCGCCGCTCTCTCCAAAGGCTTGGCAGGCGCACCGTTGGCATCCGCCATCTTTTGGAGCAACTGCGGGTCCGTCACCGCCACAAAGGCCCAGTCTCGGGCATTGGTACAGCTGGGACCGCTCATAGCTGCCTCAAGAAGCAGATGGAGCTTCTCCTCTTCCACAGGCCGTTGGGAAAATTGACGCACGCTCCTCCGCGTAAAAATCCACTCCGTTCCCTGCACAAAACTGCCTCCTCTCTTTTTTACAGGTCTATTGTACCATGGCCGGATTCTCCCTTGCAAAAGGGATTTTTCCCCATGGGGAAAACTTTTCTGCATTTCCCTCTGGCATTTTGGGGAGAACATGGTATACTGAAAAAAACGCCTGTATGGGCAAATTTTAGGAGGAATGTCCTATGATGCACTTGGGAGCGCAGCTTTTCACTCTGCGTGACTATACGCAAACCCCCAAAGACTTGGATTACTCTCTGGGCCTGGTGGCCCAAATGGGTTACAAAACCGTACAAATATCCGCTGTAGGTCCTATTCCGGCTCCTCAGATCCGGGAGCTGTGCGACAAGCATGGCCTGAAAATTGTGCTCACCCACTGGAACCCGGACCTGATCTTAAACGACACAGAGGCGGTCATCCAAGAGCATGAGATCATGGGCTGCGATTACATCGGCATCGGCATGATGCCGAAAAAGTACTGCACCCCGGAGTGGCTGGAGCACTTTGCCCAGGACTATAAAGAGCCCGCCAAGAAGATTGCCGCGGCAGGCAAGTTGCTCATGTACCACAACCACAACATTGAGTTTCAGAAGTTTGGCGGCAAGCTGGTGATAGACACTTTGCTGGAGAGCTTCGCTCCCGACGAACTGGGCTTCACCCTGGACACCTACTGGGTGCAGATGGGCGGCGCCGACGTGTGCAGCTGGATTGAAAAACTGTCCGACCGGATTCCCTGCGTCCATCTGAAAGACATGGCGGTCAAGGGCTGGGATCCCATTATGGCCCCAGTAGGGGAAGGGAACCTGCCCTGGGAGAAAATCCTCCAGACCTTGGAGAAGTGCGGCAAGACCAAGTACCTTCTGGTGGAGCAGGACGTGTGCCAGGAGAGCCCCTTCACCTGCCTGGAAAAGAGCTACAACTACCTGCGCAGCCTGGGGTATAAATAAATCCGTGGCCGGGCGGAAAGACCGCGCGGCGCAGGGCCAAAGGCCCGAAGCCGGGTAAAAGTTTTTCGGGCGCCTTTTTTCAAAAAGGCGCGACCTGAAAAAGCAACGCAAAGCGTTGCAAAAAGGAAATCCCGGGAAACAGCGCAGCGCCTTTCCCGTCCCTCAAGCACCTTGCCGCCCCAAGAGCGGAGAAAGGAACAGCCCCATGAGCAACAACCCGGAAAATCAGCAGCCCCCAGCGCCCCACCAGGAGGCGTTTGCCCGGCCCCAGAAAAAGTGGTCCCTGGCCCTGGACATAACCTTGGACTGCCTGCTTTTCATTTTGCTGCAATACATGGTCTCCTGCGTGACGCTGTCCTTTTGGATGCATCCCCTGCGGCTGATCGCCAGTTTCGTTCAGTTTGGGCTGTACGCTAAATTTTTCCATGACATGGACAAGCGGCTGGGCAAGTTTTGGCCCGGGCTGGTGTTGAGCGCAGTGTGCGTGTGCGTGGTGATCGCCCTGGTGGCCTTTGTGGGGTATTTCCCCGTGGGGGAAATACCGGTGAGACTGCCATGGGACGGTTAACACCGCGAAGCGCATAAAAAGTTTTTGATAAAACTTTTTTCAAAAAGTTTCGACCTTAAACCGGCGCAGCCCGTGAACAAGGGGCCGGACGAATTGCAGCCAGCTTGCGGGGAGAGCCGTCCGCTCCCGCGGCTATCTGCTTCGCAGCGTGCGCCACTGTCGCTGCTTTCTCTCCCCAGCTTACGCGGGCTTTAGACCTTGGGGCGCTGCCCCAAACCCCGCCACCTTTGAAAAGGTGGACGAAACTTTTACTCGCCTTCGGCGGCGCCCGGGGTGTGGGAAACGCGCGGTGCAGTGCCGCAGGTGCGGAGGCGCATAAAAGTTCTTTAGGCGGGTTTCTTTCAAGAAACCCGCGACCTTAAAAAAGAAAGGAGTCCTTTTTATGGAACAGATAAAACTTGGCATCATTGGCGTGGGCAATATGGGCACCACCCATGTGCAAAACATTCTGGCGGGCAAATGCCCGGAAATCACCCTGGCCGCTGTGGCCGACCGGAAGGAAGCCCGCCGCCTTTGGGCAAAGGATACTGTCCCGGAAACCGTACAGATTTTTGAAGAGGGCAGCCAGCTGATTCAAAGCGGCCTGTGCGACGCCGTGCTCATCGCCGTGCCCCACTACCAACACCCTGTCCTGGCGAAAGAGGCTTTTGCCGCCGGGCTCCACGTGGTGTGCGAAAAGCCTGCAGGCGTGTACACCAAGGCTGTGCGGGAGATGAACGAAGCCGCCGACAAAAGCGGCAAGGTCTTCGCCATGATGTTCAACCAGCGCACCAACTGCGTCTACCGGAAAATGCACGAGATGGTGCAAAACGGAGAGCTGGGGGAATTGAAGCGCGTCAACTGGATTATCACCGACTGGTACCGCACCCAGATCTACTACGATTCCGGCGACTGGCGGGCCACCTGGGCCGGAGAGGGCGGCGGCGTGCTCCTCAACCAGTGCCCCCATCAGCTGGACGTGCTCCAGTGGATCTGCGGCCTTCCCAAAACAGTGCAGGCCTTCTGCCAGGAGGGCAAGTGGCACGACATCGAGGTGGAGGACGATGTGACCGCCTACCTGCAATTTGAAAACGGGGCCACCGGCGTGTTTGTCACCACCACCGGGGACGCCCCCGGCACCAACCGGTTTGAGGTCACCGGCACCCTGGGCAAGCTAGTGTGTGAAAACGACCGGCTCACCTTCTGGAAACTGGAAGAGGATGAGCGGGAGTTCTGCCGCACCGCCCAGGAAGGCTTCGCCAAGCCCCCCTGCCAGGAGATCCAGGTGGAAACCGACGGGGAGAACCTGCAGCATGTGGGTATTTTGAACGCCTTTGCCGGGAACATTCTCCACGGCACGCCGTTGGTGGCCGACGGCCGGGAGGGCATCCGGGGCCTGACCCTCTCCAACGCCATGCACCTCTCCAGCTGGCTGGGCCGCCCGGTGGACATTCCCTTTGACGAAGACCTGTTCCTCGCCGAACTGAACAAGCGCCGGGAGACCTCCCGCAAAAAGGAGACCCGCGACATCACCTTCTCCACGGAAGGCACTTATTGAGGAGGAAAAACCATGGAACACATCATTCTCTCCGGGTTCTCCGATGAGATCGCCCCGGAGTTGGATCTACAGCTGGCCGCCCTCCAGGAGTGGGACGTTACCCATCTGGAGCTGCGGGCTGCCGACGGCGTAAACGTCTCGGACTTCACCCCCGAAAAAGTGAGGGAGGTAAAAGCCAAGTTGGAGGCAGCGGGGATTTCCGTCTCCTCCATCGGCTCTCCCCTTGGAAAGATCGGCATTCAGGAGGACTTTGCCCCCCACCTGGACAAGCTGAAACGCACCTTGGAGATTCAGAAGGAATTGGGGGCGCCTTACGTGCGCATGTTCAGCTTTTATATTCCCCAGGATCAAAACCCGGCGGACTTCCGGGAGGAAGTGCTGGACCGGCTGGGCCGCATGGTGGAAGAGGCCAAAGCTTGGGACAGCGTGCTGCTCCACGAGAACGAGAAAGATATCTACGGGGACAACGCCTCTCGCTGCAAAGAACTGATGGATGCCTTCTACGGTCCTCATTTCCAGGCCGTGTTCGACTTTGCCAACTTTGTCCAGGTGGGCCAGGAGACCCTGCCCGCCTATGAGCTGCTGAAACCCTACGTGACCTACGTCCATGTAAAGGACGCCCAGTGGGGCACGGGCACTGTGGTGCCCGCCAGCCAGGGGGACGGCCATGTGGGAGAGATCCTCGCTGATCTGATCGGCGGGGGCTGGAAGGGTTTCTTGTCCTTGGAACCCCATCTCACCGACTTCGCAGGCTTGGCTGCCCTGGAGCAAGATCCCCAGAAGCGGGGCTCCGCTTTGGACGGCAAGGCCGCCTGGAAGCTGGCTCTGGACGCTTTACATACCATTCTGGAAACCATCCCCCAGGCAAAGGAGGCCCTGTAACATGAAGACCTTTCGCGTAGGCCTGGTGGGCTGCGGCGGCATCGCCCAGGTGCACGGAGCGGTGCTGCAAGAGCTGCCTGGCGTGGAACTTGTGACCTGTGCCGACATCCGTCCGGAGCGGGCACAGGCCTTTGGGAAGACGTTTGGCGCCAAACCCTATGCATCCTTGGAGGAGATGCTGGAGGGAGAAACGCTGGACTGCCTGCACATCTGCACCCCCCACTATCTCCACACGCCCATGGCGCAGTTGGCTGCCAGCCGGGGCATCCACGTGTTCACAGAAAAGCCTCCCGTAATGAACCGGGAACAGTGGACCCAGTTCCAGGCTCTGGAACAAGCCCCGGTGCGGGTGGGAGTCTGCTTTCAAAACCGATATAATGCCAGCGTCCATCTGCTCCAAGAGGTGTTGGCCTCCGGAGAGGCGGGCAAGGTGCTGGGCGCTCGGGCCTTTGTCACTTGGCACCGGGAGGCCCCCTATTACACAGAGAGCGGCTGGCGGGGCAGCCTGGAAACTGAAGGGGGCGGCGTGCTCATCAACCAATCCATTCACACCTTGGACCTGCTGGTCCAGTTCCTGGGCCGTGCCGGCCAGGTGGAGGCCAGCATGGGCAACCATCACCTGAAGGGCGTCATTGAAGTGGAAGACACCTTGGAGGCCTATATCACCTTTGGAGACGCCCACGCCCTCTTCTATGCCACCACCGCTCACTGCGCCGACTCCCCCGTGCTGGTGGAGCTGGTCTGTGAGAACACCACCCTGCGCATGGAAGAGCAGGAGGTCACCCTCTCCTGGAAGGACGGCACCAAGGAGCACTTCAGCTTGGCCCAGCCCAAGGCCCCTGCTGGGAGCAAGGCCTACTGGGGCGCCAGCCACAGCCTGTGCATTGGGGACTTTTACACCTGCCTGCGGGAGGGCAAGCCCTTCCCCAACGACATTCCCGGCATTGCCGACACGGCCCAGCTGCTGCTGGGGGTGTACGAATCCGCCCGGGAACAGCGGGTGGTTTCTCTGGCTTAGAGAAGAGACCGGCACACCGCGCCTAACCTATCTTTCAACAAACCGCAAGAGGACTGTTGCAGCAAGCAACAGTCCTCTTATTTTCTAGGCGCCCGCTGTCCTCTGTCTCCGCCGGCAGCGCCTGGCAGGAGACAAGCAGCCTCCTTGGATGCGCTTTTGCCCTTTCGCCTTTGTCCCATTGCCTACCCCTTTCCCGTCTTTACACAGAAAGCAAGAGCGCCGGTCGGTTGACCGGCGCTCTTGCCCGTAAAAAATCTATCTAGAGAGAGAATGAAAAAGTTTGGGTCCTCTTGTACACACTGGCAAAGGTCAGGGCTGGGACTTGGTCACCTGCACGCCGCAGCCGTGACAGCCGCCGCAGCTGCCCCCACAGGCGGAGCAGCCGCCTTTATGGTGCTTGCGGT